>PDWI01002758.1_pt1 | contig 25909 bp, 30 predicted proteins | sample 1430891 | NCBI WGS metagenome assembly PDWI01 (sample SAMN01162508, study PRJNA174530) | Oral metagenome, whole genome shotgun sequencing project. | biome: Marine environment; feature: Marine mammal; material: Swab sample of the gingival sulcus; isolation source: swab sample of gingival sulcus...
TCTAAATTATCAAGGTGCAAAATATTCTAAGAATTAAAATAAGATGTTACTTTTATGTAACATCTTATTTTTTCTCAAGAAAATTTTACACTACCCATTATTTGAAAAGTTGATGGTGAATTTTAACTGAATCAATTTTATACTCATCATCAATAATATATCCTGAGATAGTTCCTTTTTCAGTTTTTGTTTTTTTAGTACTATTTGTTATTGGTATCACATTAACTACAACTTCATAATCATAAAAAAATTTATCTGCCTCATATTCATAGTAAAATTGATAAGGTTCTATTTTAATATTACCAGTATATGACATTAATTTCACATCACATTTGTTTTCTATCACTTCATGAATATATAATATGGAAAGTCTGCCTGAAAGGAAATTTTCAAATCCTTTAGGTGTAAAGAATTTTTCAAATTTATCTCTTCTAAAAAAAGTTTCCATATTGGCAGTTTTATCTTCTGTCATAGTCTTATATTCATCATATGAAATGTTATACATTTCTTCAATAAAGTTTCTAAAAAATTCGTATTTTTTACTATTATTTTTATTTAGAAATACAAAAAATATAACTAATAGACACAATAATATAACTGCAATGATTATCTGTTTTTTATTTTTAGATACACTAAAATCCGAATATATATCCATCATACATTGAAAAACCATCATCTACATCATCGTTATATTTTATCCAGCTCATTTTTGCATTTATTGCAGTAGCACCAAGAGACAATGAATATCCCATGCTGCATATGATTTTACTTCTATTTCATTATTTACATTCACTACTTCGTCTAATGATAAAGTGTTGGCAAAGTTAATGGATAATCCCATTGATAAAATTGCTACTAAACAGACCAAAATAAATAATTTTTTATTCATATTTCTTTTTCCTTCAATTAGATTTTACAACAAAAACAATACCATATAAAAAAATAAAAAATCAAGCATAATTTTCTTTGACAATACACTTGTTTAGTGTATGATTATTTATCTATTATTTTCCACTATCTATCATATTTATAATACTTATCCAAATAAAAGCAATCTATTATGCTAAAAATTAATAAATTTATAATATTACTATCTATACTATCTATAATTAGCCCATTATAAATAAGTCATTTATATTTATATTATTCTTATATTAATTTACATATTATAACAGTTTAAATAAGAACTCAAAAGACATATAAAAATTTCGTCATCTATGATGTGAAAATTTATTTAACATTAACATTAAACATCATTTTTCCTAACTTTGTTCTTAACATGACACAAAACTGTACCATCATCAAAAATAACATTGATTTTATCATCGATATTTACATCATCAAACCCAACTATATTTGAAGATAAATCCTCAACCAAAGTATATCCCCTACTCAGCGTAGAAAGAGGACTCACAGAATGTAACTTTGCCCCGCATACATCCAAATTTGATGATTTATATCTTATGTTTTTATCCATATTAGCCTTTAATTTTGAGTAATATGATTCCAAATTTAGGCTATCATGTTTTATATGAGAATTAATTCGAGATATTATATTATCTGGACTAAAATACAATAGAGACTTATTTTCATATGTCAATTTATTCATTATCTTCGTTTTAAGATTAACAATGTTATAATTATTCATATTGTTATAATTATTATCTATTTTATTTTTTATAATAGAATATATAATATTAAACTTATTTGTCAGCTCATTAATTAATTCTTTATAATCAGGAGCGACCAGTTCTGCTGCAACAGAAGGGGTTGGCGCTCTCATATCTGCCACATAATCACATAGTGTAAAATCGATCTCATGACCAATTGCACTTATTACAGGATACGGCATTGAAAATAGCGTTCTAACAACAAGTTCATCATTAAATGCTGATAAATCCTCATCAGAACCGCCTCCTCTAGTTAATATAAGTGCGTCAATATCAATATTTGCTCTAGCACTTTCAAGGCTTTTAACTATATTTTGTACAGCATACTCCCCCTGAACGACAGTTGGAAAAATCACCAATTCTAAATATGGAGAACGCCTTGACAGCACGCTTATTACATCTTGAAGTGCAGCCCCGCCACCAGATGTTACAACTCCTATCTTCCTTGGAAATCTTGGAAGTGCTTTTTTATGCTCTATAGAAAATAAACCCTCTTTATCCAGTTTTGACTTTAACTTTTCAAAATCAATTTTAGCCTGACCTTCTCCTTTTAGCCTTATGCGTGTAACTTTAATTTGATATTGCCCTCTTTTAGCATAAATTCTTACCTCGCCCTCAAGTTCAACATACTCTCCATCTGAATAATTATAATCCAAATCTTGATAATCATCTTTAAACATAATACATGAAATAGATGAAACATCATCGCTAATGGTAAAATATGCATGACCCAATGAAGATACCTTAAAATTAGAAATCTCGCCCATTACTTTTACACTTGATAAAATAGGATCTAATGATATATATCTCGAAATATATGAATTTAATTCCGATACTGTAATAACCCTTAATTTCATTATAATAACCCCATTCCAGCCACTCCACGTGCATTATCAACACAGTAGCCAGTCGCAGCAAAATGAAAATGCAAATTACTATTACTTGATAAATCAAGCAACTTTCTTTTAAGGTTCACAGATGATGACACCCCACCGCTCATAATAACATCATATATACCAGTTTTATCAGATATATTGCATAATGAGCTATATAGAGTCTTTGCAATAACAGTAAATAATCCATCAGCTATATACTCTATTGGCTTATCCTGTTTTAAATAACGCATTGCCCATGATTCAGCACCGCTAAAATTAAAATCATTTCCCTTTAAAGAAATGGGAAAATCCAATTTATAATCTGCACTTATATTATTTTCTAACAAATTCTCTGCCGATTTATCTAGCATTTGACCAGAAGGAAATTCAAATCCCGCCATTACTCCAACCCTATCTAATAACTGCCCCGCCGATATATCAAGCGTTTTCGCCACTATATTTATGCTATTAACATCTTCTAAAACATCATATTTACACAATAAAATTTCAGTTGTGCCACCAGATAAATGAATTGCCAAATACGAACTTTTATAATCCATATCCGTACCCATGCAAACAGCCATAATATGACCTTCTTGATGAGAAGTTTCGTATAATGGCACATTAAGAGACTTTGACATAACCTTTGCAAAATTAAATCCAGCCATAAATACAGGCATATATGAATTCTCTAAATTCCTCGGTTTTGTACTAACCCAAATTTGAGATATCCTTTTTATACTATCAGTATCAAAATTAGATATTAACTCAGATAAATTAAAAATATGCTGAAAAAACGCATCGGACTGTCTAAGACCTCTGCGTCCCTTTTTTACAATTAAAGGCTTTTTTGCTTCTAAAACTATATTCCCCTTATTGTCAACAAGGGCAAGAGATGTTGTATAACAACTCGTGTCAACGCCTAAAATCAAATCTGTCAAGCTTTTAAAACCTCACTTCTAAGCCATGAACCCAAAACACCATTGACAAATGACGAGCTTTTATTATCAGAAAATTTCTTTGATAACTCCACAGCCTCATTAATTGAAATATTGTTTGGAACATCATCAATATATAGCATTTCTGTTATAGAAAGCCTTAATATAGCCAGTTCTACCTTCGATAATCTATTGAGTTTCCAATCTTTGTTTAAATGCTTTTGTATAGATATATCAATACTTTTACTATTGCTAAGATAATTTATGCCTAAATTTAATGCAAATAATTTATCTTTTTTATTGAGTTCAGAATTGTCAATGCATTTATTTAAATGGACATCAGTGTATTTATCGTGGATATCCATTTGATATAAACAATGCATTGCAACGGTTCTAGCTTCTTTTCTTCCCATATTTCCCCCGCATTACTGCTCAGTTTCAATATTTTTTTCAATTTCAATATCTTTTTCAATATCTTTTATCTTTTTATTTGGGATATTTATAGCATCAATAAATACATCTACCTTTTTTACATTCAGTCCTGTCATTTCTTCCACGACATTTTTTACCTTATTTTGTGCCTCTACAGATATATCCATAATTTTAGTTCCATAATCTGCCACTAAATGAAGTTTAATAAATACATCTTTTTCTTCTAAAGTTACTTCAACACCTTTTTGTAAATTTTTTACTCCAAATTTTTCAACCAAATCGGCAAATCCACCGTGAAAACCACGTATGCCTTCAATTTCCTTAACTGCAAGCGATGTAATAATTCCTATAACATCATCAGAAATATTTACAGTTCCATTTTCAAGTGCATCAAGTTTCATCTTTTCAGCCATATTTTCCACCTTTCATAAAAACGCCCCTATTAAACGGGGCGTAAATAAACACATATACTACTTAATTTTATATTTCAACATCTTCATCATCAAGTTCGCCAAAATCATACATGGACTCTAATGTACCATTACAAACAGGACATTTAACACCTTCTTCATCAAAAATCGCCTCATCTATATCATAAGTTCTATCGCATGATGTACAAATAAGAGTGCTATCATAATCGTCCATAAAATCCCACTCATCATCTTCATCATCAAACAACGTTTCATCTAATTCTTCTAAATAAGTTTCAATATCAGCTAAATCACCATCTACGCTCTCAACATAATCTTCAAGATACTCGAGGTCTACATCGAGTTCATCATATGCTTGAGCAAAATCTTCAAGTAAATCAATGATATGTGTTAAAAGCTTTCCTTCTTTTGTGCTATCATCTAATTCCATTCCCTCAGCTAATCCTTGCAAATAGGACACTTTTTCTAAAAGCAAACTCATCATGACCTCCTCATCTTAAATATAAAATATATTATAATAATCTATATGAAAACTATCTGCATAACATTTAAGCATAATATGCCCTAAGCACGAGATAAGTATTCATCAGTTCTAGTATCGATTTTAATCTTATCACCCTCATCTACAAATAAAGGCACACTAACAGTTGCACCAGTTTCAACAACCGCCTTTTTAGTAACATTTGATGCCGTATCTCCCTTTATACCAGGTTCAGTTTCAGTAACCTCAAGCACGACAAAATTTGGAGCTTCTGCCATAAAACATTGCCCTTTATAAAATTTTAAAGTAACATTTTCAGTCTCTTTTACATACTTAATCGCATCTACCACTAAATCATATTGTAGCGGAATTTGGTCATATGTTTCATTATCCATAAAATAATATAAATTGCCATCATTATAAAGATACTGCATTTCCTTAGTTTCAATATGAGCCCGTGGAAATTTCTCCGATGGATTAAATGCCTGTTCACGAGTTGCACCAGTTAAAAGCGACTTGTACTTTGTCCTTACAAACGCCGCTCCCTTACCGGGTTTTACGTGTTGAAAATCAACTACTACAACCGGCTCCCCATTAATTTCAAATGTCATACCCTTGCGAAAATCCCCTGCTGAAATCATACTTATCTCTCCTAATCATGTTTTTATATATTATTATTCCAATACTCCATAAGACCAAGCACTGCAAGTCCATAACTAGAACCCTTAAACCCAGTAACCTGACCCATGCACACAGGTGCTATAACAGAATTTTTTCTAAAATCTTCTCTAGCATAAATATTTGAAATATGCACTTCAATAGTTGGAATTTTTATCATTTCAATAGCATCACGTATTGCATATGATGTATGAGTAAAAGCACCCGCATTTATTATAATGCCACAATCAGAATTAATTTTCAAGTTATTAGCATCATAAATATCAGAATCCGCAATTTCAGATTCATAAATTTCATGAAGTCTATCAATTATAGCACCTTCATAATTAGACTGAGAATAATACATACTAATTGATAATTCATCTGCTAAAGCCTCTAGCCTCTTATATATCTCATCCCATGATTTACTTCCATATATATCTTTATTTCTGGCTTTTAAAAACTCAATATTTGGTCCATTTATAATATAAACTCTAAACATATGCCACCCTATCTTATATCACATAACCTTAGATTTTAATATAAACAATATCTTATCCGCTATATCCTTTATGCTTAAATTATCAACACTTATCTCATAATCGCATATATCCTTATAAATCTGTTTTCTTTCATCATATATTTTTAATAAATTTAATTTTTTAAATTCATCACAACTTGCTAAAAGAGGTCTTGAATTATCATTTTTAATATGATTAAATATAGTTTCGACACTGGCAGATAAATTAATAATCATGCCACTTTTTTTGATTAAACGTCGATTTTTACTAGATAAGATAATACCTCCACCCGTGGCGATAATAATATTATCAGTTAGTTTATTATCAGTTAATAAATTACTATCTTCCCCAATTATACTACTTAAAACACTACTTTCATACTCTCTAAATACATCTTCGCCATATTTTTGAAAAATATTTTTTATTTCTCCATGTTTTTTTACAACTAGATCATCAGTATCCACAAATTCATATCCAATTTTTTGTGCTACAAAGGCACCAACCGTCGTCTTGCCAGTGCCTGTCATGCCAATGATAAAGATTTTCATTTGTCTTCTTCTGTATGTTTTGGTCTTTTTGAAACCACACCTATAGCATCTATAAGTGCCTTTAAAACATCTGTTTCAAACTGAACATTCATCTCATCTATACGAGAATACATATCGCCCTTTGTACTAGCTACATAATGTGGTGGCAACGCATTTAGTGCCAACGCCTTTATATCGAGTATACACTTCTCACATTTGCATATATTAGGAAATACTATTAAAAGATTTGGCAAAAAATGTTCCACAGAAGATTCCATAAAATTATGCAATTTCATATAATACTCCTTTTATTAATACTAGCGTATCTCTTTCCATTCTAAAATTTCATATCCCTTTATTTCCTTACCTTTTTGAGTACCCTCGAGTAAAGGCGGTGAAGTAGTAATATTTAGACCAACTTTAGTTCTATCTGGCACAGTTAGTATAACCGGAGTCTTACCCTCAGTAATAGAATACATTTCATTGACATAAGCACCCGCACTATCATCTATTATCCTATCTATATCAAAACCATCTTGAACATCATCCATGCCAGCTCCAGACGAAAGTCCTCCAAATAAATTGATTATCTTTCGTCCTTCATTTGCATAAAGTGCATCCCACGCCTCTTTATTCTCTTGCATCTGTCTAATTACTTCCATCTCATTTTGATCTATATGTTTCTGTCCATTCCCATATAAAATAACATGACCTTCTGCTGCCATAAGACCATCAAAGTGAATATCCAAATTGTTACCTGCATAAAAATATATATTCCCAGTTGTAGCGATAAGACCTTTATAATGGTCATCTGAATCTATTACAATACCAGAGGAAGTATCAACACTAGAAGGTGGATTAATAAAGATATCTACATTATCATCATTGTTTATAATACATATATTATTTGGATCATCTTTTTTTATAATATTATTTTCATCTGAGAAATCTATTAATTGAGAAAGTCTAGTTCGATTGGTTACCTCATAAGGAGTACCGATATCGGTTACATCAGCACCTGTATTATCAATAAAATCATATATCATATTTTTATTATTATTAAAGTCTCTTGTAGCTAAAAAGTTAATTTTTCTATCGACATCAGCAGCATTATAATATGTTGCAAGCACATTATCTTTTAATAATTGCATATAATCATTATAAGCCATCGAATAATTAGGATTAAATACCTGTCCATCTTGAGTTGACGAACCAGAACCACCCTTTGCTAATAAAACTCCAAGTGCAAAGTTTTCTTCTAATTGATCTTGCTCATTGGCAGTATCTACATCAATACTGTGTATTGTTATCATGTCTTTATACTTATCATCGACACCAGAGGACGTATATACTCCATTTTCAAAACGCCTAGCATTATTCATAAATATATCTGTCTTTAGATTAACATCATCAATCCCGTATTCATTGAGATTTTCTATTAAAACAGGTCCATTTTTCATTTTTTTAGGTGTATTAGGATCATTTTGATCTACCTCTGTGCCATATCTTTCAGAATTATAAGCACCTAATCCAGAATTATATGGCGATGTTGGCTTATAAAAATCAATATATCTATCTTCAACATTTGTAGACTCACCTGTCATATAATTAGTCTTTCTAATATATGGCAAACCTCCTCCAACTGGAGTTGCCATCACATTTCTATAAAGACTTGAAAATGCTACACCGCTTATAAACAAATGATTTACATCTATCTTTACATCATCAGCAATAGATTCTTTTACTATTAAAGACGCTGCATGATCACTAGAACTTGCACTTGAGTTAGCATAGCTAGAAAGAATTAAAAAAAGTGAACCAGTATTATTTATTTGGAATTTATTACCAACTCTCATTGTAAATGGGTTATCACCCCGTATTTCTATATCCTCCATAATATAAACATTTCTCTCAGAACCAACTACTGCAGAATTTATATTATTATCGCCTTTAAGATTCTTAATCTCACAAGCTATTAAATCCCCCCCTGTCAAATCAGGTGATCGTTTTTTTATATATAAAGAGTTTTCAGAATATATTAGAATATCAGAGCGAGTTATTAGATTTCCAAATGTAATTATGTCTGTCTCCACACTGAAAAATAAATCAACCAAATCTTGCGGAACTCCATCTAAAAAACCACCATTTGTACATCTATCTTTATTAAGACCAAGTACAATGCCTGCATTTTTATCCTTTTGAGGATTTTCAGTTCCATCTCCAAATACACCATATGCATATACATCACCACCTGCAACTAACTTCCCACCATTATTTAAAATATACTTGCCCGATATAAGTGCATAATTTCTTACTTCGTTGTTGCAAGGCTTGTTACTTGATTTTATAGACCTTATAACATATGCATACTGTGGCTCAATAATTCTTAATTTAAGTTCCAATTTTTTCTTAAATCTACTAAATTGACCATTGGTTTTCATGGTTATTTCTAAGCCATCATCTTTAGAAAATTCACTTTCAATTGATATTGCTTTATCATGTTCCTTATATCCAGATACATCATCAACTAATTCATGAATATTTATGTCATCTAATGTATTTTTATACGTATTATTTAGAGCATTTGCAGTTTTAGATTGAAATTCTATACAGCTTTCAAAGAAGTCTTCATCTGTAATTTCTACATCATCGTCTATATCATCATCAGAAATAGCCTTTAACTCATCTCCGTCCATAAGGGTATATGCAAGTTCTGTGTCGACATATGCATTTTGAGGATAAATAGATGACGGTTTTTGATGTTGGTCATAATCAGCACTATCAAATGGTCCATATATAAGGTTCTGATAGTATCTCTTTAAAAACTCACATCTGAGACCATATTCAAGATACTTAGTTGTTACTTCCTCAGTAAGTCTACCATCCTTTTGCAAGTCATCTAATTTATGTATAAAAGCTTGCCAATCGTCAGTTCCAAGAAAAGTGTTTTCTAATTCTTCCTCATCAGCATCGTAAATAGTCATAGTTTCATCATCAAAATCATATGCCTCTGTAACAACATAATTAGCATATTTTTCAGATGCTAAAACCATATCATTTATATCATTTAAACTCTCTTCAATCGCTCCATCAGAGATGTAAAAAGCTTTATTTGCCGATTTAAGTTTATATGCCTGTCTAAAATTGCCCACGCTAAGCATGGCAAGAGAAGTTCCAAGTAGCAAAAACAAGAAAACTAAAATTACGATTGTTATAAGAGCAAAACCGCCTTGTGATTTTCTTAATTTGTCAAAATTATTAAATTTGGATTTTAAGTTCATAAATATTTTATTCATATTATAACTTCTTTCTTATAGACGAATGCAATGTATTCAAACATTTTTGACTACTTTCATCATCTGATGTATACACATTGATTGTAAGCCAGTAATATTGCTGATTAGCAATAATCTCTGCATAAGAGTTTTCGTCAAATCCACGATATATGTCTACAACCCCACTATTATCTGCAACATTTGTAGTAAGTTCAAATCTATCTAATGGATCGATTTCATATATTGTAAATTCCTTGTTTTCAATCCCCACCTTGCTAGGTGTATCAGTTGCTACATATAAATTTACAATGCTCTCATCTCCATTTGGAACGCCCCCAGCATAATCACAATCAAAAAGCATAGCAATCTTAGTATCTTTTTCTCCTTGAGGATTGACTACATTATTGGTATGGGTAAATTCGAAAACCTTTTCCCAATTTGCAGGGTCATTTGAACTCCAATTTACTGCATTTGTTTCAGAAAACCAAAGTTCATAATCATCACCGCATACGCCGGTTCCAACATCTACTTTATTTATTAGTTTTATGCTTGGCGTAGATACATTAGGAACTACAAATGTCTTTGAAGTATTTGTTCCAGTTAATTGAAACTTCAATGTCGTATTTGCACTCCCGACATTAGTAACAGTACAAGTGAAAATCTCTTCTGGCTGTGGGTATAAATCGTCATTATCTGGCGAATGAATACCCGTTTCATTTTTGTAAACCATCTTAACAAATTCACCATCAATTTCTATATATGGTGCTGTATATGAACTCCCAATTGCCAAATTGCTTATATTATTTAATATATCATTATAATTGCTCTCATTCTTAAATGTAACCCCAGCTGACTCTTTCTCATCTTCTAGCAACTTTTGAGCAATATATTCAGCTTTTATCATTCTTTTTGTTAAATTTTCAATTTTTACAGACTGTATAAAATGACCGTAAAATGGAGATAGTACCATTGCTAAAATTGCTATGGCAACAACCAATTCTAGTAGGGTAACACCATTAGAATTACAAATATTATCTATATATTTTTTTATTTTATTACCAAAGCAACTTCGCATAATAACTTCCTTATTGTTCATTTACCATTTTAGATATCTACTATACCACTTATTTTACAGTATTACTTATTTACCATTTTAACAGATGAACCGCTACCTTCTAATATCAAACGCGGTCTACCCTTATCCTCAGCTCTCATAACTAAATAAATCTGTTTTCCAGTTTTATTTACTATTTGAATACGTGCTATACCAACATCTACATTGTCAACACGAGGTGATGATTGAACATTTACGAATATTTTATCCTTATACTTTGGAGTAAATGGATATAGTTCAGCTGGCGAAGGAAACACTTGTAAACTATTCTTATATCTAAATCCATACCCAGATTCTGTCTTTTCAATAGTAAGTACTAAATTTTCATCTTTTTTTGAAGAAGCTAGTGTCATTTCTCTAGCACCTGTTCTTCCGATTAAATATCTCGGTTGAATTGAAGATGGTGCATTTAACACTACATAAAAATCAGGTTCTATATCGGATTGACTTTGAGTTTGCACAGATGAATTTTTATTGTACTCAACTCTTGATAATTTGCTTTCATTTCTCATCTTACTTACAACTTCACGTGTCTGATAAAATAAATCCTTCCAACTGTCATTATAGATAAATGGATTATGAAGTTCAAATTTGGATTTATAATTCCAAAATATATCGTCCAAGTTTTCATTATCATAGTAATACGGAAACATCAAAGATATATTTCCAATAACTTTGTCAGATTTAGAAGATAGATCTTTAGAAAAATTATATGACTTTATAATAACTAAATTATTTGTAGTCTCTAACTCCGTCATAGCCTCTTTAAAATCACTATAACTTCCTTCAACTGCCAATTCGACATTTATGCTTTTGACTACATCTTTCCAATTTTTTGTTCCGTCTCCATTTTTAGAACTATTCTCATTTTGATTTTCATCTTGATTATCATTTCCCTGTCCATTGATTTCTTCTGCCCTTTTAGTAATCATTGATTTGGAAATGTTGCCAAGTATAGAATCATCATAATTATTTAAAATAATTTCTAAAGATTCCTTAGATTTATCTTTTTCTGGATGAGTAGGAAAATCAGGAAAAGTATATGAGCGAATTAATAAATCATGCTTGTCAGTTAAATCCATCAATGAGCTAATTACGCTTTCTTGATATATCACAGGAGGTAGAACCCTAGATAAAAAGTCCAATTTAGCCTTTAAAGATGCAATAATTGCCTTTTGTTCTTTTACACTTAGCACGCTACCTTCAACAATTCGCAGTTCTGCCTTGTTTTGTTCTAAAACACTCTTTTGTTCTTCTAGCTCATCAACAAGCGGAAGATAAAAATAATATACAAATAAAACCAAAATACCAAATATAGCTAGGAATAAAATAAGCTTTTTTTCACGATTAGTTAGAGTCATTTTGGACACCTCCTAGCTTACATACAAACACAAAATCATAATAAACAATTGCATTTTTATTTGTCGCTCCAGTATATCTGTTTTCAGTTACCAACTCTCCCTCTACCCTTGAAATGTTTTCAATTACAACATCAGAAAATCTATCAATCTCCCTAATCTTATGTAAAAAATCGGGAATTTCTTCTTTATTTTTAGTTCTTCCTGATATATTGATACCATTTATAGCATCAAACTTTAAATTAACATATACTATATCTTCAGGAAATGCGGTTTCAATATACTTAAAGACCGTCGTTACTGAAGCATGAGCATTTTGTATAGCCTTTAATACATTTAACTTTTCTTCAACTTTATCCCTTAAAGAATAAAGAATTAATAATCTTCTTTTTTCTTCTTTGGTAATCTCTATTTTTTCTTCAATTATTTTATTTTCAGCATTTAGACTTTCTAATTGCACCTTCAAATCATGGTAATGCACCCTAGCTAATATTATTATAGCAACACCAAGTAATGTTAATAAAAATGCATATGAACGTTTTTTCTTAGTTTTTTCATAAATACTAGGTAGTAAATTTATGCTTTTTTTAGAATAAAGCTTCATATTAGGCTTTGGACTTGATTTTTTAAATTTAATCATAAACTCACCTCCTGATGGATTACAGAACCAATAACAGGAATGAGTAAATTATAATCTTTTGCGGGTATTGTTTTTGCCCTATTAGAAGATATATTTGGATCGGTTATATAATTAACGGGAATACCATGATAATCATATAAAAATCTATCTAAATTAGTTAAATTCGCACCGCCACCAATTAAATATATTTCATCAACCGAATATCCAAATTTTCTAGTTTTAAAAAATTCAATCATTCTTCTTATATCTTTAGCTACGCTTTCATAAACACCCTCTAAATCAGAATCTAAAAGTACATTTGAAACATCAACTATATCATCAGTTCTTTTCTTTAACAGATTTGCTAATTTGCTTAATTTTTCAGAAGTAGTATCTACACCAAACATTTGTTCAAACTCAACTTCGTCATTTTGATTATTTTCTTCTACTCCATCATCCGAAACTCCATCACCAAATAAAATATTTACAGTTTCGTCGATATCCTTCCCAACAAGCATTGAATAATCTCTAACTATCGCTTCTATCCCCGTATCAGAGCTTGTATTGGCAAAGTATTTTTTGCCATGAAACATAGTTATTCGAGTATGTTTAGATCCTACATCAACCACTAATATATTTCTGTCATCATCTAGTATGTATTTCATAAAATAAGTAAAGACAGCATCTGTATAACTGGTAACTCTTTCAACATCAACTTTAAGAGAATTTGCAAGATTTATTTGATCTTCAACCATATTTTTAGGATGGACAGCGACCATAACTTCAACTTTCTTTTCCTCAACATCTTCACTAATTTTTTCAGAATCCTGTTCATCATCTTCATTATCGCGATGCACCATTTCTGATATGATTTGATTAATCCTAAAATCCATTGCAAAAGCCTCTACATCATATGGCAAAAACTGCTGGGCATCAAAGATTAACATCTCTCTCATTTGTTTTAATGAAACCATTGGAAATTCCCTAAGTCTAACTATTTCAGATTTTCCAGAAAGAGTTATATATAGTTTCCTACTCCTTATCTTTAATTCTTTTAATTCTTTTTTTAATAGCGGTAAAATCTCATGTATATTTAATGTTCCATCAGACATTAATGCTATCTCATTATTTTCTATTACAGAATACTTTTTTATGGTAATATTTGATTTATTTTTATTCCCAGATATCACCTTAGTGATAGCATTTCCTATTTCAAATGCCACAAAACTCCCCATGCAAGCCCTCCATAACTAACATAAACACCTGATGACCTAATTATTTATAGCAACACTATCATAGCGTTTATAAATATCAGTAGTTACTGTATTCTCTCTATCTTTATATCTTAGCAAAACAGAAAGTGTGATTATATCATCGCTACTTTCACTAACCTCAAAACCAGATATGCTACTAACCATATCTGTAATCTTATGACTTCCACCCGATTCAAATTTTATTAACTGCAATTTATTATCATTTTCGATATAATATGCTTCTGCATTTTGCCTTTGAACATACAATGCAGTGTTGCCATATGAATCAGACAGATTGTTTTTAAGCTTTTGAGGATAATCATCTTCTATAACCAAAGATGCCTTGTTAAATCCACTTAGCCTAACATCATTATTAACATATATAAAAAACGCATGAGACTGTCTAAGCAAAGTTTGATAATTAGCTTCACGAGAAAATATACGTTGCCCATTAGTAAGAAGCATATATGCTGGCAACATAATAACACTCATAATCCCTATCACAATTAAGAGTTCAAGCAAAGTAAAACCAAATCTATTATGTAATTTACGCTTTAAAAATTTATGAATATTAAAAATCATATCCCATCTACCAAGCCTTTCTTTAAGACTTACACATCTAAAAAATATTAAAATAAAATTGGAAAAATGCACTCTGAAAAAAATATGATATCAAACTGCCGATTATCAAATAAGGTCCAAAAGCAACAGCCTCTCCACGTTTTTTAATACCTGTTACTAAAAGCACTATACCTATTATACCACCTATGACAAATGAAAACCACAGTGCAAGACCTGTGCCAAGCGTTCCTAGCCAAAGTCCCATCGCAGCCATAAACTTAATATCTCCACCGCCCATAGGTCCAATCATAGCTATAATAAATAAAACTGCCCCGCCTAAAATCGCTCCCGTAAGTGCAACCATGATGTCAATTCTACCCATAACAATAGGTCCAAAAGCACCTATGGCAAGCATCAAATTTAATCTATCAGGTATTATCATATGTTTTAAATCTATCATAAAAATACATATAAATATCGAAATCAAAAGCACTTCATATAAAAATAATAAACTTGCTCCCCTATGTAAATAATCAATAGTAAAAAGAAACGCCGTCAACAACTCAATTGCAGGATATATTTTTCCAATCTTATTTTTGCAATTTCTGCATTTTCCACCGAGTATAATATAGCCAATTACAGGTATATTATCATAGAATTTAATTTTTTTATTGCACTTTGGACAGTGAGATGCTGGAAATAAAACTGATTCACCATTAGGCAACCTATATATAACTACATTTAAGAAACTACCTATCAAAAGTCCAAGTATAAAAACTACCGCTATATCCATATGCCCCTAATCTACCATTTTCTAATTTCTTAAAACCGATAATTTAATCCACTTTGTTTCATTATAGCATTTGCAGTATGCCTTGATTTAATTTTACCATTTCATATCTTTCAGAAATAAAATGTAAATTGATAGCATCAAAATTACTATTGTTATTTAACTCCAATAACTCTGGCACGGCATATCTAACACGTTCTATAAGATCATCTATAGAGTCTGACTCCAAAACAAGACCGTCTACATCATCACTTGTAGCTATCCATACAGAAGCTTCATTATCCCAATTCAAATTTATTTTAAATTCCATAATTCACCGCTATAATCTAGTTTTACTCCTTAACTATCTCAGTAAAATCGCTCCAGTCCTCTACTTTAAATGCACGAATATCACGAACTGATTTTTTAAACCAATCAATTTCTTTAAGCTTTGTTATAGCCTTATAAACTTCCGTTAATTTATTTTTGTTTGTAGTAGCCATATACAAACTTCCTTGAGTCCATTCAAACCCCAAAATCTCTAGTTCTTGTCTTATCTCATCATAAGCTTTATTATATGGATCGCCATAATATTTTTTTAAATCATCAATCCGCAAATCAAACGCAATGGCATACATTAAACCACTCCTCATAAACTAAAACGCTAAATCATTATCTGCATTTTTATAAAATCTTTAACAACACAACTAGCTTAAATAGCAAGTTGTGTTGTTAAAACAAAATTCATAGATACTAGATGTCAAGCAATCTATAATTTAGAGTTGTATTTCCAGCTTTGTCAAGTTCTATTTTATTTGAAGTACCACCATAATGTACTTCTATATCAAAATTAGTAGGAGTTGTAGCATTGTCAAATTTATAGTATGGAGTTAACTTTTGTGCAGTTGCTACTCCAGATGGAAGATATTGTCCCATTGGGAAATTTTCACCAAACTGACCTGTTGTACCTTCTGTAACTGCTGTCAAAGTTGTAGGGAAAGCGTTACCACCACTAGAGCTTACCTTGAACTTATTTTTATCAGCAAGTATTAAAACTTCTACTTCTCTAGCTAATATTTTAGCACCTTCTTGATCTGTCTTCTTTTTAAATGTTTCTGCAACGCCTAAAAATCTTGGTGCAGCTAATGCAGCAAGTATACCTAAAACTGCAATTACGATAAGTAACTCAATAAGCGTAAAACCTTTTTTGTTGTTTATCCTTCTTGTAAAAAATTGAATCATATCTTCCTCTTTTCTTGTACTTTTATTCATTTGACATCAAATGAATACACACTTTTATATAATTATGCCCAAATACAGGCTATAATTCTGATAATAGTTTAACTTTTTTGCGAAAAACTTCTAAACCAGTTCTACTCCAATGCCCATACTCATCTCTCCAATAACAGATATATATGGTCGCCTCTTTGTTTGCCAAATCGACATATAAATATGGTGCTAGGCGATTAAAGTAATCATCGTAGTTATTAGACTTGTTACGTGGATATTGTGCATCTGGATACTTGCCTTCTGATATACTTTCATCCATACGTCGTTTATCAGCTGTATAATAAACTCTATGTTGAAAAAACCTATTAGTTGTATCTTTAAATCTATATTTAGTCAATGTTCCAGCTTGCACTAAAATTTCAACATCCCTTGCAAGTATCTTTGCAGATTCTAAATCAGTTTTAATCTTAAAAGCTTTTGAAACTCCAAAAAATCTCGCTGAAAATAGTGCAGCTAGTATTCCTAAAATCGCAATTACGATAAGTAGCTCAATAATCGTAAAACCTCTTTTTCCCTTTAATTTAGTAAGCACAAAACTTCTCCTATATTTTACTTTTAACAAAACTTAATATGACAAGATTTTTCTACTATTCCCACAATTTTAATTCGAGCAGTACATACCCTATATATTTTAACATATTATTTGCTTTAATCACTCTAAATATTTTATTAAAACGCATTTTTTTAAACTTTATTTTAATTTTATGCATATTATATTCTAATAAGTCTATTTTAAGACCCCAAGAGATCAACTTCTTTAGTGAGAATTTGCATTCCATTTAACCAACCAGCAGACTCATTCCAATATACAATAGAAATCGTAGCTGTATTATTAGTAGTATTAACAGTTAAAAGAGGTGCTATTTGAGAATAATCAGGATTTGCATTTCCAGCCGTATCTCGCCCATATTGTGCTTTAGGGTATGGATGTGCTATAGTTCTATCATCCCACCAAGATGGATTAGAAGAACCCGCTCCATCTCCATACCAAATACGCTTTGGCGGATTAGCGTTTTTAAACATCGGATGGCCTAGTACACCAGATAAAAGCAAGACCTCAACCTCACGTGCAAGTATCAAAGCAGATTCCTCATCTGTTCTAATTTTAAAGGCTTTCGAAACTCCAAAAAATCTAGGTGCAACCAATGCAGCGAGTATTGCTAAAATGGCAACGACTATAAGAAGTTCAGTAAGGGTAAAACCTCTTTTATTATCCATCTTCTTTATCAAAAAATAAATCATAATTTTCACCTCTTAAACATCTAGCATTTTAACAGTTTTTGAAAAAATAGTATATCCATATTTAGTGTACTTATCATAATCCCAATACCTTACTTCAATTGTCAGTTCGTTGGAATTAGTATCAATACTTATATAAGGAGCTAATTCATCAAAACTACTATCTACATTTCCAAATTTATCTCGTCCATAATGTGCTTTAGGATAATCTTGCTGTATACCATTATCTTTATGCCACCACCCAAAATAAACACGTTGCAATGAAAGAGGATCTTTAAACCTAGGATTACTTAGTTTCCCAGACAAAACCTGCACTTCCACGTTACGAGCAAGTAACTTCGCAGATTCTATATCAGTTCTAATCTTAAATTGCCTAATAACGCCCATAAATTTGGGAACCGCAAGACCAGCAAGAATTCCTAACACCGCAATCACAACAAGTAATTCAATAAGAGTAAAGCCACTTCTGTTGTTTAATTTCTTTGTAAAAAAAAACATAAAAGCCACCTTTTAAACTACAATTCTAAAATCAATCCATCTATAAATCTATCAAAATAAAATTCATAACTCAAGATTCAAACACATACTAATAACTAAGAAAGCTTATATTAAACTAAAACGTAGTATCCTATAACCTTGTGTATCATTTACACCAGCACTGTCTGTATTCATTATACCAATATATTCGGCAAATAATCAAATTTACTACATAATGTATTAATTTATAAATATATTTGTAATATTCCACAATCTTCTATGCAATCATTTGTAATATTATACAATTTTTAAATCTAAATTTGTAAAACTAATCATTTTAAAATCAAACATTCTTCGTGTCATACTCATACAACTTTCGGTTTGTATGTCTTTATTTTCAACATTAACTTTATATTCTAATATTGAACGTTCTTACTCAGCATTACTATAGTTGAATATGTTGATACATTTCAAACATAGGAAGTGCTATAGCCAAGACAATAGTACCTACAACAAATGCCATCACAAGTAGTATAGCTGGATTTATAAGTTGTATCATAGCCTCTATTGAAACTTCAACCTCTTCATCATAAAAATCAGCAGTGGTTTCAAGCATTGTCTGCATATTACCAGTTTCTTCACCAATACGAATCATAGAAGTCAGCATAGGAGGAAATATTTTCAATTCATTTAAAGGTTCAGCAACTCCATTTCCTTTTTTTGTCTTTTCTATTGCCTCCATAATCCCTTTTGATATTCGTTCATTTCCCACAACTTTACTAACAAGTTCCATAGCTTCTATTATCGATATCCCTGAATTAATCATCGTCGAAAGACTTCTAGCAAAACGTGTAGTTGCAACCTTTTTATTAACTTTTCCAAATATTGGCAAGCTTAATTTTATATCATCAAACTTCAATCTACCTTCAGCAGTATTTATAAATCTTTTAAATAAAAATACTATAATAAATATAATTCCAAATACTAAATACCAATATTTTTGAAAAAACTCACCTACATTGAGTAAAGTTCTAGTTAATAACGGAAGAGGTACCCCAAAATCCGAAAACATTGATACAAAAGTTGGCAATACCATGACCAACAAGAAAACTGTAACTAAAACAGAAACCGATATCAATATGATAGGATATATCATCGCACCCTTTATTTTAGAATTTAATTTAAACTCTTTTTCAAAATGTTCCGCCATACGTTTCATAACAAGATCTAATTGTCCAGAAACTTCGGCTGATACAACCATATTTATGAATATATCAGGAAAAACTTTTTTATGACTTTCCATGCTTTTAGACAATGTAACACCTTTTTGCACATCTTCAAACATGGTATCTATAACCTCAGCTAAAGTTTTATTTTCTGTTTGTTTTCTAAGAATATCAAGGCATTCTATAAGAGATATACCCGCTCTAAGTATTGTTCCAAATTGATTTGCAAATAAACTTAAATCTTTAATTGTAACTTTTTTTCTTCTCAGACCTATTTTAATATCGCGTTTCATTTCAGATTGATTTACAATCTGTTGTGGAAATATCCCTTGATTCCTAAGAGTTTGAACCACTTCACCCCTAGAATCCGCCTCTATTGTTCCACTGGTCTTTTCGCCTTTTGTAGTTGTTCCAACATATTGAAATGAAGCCATCTTATCCCTTTCGCCCTGTATAACAAACAAATTTACGTCAACCAAATTTATACTATCAAATACACAGTTTTTAGCCTGTCATTTACCGACTCTATACTAATTATTTATAGAAATTAATTTTACATATATCAAATCTACGGCAATCTAGCTATCATATCCTTATCTACAACAATCTAGCTATCATATCTTTATCTACAGCAAATAAAATCGCATCTTCGTAGCTTATCAAATTTTGTTTATAAAGATCTGTAAGTGCATTATCCATGCCAATCATGCCTTGCTTTTTCCCAGTTTGAATAGATGATACAATCTGATGAGTTTTACCCTCACGTATATGATTTCTGATAGCCGCATTAGCAAGCATAATTTCTATAGCAGCAATTCTGCCATTTTTATCAGTTCTCTGCAATAATTGTTGAGAAATAACCCCCTCAAGAACGCTGGAAAGTTGTATTTTAATCTGTTGTTGCTGATCAGGCGGAAATACATCCATAATACGTTCTATTGTCTGTACTGCTCCTACTGTATGCAATGTAGATAAAACGAGATGTCCTGTTTCCGCTGCTGTTACCGCAATTGATATAGTTTCTAAATCCCGCATCTCCCCTATTAAAATGACGTCCGGATCCTGTCTAAGTGCAGCTCTAAGTGCATTTGCATATGTTATTGAATCATGCCCGATTTCCCTTTGATTTATCATGCTTTTACCATGTCTATGAAGATACTCGATAGGATCTTCTAAAGTCAAAATATGAGCATTTCGATGCTTATTCATATAATCTATCATAGCTGCCAATGTAGTAGATTTACCAGATCCAGTAGGTCCTGTAACAAGAATTAATCCACGCTTTTTCATAGCAAGTGTCTTTAGTACTTCTGGAAGTTTTAATTCGTCAAGTGTCGGAACATTAATAGGTATCATACGTATTGCAAGCCCTGATGTTCCTCTTTGCTTATATGCATTAACACGAAATCTTCCTAAACCAGCTATAGCATATGAAAAGTCGATTTCTCCACGTTCATAAAACAAATCTTTAGTTCTTTCATCCATGATTTCTTCTGCCAACATCTTTGTATTAGCAGGCATTAACTTTTGATAATTCGGAAGTGCCATAAGTTGACCATTAACACGTATAATAGGCGGAAGTCCCACGGTAAAATGTATGTCAGATGCACCTTTTTCACTTGCAACACGCAGTATATCTTGCACCAAATTCATAGTTGTCCTTTCTTGCTACAATAATTTTATCAAAAATATAATCATTTTAAATAGCTTATGATGTCTATATTTAATTTATTTTTAGCATTTATTTACCTTCTACTGAATAAGAAATTTTTATAAATTCATCAAATGTCGTAATTCCCTTTAGCACCATATCAAAACAACTTTCATCAAGGGTTTTCATGCCTGTTTTTCTCATATATTCTTTAACTTCGCCAGGATCAGCATCCTCCATTATCATTTTTCTAACATCTGAATCTAGTTTCATTATCTCATAAACTGCCGTCCTACCCAAATAACCTGTATTTTTACAAGTCGCACACCCTTCTCCTTTATAGAGGATAAGTTCAGTGTTGACATCGTTTATTCCCAATGTTGCAAGTTCTTGATAGCCAGCCCTGTATTTCTTTTTACAATTTGGACAAATCTTTTTCACAAGAGTTTGAGCTATTACCGCAACAAGAGAGGACGCTAAAAGAAATTTTTCTATTTCCATATCTACAAGTCTATTTATAGTTTGAGCCGAGCTATTGGTATGCAAAGTAGATAGCACCAAGTGTCCAGTAACACCAGCTCTAATAGCCATCTCAGCAGTTTCTTTATCTCGAATTTCTCCGACCATTATAACGTCGGGATCCTGACGTAACATAGATCTAAGCCCACTCGCAAAGTCAAAACCAGCCTTATGATTTACCTGAGATTGTATAAGACCATTCATTCTATATTCAACTGGATCCTCAACTGTAATAACATTCTTATTAGGATCGTTTAATTCATTTAAAATCGCATAAAGAGTTGTAGACTTACCCGAACCAGTTGGACCAGTAACCAAAATAATTCCATTTCTGCTTTTGATTATCTCTCTAAACATATACTGTTGATCTTCGCTTAATCCAAGCTCTTCATATTTTCTAAGGAAATGACTCCTATCAAGCATACGCATAACGACTTTTTCGCCATATATGGTAGGAATTGTAGATACACGAATATCTAAATCTCTTCCCTGTACTTCTAACTCAATACGACCATCTTGCGGAATTCTTCTTTCTGCAATATTTAATTTAGCCATAATCTTAATACGAGTTATAACCGCACCATGAGTTTGTTTTGAGGGATGCATAACCTCTTGCAAATCACCATCAACCCTAAATCTAACTCTTAAATAATCTTCTTGAGGTTCAATATGTATATCACTGGCTCGACTTTGAGCCGCCTGAACTATTATCGTATTTACAAGCCTAACCACAGGAGCTTTATTTATCTCCATCAATAAATTTTGGTCAATTTCGTCATCAGAATCTTGATTTTCTTCTTTAAAAGCTTCCATAGCTTCCTGTGCAACTTGCTTATTAAAATGCAAATTTATAGCTTCTAAAATCTGTTCACCAGTAGATATTCTAGGTTCTACCTGTAGACCAGTAACGATTTCAATATCATTTATAATAATGAGATTAAGTGGATCTTCCATTGCTACTTGCAATATCTTACCGACCTTTTTAATAGGTATAAGCACATTGCTTCTAGCAAACTTCTCAGATACTAAAAACGGAATATTAGGCTGTATATGAAATTTTTCAAGATCTACTCTAGGAATTCCAAGTTGAAACTCAAGTGCTTCGATAATTTGCAACTGAGTTATAAATCCCATTTCTTTTAATGCATCACCTAACTGTATCTTTTTTTGTTTTTGGTATTTTAAGCCTTGAGCTAACTGCTCTTCAGTAATAGCTCCAACTTGTATAAGTAAATCTCCTAGCCGAAATTTTTTTCTTGGCTTCATTCTTCCTCCCATTTTTGAAAAATCCGCCTCATATCATCGATTACATCAACTTGTTTAGTCCATATTTCATATGCCAAAGAACCTTGATGCATCAACATTGATAATCCATTAATAATTTTGCAACCCCTAGACTTTGCCAACTTTAAAAAAGGCGTTAATCTCGGGTTATAAACTAAATCCACCGCCACCGTTCTATTCGAAATCAAATCAAAATCAATATTGAGCGATTTAGCATTGTCATAATCTTCCTCGTTCCCAAAAAGTTCTTTATTATTAATAAATTTTTCATTTGCAACGAGAGATTTTTTATTAGTTTTTACACCTAACGGCGTACTGTTAATTATTATATCATAAAAAATGCTATTACCACTACAATATTTTAATAAATTTTCATCCGATTTATAAATATGCAAATTGTTTTGATTAAACTTCTCATAGTTCAACGGCTTTGAAGATGTAAACTTCTGATTTTTATTATTTTTATAACGTTTTTGATGCTCATCAATAAATTTTTTTGCCCTATTAATATCCCGTGATACCACGTCGACATTTTTAGCCTTTTCGTCATAACAAGCAGTTACAATCGAGCGTGCAGCTCCTCCCGTGCCGAATACTGCTATATTTTTATTTGACAATTTCGTAACATTGTCATTAAGCATATGTAAAAAACCTTGTATGTCTGTATTATAACCCCTTAAAATAGATTTTTCAAGAACTACTGTATTAACATTTGAAGTTTTCTTTGCACTTTCATCTAATTCATCTAAATATTTCATAATTTGAACCTTGTACGGAGATGTAACATTAAATCCCACACAGTTTTCAATATCAATGCTTTGGTTGCAATTTGCAGTATTTTGAGTATATTTTTGGGTATTTTGAATGCCTTTTTTAATATCTTTAGTATCTTTATTAGTACTTTCGGAAAATGAATCTTGGATATTTTGATTATTCTCATGACATTTTTGGCGAAACATTTTCATAAAAGCATCAAATTCATCAGGCAAAACATCTATTGCACTATAATGATAATCAAGCCCCCTTATGCAACTTAATTCATTGTGAAATATCGGCGAAAACGAATGTCCTACAGGATGACCAATAAGATAAAGTTTTTTCGTCATACATTCCTCCACAAAATCAGAAAATACTGAGTAGAAATATAAATTATAAATTACAACTCTAATTTTCTATTTTCCAATTAGCTGCCTTTTCTCTAGCATTTATAAAAGTTTTATAAATGCCATCTTTTTGCATAAGTTCATCATGATTGCCCTCTTGAATAAGTTTTCCATTATCAATTACAAGTATCTTATCCGCACTCTTTACAGTTGATAATCTATGAGCAATTGAAATCACTGTTCTACCCTTAGCAAGTTCATCAATCGCAGACATAATTTCGTACTCATTTTCAGGATCCACAGAACTTGTAGCCTCATCAAGTAAAACGATATTAGCATCTTTTAATAGCGCTCTAGCAATCGATATTCTCTGCTTTTCTCCACCGCTAAGAGTACTCCCACCTTCGCCTACAAGAGTGTCATAGCCATTTGGCATTTTAGAAATAAATTCATGACAATTAGCCATCTTTGCCACCTTTATTATTTCATCATCCGTTGCATCGGGCTTAGCAAAAGCTATATTATTTTTAACCGTATCGCTAAATAAATACACATCTTGGAAAACAAGAGAAAGATTGGAAAGCAAGGCATCTATTTCATAATCTCTTATATTTTTTCCACCTATTTTTACACTTCCATCATCTACATCATAAAATCTTGAAATAAGATTTATAATAGTCGTCTTTCCACTTCCTGATGGACCTACTATTGCGGTTTTTGTACCATCTTTAATCTTAAAACTCATATTATCAATTACATTTTTGTCATCATAGGCAAAGCTGACATTTTCAAATGCTATGCTACTATCCTGAGCTTTTTCAATACTTCCGCTACTTATTTGAGGTATATCTAAAACCTCATTTAGATAGTCAAGATGTGCAGGATTTTTGATAAGTAAAACCGCTGAATTTTCTAATTGTCTTAATCCACCAAATAACATAAATGATGCCACGCAAAGAGTAAGTGCCTGTGGTAACAACACCTCATTTACGCTATATAAATAACAAGCATATATAGTCATTATAAGACTTGAAATACTTAATGCAGTAGCAAAAATCTTTGAATAAATAGTAAAAGTTAGTTCTCCATCACACTGAGTTTGTCTTAAATTATCTGCAGTATTATAAACTGAACTGTGTATTTTTTTAACTTCATTATCAGATATATTTGGGAAACTTCTTAAAACCGAAATCCCTCTTATACCATCTACCAATGCATCATTAAAATCCGCTTCAGCTTTATGACTGATTAGAACTAAGTTCTTTAATTTTTTAAACAGTAAATTTACAAATAACCATGCAATCATTACTAAAACAAGAGCTAATATACCCATTTTTACATTCATAAAAAACATACCTAGCAAAATAAAAAATGATACGCTAATCCCCGATATAGTAAATGTAAATGAAAGTTGAGATAAATTTTCTAAATTCTTTAAAACATTTGTAAAGCAAGATAATATCTTAGATAAACTTTGCTCATTAAAATAACCCATTGGAGCTTTTTTAAGTCTTTCGCCAATTTTAAGCCTATAATCTTTATATATTGTAAAAAATACTCCAGCTATCATTTTATTTTGAAACCAATTTGCAAAAAAGCTAAATACAAATGATGCTACAAGAATTGCAAAAATAGTCCA
>PDWI01002760.1_pt1 | contig 25897 bp, 18 predicted proteins | sample 1430891 | NCBI WGS metagenome assembly PDWI01 (sample SAMN01162508, study PRJNA174530) | Oral metagenome, whole genome shotgun sequencing project. | biome: Marine environment; feature: Marine mammal; material: Swab sample of the gingival sulcus; isolation source: swab sample of gingival sulcus...
CACTTTTTGAATTATGTAAATTCAAAAGTTAGTGGAATGAAAATGCCAAGACTAAAAACACCAGATGGAAAACTTGCATTAATTCCTATTGCTCCTGTTGCTGAACAAAAAGCCATAGTAGAAAAAGTAGAGTCTTTAATGGAAAAATGTAATGCATTGGAGCAAGAGGTTTTAAAAAGTGAAAAACACGCTAATATGTTAATGCAAGCAGTATTAAAAGAGGCTTTTGAAAATAAAGCAGAACAAGGAGAAACAAAAATGTGAAACAGCAACTTGAAAAAGTTTTGCTTTTTGTTCGCATTTTTGCACCTATTCTACAGCTGTAAAATAAAAACAAAAGAGCTAATGGGCGTGTAGAAATAAAAAATTATGCTTAACTTTGCTGAAAAGTTAGAGAAACAAACTCAAAAAGTGGTCTTGGATTAAAAAAAGATTACTTGGGAGGTGAAAAGAATTATCAATATATCTGAAGATTATCAAGGCATGGACACAAAAATTATTGAAAAAGCAAAGCAATGGTTGGAAGGCAACTATGACCAAGAAACCAAGAAAGAAGTACAAAGAATGTTAGATTCTGATAAAGAGATGCTTACAGAGTCTTTCTATAAAGACTTGTCTTTTGGAACCGGAGGTTTGAGAGGCATTATGGGAGTGGGTACAAACCGAATTAACAAGTACACCATCGGAGCAGCTACCCAAGGTCTGAGCAATTACATAAAAAAAGCCTGCCCGAATGAAAAACAAATACGTGTAGTCATTGCCCATGATTGTCGCAACAACAGTGATTATTTTGCCCAAATTACGGCAGATGTTTTTTCCGCAAACGGATTCAAAGTATATTTATTTGAACATTTAAAGCCCACTCCGGAACTGTCATTCGCTTTGAGGCATTTCCGATGCCACAGCGGAGTGGTCATCACCGCCTCTCATAACCCCAAAGAATACAACGGATATAAGGCTTACTGGAATGATGGAGCACAGGTCGTTCCTCCGCATGACAAGGGCATTATAGAGGAGGTCAATCGAATAAAAAATGTGGATGAAATTCAATTTTCCGCCGTCAAGGAAAATATAGAAATACTCTCCGATGATTTTGACCAAATATATATCGAACAATTGAAAAAACTGTCGGTATCTCCCGAAATCATTGCCCAACACGCCGATTTTAAAATTGTGTACACTCCCATACACGGCACCGGCGTAAAACTTGTTCCCGAAACCTTGAAAAGTTTTGGATTTAAAAATGTGTATAACGTTCCGGAACAAGACCTTGTTGACGGGAACTTCCCCACCGTAATATCTCCCAACCCTGAAAATGCCGAAGCCCTTCGCTTGGCTCTGCAAAAAGCAGAGGAAATTGGGGCGGAACTCGTATTGGCAACCGACCCGGATTCTGACCGAGTAGGCATTGCCGTTAAAGATACAAACAACAAATTTATCTTACTCAATGGCAATCAAACAGCCGCCTTGCTGATCGATTATTTGATAAAATCACGGGTGAAAAAACAACAAATGAAAGGCAATGAATATATTGTTAAGACCATTGTTACAACCGATTTGTTGACCGATATTGCCGACAAATACAATGTCGAACATTTTGATACCCTGACCGGCTTCAAATACATTGCCGAGATCATCCGCAACAATGAAGGCAAAAAACAATTCATCGGAGGCGGAGAAGAAAGCTACGGATACCTTGCCGGAGAATGTGTGCGAGACAAAGATGCCGTAATGTCTGCAGCCCTAATTGCCGAAGCTGCCGTGCATGCGAAATCTGAAGGAAAAACACCTTACGAGCACTTGATCGACATTTATGTAGAGTTCGGATTGTACAAAGAGGTTCTTGTCAATGTTGTAAAAAAAGGAAAACAGGGAGCCGAACAAATCCAAGCAATGATGGAGAACTTTCGGAAGAATCCGCCCCAACGCTTAGCCCAAGAAAAAATCGTCAAAATCAAGGACTATGCCACGAGCAAAACCCTGGATACGATAACCGGAAAGGAAACTCCCTTGGATTTTCCTCAATCCAATGTTTTGCAATTTTTTACCGACAAAGGGTCCAAAATATCGGTTCGTCCTTCCGGCACGGAGCCTAAAATTAAATTCTACATTGCCGTAAAAGAAGACTTGTGTTGCAAGGAAAAATTTTCGGAAACGGAGGCAATTTGTGCGCAAAGAATCGAAGCATTAAAAGAAGCTCTTTTTTAATCTTGTGATACAATACCGGGAGCACTTCCTGTTCTTGATCGATTAAAATACCAACATTTGGGGATTGCCAATTCCGATAAGAGTACGGAACTTTGCAAATTCATTTGCTAACCGGTAGTATATGTCTGTCAAATATCTTGGCAAGCTCTTTGTTTTTGTGCTTACTCTTGGTTTATTGTATCTCTCTTCGGGAACTTTAAACTCTTGTTATGCCCAGGAAAAAACAAGTGTTAAAGGGCTTGTCAAAAACAAGCGAACAGGTGAGGTGATTCCTTATGCCGTTGTTTTTTGTGAAACAGAAAACAATGGCGTATCCGCTGATTTTCAAGGTTTTTTTTACTTGAAAAATATTGAAAAAAAGAAGAGTCGCTTTATAATCTCGGCGCTTGGATACAAAAGTTTGGACACCCTGATAGATCTTACCCGATATACTCGCTTGAATTTTTTCCTTTCCGAAAAACAAGTAGCGCTCAAAGAGGTAACGGTTACTGCCGAAGAGTCCAAGGACTTGCCTTCATCATCGGTGATCAAACAAAGTGCATTGAGGCACTTACAGCCCAATAGTTTTGCCGATGTCCTTGAATTACTTCCCGGAGGAACGGCAATGGATAGAGATATGACCTCCATGCAGTTGATTTCGATTCGTCAACCCCAAGCCGCATCTCGATTGTCCAATACCGGAAATGTAAATAATACTTCTTTGGGAACAGCTTTTGTGGTCGACGGAGTCCCGATTTCCGGCGATGCTCAGTTGCAAAATGTCAGCGGAGGTCCGGAGCATTCCAACACCGGCAATGATTATATTTTCTACAGAAATACCACCGGAAAAGGGATTGATATGCGTATGATTTCGACTGACGATATTGAAAAAGTGGAAATTGTCAGGGGAATCCCTTCCGCCGGATACGGAGATTTGACCTCCGGTCTGGTAAATATCAAAAGAAGTTATGCGCAGAAGCCTTTGCGGATAAGAGCCAAAGCGACTCCGTCGATGAAGTTGGTGGCTGCCGGCAAAGGATTTGCCTTGGGGAAACATACCGTCAACCTAAACTGGGATTACCTGCACTCCTTGGTTGATCCGAGAAACAATAAACTGAATTACGGGCGTACAACGGCCTCCGTGCGTTATGCCAATCGCCAAAACAAAACCTCCGTGCCTCTTTTCTTCAATGCAAGTTTGGACTATACCGGCTCTTTTGATAAAGAAAAAAAAGACAAGGAAAATGATACCAAAGACGAGTTCTACAACAATAAATATCACAAAGTCCGTCTTGCTTCCGACTTGACCTGGCAACAGGACAAAGATTTTTTTGATGATTTAAAACTTTCTTTATCAGGAAGTTACACCTCGGACAGGAAAATCATTCAACGAGTTGCCGTGGGGCGCACAAGTCCTATACTTACGGCGACCGAATCCGGAGAGTATTACGGCGATTTTTTGCCTGCTTCTTATTTGGCACATTTGGAGATTGACGGACAACCCTTATTCTTTTATGCACGCATACGCAGTCGCTTTCATAAGGACATTGAAAGTATGAGGAACCGAATATTGGTCGGAGCGGATTGGCGTTATAATAAAAATTTGGGAGAAGGCGAATGTTTCGATCTGACTCGTCCGATTTTTGCCGGCAACGGTCGTCCGAGACGCTCAAAGGATATTCCTGCCGTACAACACTTTGCCTTTTATGCCGAAGATAATACCGTTGTTCAATTGGGAACGGCTCAATTGAATCTGCAAGCCGGTATTCGAGCCAATACCCTGCCGGGAGTCAGCTCTTCTTTTCAAAATTTGTACAGAAAAATTTATCTTGATCCCCGTATCAACCTCTCTTTTGATTTTCCCAAATTCAAACTTTTCGATTATACGGTGCGAATTGCTTTGCACGGAGGTTACGGGAAACATACAAAATTTCCGACACTGTCGCATTTGTATCCCAACAAAGAATACATAGACATCGTGCAATTGAATTATTATTCTCAAAACAAGGATTTGAGACAAATGTACTACAAAGTCAAAGTGATTGATCCTACTAATTTTTCTTTGAAACCGAATCGAAATCGAAAGTGGGAAGTCGGCTTGCGGGCAAATGTGGGAAAGATCAGTTGGGAAGTCAATTTTTATAATGAAAAAATGGCAGAAGGCTATCGTTTTTTACGCGATTTCGATATTTGGGAATACAAACGCTACGACAATGCTTCGGGTCCTGCTCCTTCTACGCTCACAGCTCCGCCCACTGTGGATATGTTTACCTATGAGTTGCGCAAAGAATTTTTGCTTCTTTCTCAATATACCAATGGAGGAAAAGAAGAGAAATACGGCATTGAATATGTCCTTAATTTGGGTTATATCGAACTTTTGAAATCGTCTGTAACCGTCAACGGTGCCTGGATGCGTACAAAATACGGACAATCTTTGCCTCGTTATGCCGGATCTCAAACCGTAGTCGGCGGAGAAAATTATCCTTACATCGGTTATTATGAATGGGATAACAGCAGTGAATATCAGCAGTTTAACACCAATATGCGCTTTGATACAAAAATCGAGCGTTTGGGATTGATATTTTCATCCACCCTGCAAACCATGTGGTTTACCTTGCGAAGATATACCCCAAACAACGGGATGCCCACTTATTACCTTGACAAGGAGGGGAATCGTTATCCTTATACCCAAGCCGATACCAAAGACCCACTCTTGCGTTTTCTCTATAAGAAACGAAGTGACAATTACTTTGATGATTGGCGCGTACCTGTTACCATCGATTTTAACCTGAAAGTAACCAAACGAATCAATAAAAAAATCAATCTGGGATTTTATGTCAATCGCATACTGTATTATTATCCCGATTATGATCGAAAAGACGGATTCCGAGTGCGGCGAGAAACTGTCCCCTATTTTGGCATGGAATTGAATATACAATTGTAAATGATCAACTCAAAAAAACAATGAAAACAAAAGGTCTTATTTATTTCTCTTGTAAAAATTTACCCCCTGAAGGCCGGGGCAAAATTTGTAAACCAATTATTTAATATTTTTTTTTTAAACCATTTAAAAACACAGTAAAATGAAACGAAAATTTTTAGTAATGACAATTTTGGCAGTATTGTTCTTCTCTGCCTGTAAAAAAGATGACCCGATTGAACCGGATAAGCCGGAACCGAACAAACCGGAGGAAATCCAAAAGACCAAATTGTCCGTAGAACTTCAAAAACCGGAAGCGGTTGAAGATAAAAATCCGACAATCAAAGAGATGAAACTCATTGTTAAGAACGTAAATACGGGTGCTGACAGTGTGCTGACAATGTCGGATTGGTCAATTGCCGATGTCGTATTTGAAGAAGGTTTGTACAATATACAAGCCGAAGGTATTGTATGTTATACCGACACAAGTGGAGAGGTTTGCGAAACGGTAAGAGGTCGTGCCGATAATATTGAACTGACCGGTTCGGAAAAAAAACAATCTATACCCATGTTTCTTTATGCAAATAAGGTCGGTAACGGGTTTGTGATTTCTGAAATCTATTTTACCGGTTCTTGGAATTCCGCTATCAATGACAATTACAGACAAGATAAATTTATCGAAATATACAATAACAGCGACCAAACGCTCTATGCGGATGGCTTGTGTATTGCAGAAAGTGCCCTTAATACTGCCATGAAATTGAATGAATTGACGCCCGATGTGCGTCAGGATTCTTTTCTTGTACAAGCGGTTTACAGAGTTCCCGGCAGCGGACAAGAACATCCCGTAGAACCCGGGAAAACACTGGTGCTCTGTGATGTGGGGAAAAACCATCAAGAAGAATCTCCCGATTATTTGGATTTATCAAAAGCCGATTTTGAATGGTACGATAATCATGCATTGGATGTAGATGTTCCGGAAGTGTCGAATTTGCAACTTATCGTAAAAAAATCAAAGTCGATTTGGTCTCTCCATGACAGAGGCTGGAACTCCTATGCGATTTTCAAACTGGATGATACCGAAGCCGCAAACTTTCCTACGACCAATGTCCATCATTACCAATACCATTTTGTATTTGGAACAGTAGTTGATACAGTGATGCAGCGTGATTCTTGGATAGTGGCGAATGATAAAATTATTGATGCCGTGGAGTGCAGCACCCCGAGTAAATTTGAATGGAAATCTTTATCTCCTTCCTTGGATTTTTCTTGGACACACTCCGGAGATGCTGATGACAAAAGATACAGCCACAGTGTAAAACGTAAAATCTCTCATAAATTCCAAACAGCAAAAGGAGACATCATTATCCTCACAGATTCGAATAATTCGGAAGAGGACTTTGTCCCTACGGCTCCCAATCCTTCCCCCGGAATGGTGGAAGATCATCATAATTAATCCGCCTCAATCATTGCCGATTCTTTTCGGAGTGTCGGCAATGATTTTTTTTCAATGAAAACCCAAAGAATGAAACAAAGGATTCTGATCTCGGTAATTTTTGCCGGGATCTTTTTTACCGCTTGCAAAAAAGAAGAGCTGCTCAAAACCACACAGTTATACGTTGAAGTCCAAAAGCCGAAACTGTTGGAAGACAAAAACGTAACTCTTGAAGAAATGCACCTTGTTTTTCGGAATGTAAACACCGGAAACACATTGGAAAAAGAGATAAAGGATTGGTCAATTTCCGATATATGCTTGGAAGAAGGCTTTTACAATGTTGAAGTTACGGGAACAGTCAAATATGTAAAGATTGAAACCGGCGGAGTTTCCGAGGGGCAATCAAAAGAAATAAGCAAATCCATCAAAGGGGTTTCCGAAAATCTTATCGTAAAAGGAGAAAACCTCTCGGTTTCGATTGCCACATTTGTCTTCAATGCCGAAAGCGGGCAAGGCTTTGTTCTTTCCGAAATTTACTTTTCCGGTTCATTGACCCCCGAAGGCAAACAATTTGACCATGACAAATTCTTCGAGATTTACAACAACAGCAATCAAACCTTGTATGCAGACGGTTTGTGCATTGCCGAGACAGAATTGCGAACCGTGCAGAGTCTGAATAAGTATGAGGTCGATATTCGCAATGAGGCAGTCCCCGTGATTACGGTCTATCGGATCCCCGGAGAGGGCAAGGATTATCCCGTGCTTCCCGGAAAAACCATCGTACTGTGCGACATCCCCGTCAATCATCAGGCAGAAATCCCGACAGCAATTGATTTATCCCAAGCTGATTTTGAGTGGTATGACAAGGGGAGTATTTGGCCGGACCCCGATATTCCCGAAGTGCCGAATATGGAGAAAGTGGCAACCATGTCCGAGTCGATTTGGTCAATGAATAATATTGGATATACAAGTTATATCCTTTTCCGCCCGCCGATGCAACTGACACCCGAAGAGTTTACTGCCAACTATGCCTATCATTACAAATGGTTCTTTGAACATGCAAGTATGCAAATATGGATGGAAGAAGACGCATGGAAGGTGCCCAATGAATGGGTTGTTGATGCCGTACAATTGAGTACCCCTTCGGATTTTGAATGGACTATTTTAGACCCGTCTTTGGATATTTCTTGGACACACTCAGGAGACAATAACGATGAACGACACAATCACAGTGTCAAACGAAAGGTAAGCCATAAGGAAGGAAACCGTATCGTTTTGCAAGATACAAACGATTCTGCTTTTGACTTTATCGCTACCGCAGCAAATCCTTCTCCCGGAACGGTGGAAGACCATCAATGATATTTATTCAATATCACCCTAATTTATGAATTCAATTACCCGCAATACTTTGACTTGTATTCGGGATATATATTTTAAACCCTTTAAATAAAACAAACAAAATGAAAAAACAAATTGTAATAGTAATTGCAGGAATTGCCTGTTTTTTTACGGCTTGTAAGAAAACGGAACCCGTACAAACCACGCAAGTCAATATTGAACTGCAAAAACCTGAAGCCCTGGAAGGTAAGGATATAAGCATGCAAGCACGCATTGTGCTTAAGAATATCAACTCCGGCGATGAGGTCGTTATGGAGTCTTCGGATTGGACAGTTTCCGGCATCGAAGTCGAGGAAGGGTTATATAATGCCCGTGCAAGCGTCAGCATCACTCATAACGATTTGAAAAAATCGGAGGCTCCGATTGTCTCTCAATGGGAAGGATTTTCCGAAAATATTACCGTCAAAGAAGAACCGATGACCTTATCGGTTCCCTTGGTGATCAAGAATGAACAAGCCGGAAAAAACTTCGTTATTTCTGAAATCTACATTACTTGGAGTTTATATCCCGGGACAAACAAAAAATATATGTCCGACAGTTTCTTTGAAATATACAACAATAGCGACCAAACGCTCTATGCCGATGGATTGTGCATCGGCGAAAGTGCCATCAAAACTGCTCATATTTTGGAAAACTTCAGCCCGGATATTCGCGGAGAAGCTGTGCCGATTCGTATCGCCTATCGTATCCCCGGAAGCGGAACGGACTATCCGGTGGCGCCCGGAGAAACCTTCGTTTTCTGTGATGTTGCGATAAATCACAAAGAAAAAAACGAAAATTCCGTAGATTTGTCCCAAGCTGATTTTGAATGGTACGATAACGATAAGAGAGATACAGACATTCCGGAAGTTCCCAATATGGAGCAGTTAGTCAAACATACAAGTGCAAAAGTTTGGAAACCATTCAGCCGCGGACAGCATTCCTACATATTGTTTCGCGTGCCGAACACGACAACTGCCGATGACTTCTTGGCTTCTCACAGCTTTGACTACACTTTTACTTTCAAAGGAGAAGTCAAAGAACGTCATGTAAGTAAAGTGTCAAATGCTGAAGTTATTGATGCCGTAGAGTGCAGTACTCCTTCCGCTTTTGAATGGAAAGCCTTATCGCCGTCTTTAGACCTGATGTGGACTCATTGCGGAGATAATGATGATAGTCGCTTTTCACACAGTATGAAACGGAAAATCGAAAAGACGAAAGAAGGACGTATCCTCTTGCAAGACACGAACAACTCCGAAGAAGATTTTATTGCTACCGCAGCAAACCCTTCTCCCGGAACGGTGGAAGATCATCAACAATAAAGACGATACCGATAAAGAAAAAAGGACTTTTCTTTCCTTTTTCTCCTTGTTTTTCGGGAAATTGTGTGGATTATTCAAAAAAAATGTTACTTTTGTTGATTGTATGTAACCTTTAAAACAAAAATTATGGCAGTGAAGTATGTTGTAAGAGAAAAGGGGCGACCGGCAGACCCCGAGGCACCGAAGAAATGGTATGCTATGGCGAAATCTTCCGGAGAAATCAGCTTTAAGCAACTAAGCCGGGAAATATCGGAAGGATCGACCACGGTTAGCGACACCGATGTTATGGCAGTGTTGAATGATTTGTCGAAACTGTTAAGCCGACATCTTGCGGCGGGAGAGATTGTTCGCTTCGGCGACTTCGGCTCCTTTCAAGTATCCGTTCAGAGTAACGGCTCCGATACGGAAAAAGAATTTCACTCGGGCTTGATCAAAAAAGCCAAGATTAATTTCAGACCCGGAGAGCGCCTTCGAGATATGTTAAAAACAGTGAGATTCGAGAAGTATAAGGGTTGATTTTTGAGAAACAGGTAAGAATCTTAAAAAACGATCCCAATCGTTTGAGAGAACGGTCGGGGTCGTTTGTGAAAATCGTCCCGTTCTTTTTGGAAAATGATCGGGATGATTTTTTGAGAACAAACGTATTGATTTTTAAATTTACCCTCTTGTCTGTTTTTATGAGATTTGACACCTTATTATAAGGTATGTTTGTATTTTTAGTAAATCAAAGAAGAAGTTCTTTTCTTTAACCCGGAGAAATGCGGATATGAAAAAGAGAATATATATAATTTTATACTTTCTTTCTTTTTGGATAAAAGGAGGCGTAGAACTGTTTGCACAGGATACTATTCCGATACAATCGGATTATTATAAAGAAGCAGTCAATTTTTATTCAAAAATTTGGCACAATCCGGCTTTAAGATTTTCGTATCCATTCCGGAAGACACACGAGGCTTCTTTCTCTTGGTTTCAGGAGGAGAATACGGCTTATCACGTACAAGAAGGCAAGGCGAAAGACGTGTTTTGTTTCGATTCGCACGCTTTGGTTCGGAAGAAGAAGCAGTTGTATTACGGAAGCGCCGGCTATCGATACTTGATGCGAGAAGGTCAAAAATGGAATACGCTTGCGGATGTTGCTCGTTTGCAACCCTATATTATCGCAGATACAATAGGAGGGAAGATGTACAGGGAAAATTACAGTTTCTCCGGAGGATACGCTCGTAATCACGGACGATTGCGCTGGGGACTGTACTCGTCCTATGAATCTGCAACAACGTACAGGAAGACTGATCCCAGACCCAAGAATGAAACCTATGATTTGAATGTGCGAGTCGGCGGAGCTGTTGCGATTTCTTCGCGATATGTATTGGGGGGTTCGGGAGATTTTGCGAAATATCAACAGTTGCAGAACTTGACAATTGTGCGAGATGTCGGGAGTGCTGCATTGTTTTTTATGCGAGGTTTAGGCGTAACGGAACATCATTTCTCGACAGTGCTCAACAGTCATCGTCATTCTTCCTCCATGTATAAAGAAAAACGATACGGAGGGTCCATTCAATTAATACCGTTCTCCGGAAATGGTTTTTTCGGTCATTTTTCTTATTCACAGGTGGATTTTCGTTTGTTAAGCACTCGAAATTATGAAAAAATATCGACTTTTGATAAACAATTATTCGATTGTTCCGCAGGAAGATCCTTTCTTCTATATAATAAGGTACATGCCGTTAAACTTATCGCTTCCTATCATAATGTGGAAGGATTGGAATATAACTATACCCATGCCGATGAATTGTTGAGTATTTCGCCGAAGTATTATTTGAAAAAGTATGCGGCGGGACTCTCGATTTCCGGCGAAGGATGGGAGAGACCCAAGTTGAGAAGTCTTTGGGAAGCTACCGTGGAATACCGAAAAAATAAGAAAGAATATTTCGGAATTGCCGATGCTCCTTTGAATAAAGAAGCCTATGATTGCTTATATGTATCCTTGACAAAAAATGTACAAGTCCCGTTTCGCAGGTCGATTTTCTTGTGCAAATTAAAAGCCGGATGCCGATATAATTATGCAAGGAAACTGAAAGCCGGAGCATTGGCTGCCCCTACTGCTTTGGAAACATTGGTAGTCCCGGTGCATGACTTCCTTACTAAAAATTATATTTCCGCTTTGCTTTTATTGCGTTATGACTATCGTTTGACTGAAAAATACAGAATCTATACGAGTGTTGTCGGGTCTTACCGAGCGTATGAAAGTATCGGACATCAAAAAGCATACGAAGCAAAATTAGGATTAGCCTTTTAAAACCCGAAAGAATGAAGGAAAAACAAGATTGTTTAACCGAGGATGTTATTGTTTGTGATCACTTGACTCACTATTATGGCAAGCGATGTATTTACGAAGACCTTAGTTTTCGTATTCCGAAAGGTCGTATTCTCGGCTTGCTGGGCAAGAACGGAACCGGAAAAACAACAACGATCAATATTTTAAACGGATATTTGCAGCCACGTTCAGGGAACTGTTCAATTTTCGGAGAGCCTTCGCATAATCTTTCGCCCGCAGTGCGTCAGCGAGTCGGCTTGTTGATAGAAGGACATGTACAGTACTCGTTTATGAATGTCAAACAACTTGAACGTTTCTACGCTCGCTTCTATCCTCATTGGAAAAGAGACACTTATTTTGAGTTGATTTCTCACTTGAAAATAGACGAACGGCAACGCATCTCTCGCATGTCGTGCGGGCAACGTTCTCAAGTTGCTCTCGGGCTTATTCTTGCTCAAAACCCGGATTTGTTGATTCTTGACGACTTCTCTATGGGATTAGATCCCGGCTATCGGCGTCTTTTTGTGGATTATTTGAATGAATACGCAAGGAGCAATGATAAAACTGTCTTCGTTACTTCGCACATCATTCAGGATATGGAACGACTGATTGATGATTGCTTGATCATGGATTACGGGCGTATATTGTTGCAAAAGCCTGTGAAGGAAATTTTGGATACTTTCAGCCGTTATACCATGCGAGGCTTAGCTGCTTTTCCGAAGGAAGGGATCGAGGGTTTTTATCATCCCGATAAAATCAAAGACAGCATAGAGTTTTACAGCTTTTTGCCGCTGAAAGAAGTCAGAGAAAAATTAGAACAAAAACAAATTAAAACCGATACTTTGCGTCAAGAGAAAGTAACGCTTGAAGAAGCTTTTATCGGTCTTACAGGTAAATATTAACGGTTTATGCGTCAATCCATCCTTTATAAAGAGTGGCTGAAAACCCGTAGAGTTTTCGGAATCCTATGGATCATCACTTTGGGTCTTTTGTTATATATGTTTATCAGTCTTCGTTCGGTTTTCCGGATGTTGGGCATGGATACGGTCTGGGATTTTGTTGTTAATCAACATCATATCCTGTTTTCTGAGCTGAAATATTTCCCGCTTTTGTTCGGATTATTGCCGGCTTTGGCACAATTTATTCCGGAGATGCAAAAAAAACGTCTCAAACTGAGTTTGCATTTGCCCCTTTCTCAACGGACTACTTACTTTACCATGCAGCTCTACGGATTCGGCGTAATCCTTTTGAGTTTCTTGCTGCAGCTGTTGATCGTTGCGATATTCAGCCAAATTTATTTTGCTCAAGAAATTACACTCAACGCATTAATTACCTTATTGCCTTGGTATTGTGCCGGAATTTGTACTTATCTTTTTACGGCATTGATTTGTTTAGAACCCTCATTCAAAAGGCGAATCCTTTACCTGCCCGTGGCTTGTGGTACACTTTATTTCTTCTACCTCTCAGACTTTCCGGGAGCTTATACTCGAGTGTGGTGGATGTACCCGTTGATACTTACTGTTATTTTTCCGATACCCTTCCTTTCTGTTATACGTTTTAAAAAAGGAATTCAATAAAACATACCCGATGAAAATTCATGATTTACTCGTTATTCTTGCCACTTGTTTGCTGGCTTGGGGCTTACCTTCTCTTTATGATTTATTTCAAACAAGCTCCGGCGGTCGTTTAATGGTCGCTTACAGTGCCGTGAATCATCATTTTTGCGGCATCGAAAGAACCGGTGAAAGTCGAGAGATTGTCAGGAAGGATTTCAGTACCGGAGAGACTTTTGCCTTGGATTCCTTTGATCATGTCTTGCCCTTCCTCTTTTATCGACAACTGTCGGCGGACGGCTTATGGACGGATACTGTCTCCGGTCGCTATGTTTCTTTGAAAGAAGTCAATCAAAAGAACTTCTTCTTTAAACAAAATCCTAAGGATAAAAATACACCTTTCATCGGTTTGTATCCTTTATTTGAGTCGTCCTCCGGACGAGTTCAATTAAAGATGCCGAAAGATATGTTTCGATTAAAGGATGATATTGCCTTTATCGCTCCGGAAAATAATCGTGTTGATATTGAGAAATCACAACGCTTTCGCAAAGTCTTCAAAGCAATCGATTTTGCTTTTCCCGCCCGAGTAGTGGCCGGATTACCCTCACCTCGTAAACCTTATGATGAAGGATTTTTTATCATTGATGCCGGAGATCAATTGTATCACTTCAAAATGATTCAAGGAAATCCTTTCTTGAAAAGAATTAAACTTCCGGAAGGTTGTATTCCTTCCGCCTTTGTTCCTTATCCGCCGAAAGACAGAAGTTTCTACGGTTTTCTCGTAGATACAAAGAAGCGATTCTATGTGCTCACTACCCGAAATTACGAGCTTCAACCTCTTTCTTGCGGAGCGGTTGATATGAATAAGCAGTTAATCACCATTGCCGGAAATCCGCATTATTGGACAATGCGCCTGATCAGACCCGACAAAGAAAATCTCTTCGCCTTTGAAGCCTCCGATAAAAGCCGGAAAGCTTCTCGACAATTTATCGAAACTCCCGAAACTCCCGAAACTCCCGAAACTCAATCTTATACGGCTTACCTCTTTCCGTTTACTTTGCGCTGGACGGATCCGCTTTCGCGTTATATTTCTCCTCAATTTTCCATCGGGAAGTATCCGGTATTGTTTCTGAATGTTGCTTTTATGCTTATTTTTATCTTTCTTGTTGCCCGAAAACAAAGCCTCCGAAAAAAAGCATTGCCTGCTCTATGGATCCTGTTGACGGGAGTCTTCGGATTTATTTCTTTGATATTGCTGCAAGAAAGAGAGTCTTAGATAGTCTCGAAAAATCAATCAATCAAATATATTTTGAGGTGAGAACTAAACTTGGAAAACTTTTTTTTAAAAGAAGTTTCCTTGGTTTAAAAATAGTGCTTAATTTTGCGATTCGTTCTCATTGATTGATAAATAAAATGGATAAAGATCTTCTTCTGAAACGAACTAAGAAATTATTCTTCAAGTATGGTATTCGGAGTGTTACCATGGATGATATTGCTCGGCAGTTGGGAATCTCCAAAAAGACCATTTACGAACATATTACGGATAAGAATGATTTGATTGCTCAAATTGCAGAAATTGAATCCAAGCAAATAACCTTACGTTTTAACGAAATAAAGAAAGAAGGCGAAAATGCTATTGATGTTTTGTTCCTGCTTACTCAATTTGAAGGAAAACTCAGGGAAATGTACCCGCCTGCTTTGGAATACGACCTGAAAAAATACTATCCGGATGTGTATAATCATGTAACCCATCAACAAAAGAAGGAAATGTATTCCTTCATTCAAGAGAATTTGGAAAGAGGAATTGCCGAAGAATATTACAGAAATGATTTAGATGTACAAATTATTGCAGCCTTTCATGTGGCACGAATGGACATAGAAATTGAAGAACATTTCTGCTCAAAATTGAATATTACACCTCAAAAAATTATGCACGAACTGTTAATATACCATTTGCACGCTATTTGCAGCAAGAAAGGATTGCAGTATATCGCCGAGAAATCATAAGCCCGGTTTCAGAACCTGCCTGTTTCAAAACATTTACTTTATTACTCAAAATCCATGCAAACACAAAAACATATTTTTCATTTTCACTCTGCGGCTTTTTTTAAAAGTCTCGCTTTGTTGTTTCTTTTTTTCTTATCGGTGAATGCCTTCGCTCAATTACCGGATACTCTTTCGGACAGTAGTGTAAATATTCAAACTTTTGATTTACAGCAACTTAAAGAATATGGATTGATGCACAGTCGTTCTATGCAAAAAGCTGATTGGGAAATTAAAAAAGCCCGTGCGCGTCGTTGGGAAGCAATCTCTGCCGGATTGCCGCAAGTCTCTGCCAATGCCGAGATACAACGATTTTTTGATGTTCCCACACAATTGATGCCCGACTTTTTGACTCCCGCCATTGTTGGCGTAAATCAACAAGTTTTTCACTTGCACCCCAAAGCTCCGCTGCCCGAGAACAAGAAGATGCCGGTTAAATTTGGCAGTGATTATAATTTTAGATTTGGCGGCACCGTTTCTCAACTGATTTTCAGCGGAGAATACATCGTAGGACTTTCTGCCTCAAAAATCTACCTGAGCCTTTCCGAAAAATTAAAAGAAAAAAGCATTGCAGAAATCAAAAAAAATATTGAAAAAACATACTATCTGATACTCATCAGCCGAGAAAGCATAGAAGTGCTTGACTCGGTCAAACAAAGCCTGAACAACTTGATAGACCAAAATACACAATTGGAACAGGTCGGATTTATAGAGGCAACTGATGTGGAACAAATAACTTTGAACTTAAAAGAAACCGAAAATTCTCTTTTAACATTCAAAGAACAAGAGAATAACTTGTATCGTTTGTTGAAATATCAAACAGGTATTCCGGAAAACGATTCTATACAAATCTCCGGAAGCTTGGAAAATATAGTTCAAAATATAGTCGATACGGATATTCTTGGACAAAATATCGATATTACACAAAACATTGATTACCGACTTCTTCAGACCACAGAGCTTTTGAAGGAAAGGCAAGTGAGATTGCAAGAAGTCTCTGTCTTACCGACCCTTTCCGCCTATTACTCATACACCCGCCAAGCCATGGAGGATTCCTTTGCTCTTTTCGACAAAGCCACTCGATGGCATCCTACGAGCCTCTTGGGACTGAAACTTTCTATACCCGTACTCAGCGGAGGAAGAAGACATGCCAAAATCAGGCAGGCGCGAGCCGAATATGAACAAAATAAAATAGACCGCTTGGATGCCGAACACAGTTTGCAACTGCAGATTGATCAAAGCAAAACAAACTATCTGGCAGAATTAAACCGTCTGAAAAATAAGGAGCAGCAAAGGAATTTGGCAAAGAAAATTTATGAAAATTCATTGACAAAATTTGCTGCAGGCGTAGAAACAAGTTTTGCCTTGTCTCAAAAACAAATGCAATATTTTCAATCATTAACGGCTTATTATCAGTCGCTTAGTAGTTTTATAGAGCAACAATTGAACTTGAAAAAACTATTGAACCAACTATAATCTTAAACCAATATTTCCATGAAAATTCGAGTTTCCCTATTTTTACTTCCGGCATTATTATTATTCAGTTGTAAGCCCGCAAAAGAAGACAAAGGAACTATTCTTGACCAAATATTTGAATACAAACAAAAAATCAAGGAATTAGAAAAACAGCTTTCTCAAATAAACGAAGCCGAAGACAAAAAACTGCCGAAGGTAAAGATTCTGATTGCTGCCAAGGAATCCGTTCAGCACACATTTTCCGTAACAGGAATGATTGAAGCCGAAGAGTTTGCTTACGTTTCGCCTGAAATGAACGGAAAAATCAAAACTATCAGCGTAAAAGAAGGGGCATATGTAAAAAAAGGACAACTCTTGGCAACTCTGCATTCCGAAATTATCCAAAACAGTATCAATGAGTTGAAAACGGGAATGGAACTTGCCAAAATAATGTCTGAGAAACAAAAAAAATTACAAGAGAAAAAAGTCGGCAAAGAAATTGATTATCTGCAAGCAAAAAATAAGTATGAAAGCCTTCAAGCCAAATTGCAAACAGCTCGTGCGCAACTGCGTCTCTCAAAAGTGCAGGCACCTTTTTCCGGTATCGTAGATGCGATTCACGGCAAAGTGGGAGAGATGGCATCTCCAGCCCGTCCGCTTTTTGAATGTGTTAATCTTAACACCATGAAAATCACGGCACAGATTCCGGAAAATTACTTGCCTCATATCCATGAGGGAGACTCCGTAACCATGGATTTCCCAACTTACCCCGGACTACGAAAAAAAACAACCATTCGGCGCATCGGAAACATTATACACCTCGGCAATCGAACCTTTAAAATCGGGCTGCAAATCCGAAATAAAGATAAAAAAATAAAACCCAACATGATCTCCAATCTTCTCATCTGTGATTATAAAGGCAATGATTTTGTAGTCCCTTCCATCGCTTTGAAAAAAGACAAAAATCGAACATATCTCTTTGTTGTAAATTCTGAAAATAAAGTTGAAAAAAAATATGTGGAAACCGGGATTGCCATCGGAAGCAAGAGCGTCATCACAAAAGGATTGGAACCCGGAAACAAAGTTGTTGTCGAAGGACAAAATTTAATCAACGCCGGAACAAAAGTGCAAATCTTACACTAAAAGCAAATTTATTCTTGACTGAAAATCCACCAAGCCCTCTCTCATGAAACAACGAGAATTCAAACTGACCACACTCGCATTAAAAAATAAAACAACGGTATATCTGCTCATCGTATTGCTGACCGTAGTCGGATTGAGCAACTACATCGGAATGCCGAAAGAAACCTTTCCCGAAGTAGATATGCCAATGATAATGATCAGCGTTCCTTATCCCGGTAATGCCCCCACGGATATTGAGAATCTCATTGTTCGCCCCATTGAAAAAGAAGTCTCTTCCGTGGACGGGATTAAAAACATGCAATCCACTTCCGTGCAAGACATGGGTTTTATCTTGCTGGAGTTTAAATCTGACGTAAAAATCAAAACTGCCCTTCAAGATGTGAAAGATGCTGTAGATAAATCCAAAGGCGAATTGCCTGATGACCTCCCGATAGACCCCATTGTTACAGATGTTAATGCTTCTGAATTTCCGATTATCAACATCAATATGTCCGGTGAGTTTTCCATGAATAAATTCAAAGAATTTGCAGAATATCTCGAAGACAAAATCGAAGATGTTAAAGAAATTTCGCAAGTGAATATTATCGGTATTGAAGATAAATTGATTCGTTTGGAGCTGGATAAAGAAAAAATGGAGGCATCCTACCTTACATTTTCCGATATCGAAACTGCCCTTATTTACGAAAATATGAGTATCTCCGGGGGAGACCTCGTTATTGAAGATACACGTCGCTCTGTCCGAACAGACGGCGAGTTTAAATCCATAGAGGAAATGAAAAACATCATTGTTAAAAATGAAAACCTCAATGTTATTTACCTCAAAGATGTGCTCAAAGACGGAAAAATTATTGATGGGTATAAAGATCCGCAAAGTATTTCTCGACTCAACGGAGAACCGGTCGTAACGCTTCAAGTCATCAAAAAAAGTGGCGAGAACCTGATTGCCGCCTCCGAACAAATATTTGATATTGTTCACCAAGCTCAAAAAGATATCTTACCTAAAGATTTAAAAATAAGCATCACCAATGATCAATCCGACAATGTGCGAAAAATGATCAAGAATCTGGAAAACAGCATTATAATGGGAGTAATTTTTGTAATGTTGGTGCTTTATATTTTTCTTGGCACACGCAATGCCATGCTTGTCGGAATGGCGATACCCATGTCTATGCTTATATCATTTGTGATACTCGGAATTATGGGAACCAGTATCAATATGATGGTACTCTTCGGGCTGATATTGGCTCTGGGGATGTTGGTAGATAACGGCATTGTTGCCATAGAAAATATACATCGATTTCGGCAAGCCGGCTACTCCATATTTGATGCTACACGATTGGGAGTGGGAGAAATAGCGCAAGCCATTATTGCTTCCACCTTGACGACCCTTGCGGCTTTCTTTCCTCTTTTGATATGGCCCGGAGTTATGGGCAGTTTTATGAAAATAATGCCTGTAACGCTCATTATAGTACTCAGTTCTTCACTTTTTGTAGCTTTGGTATTACTTCCGGCTCTCATGCTTGTATTCAAAAAAGAGGAAAAACCGGAAGGTCCGACAAAAAAACGAGCCATTACAATCGCTGTTATTTTTTCTGTAATCGGATTGTTGTCGCTCCTGATTCATTTTATTGCCGAAAGCAGGACAGCCATGCTTTTTTCTTCTCTTTTCTTCATTTTTGCGGTGATTTCTTTTTTAAATTATGCCTTGTTTTTTCGTATTTCTGTTTGGTTCAGAGATACTTTTTTGGTGAAATTGGAAAATCTTTATCTAAAACTTCTAAAAAAATCATTCTACGGAAAAAGACCTTACTTTTTGCTTTTGGGCACCATTATTCTTTTGTTTGGCACGATTCTGTTTATGAGTATACGACTTCCGCGTGTTACTTTATTTCCTGTAAACGAGCCTAAATTTATAGTTGTAAAATCACTACTTCCCGCCGGATACGACCTCAAAGCCGGCGATACTGTAGCCCATTCCGTAGAAAGAGAGGTTACCCGAATTTTGGAAGAAGAAGGTTGGTTCAAAGATTCTCTGGTAGAATCCATCATTACCGTAGTGGGCAAAGGAGCTGTAAGTCAGCATGAAATATCCCTTTCTTCAGCCCCCAACCGAACAACGACAACCATAAATTTTGTGGACTACGAATATCGAAAAGGAAGAGAAACAAAAGACATTTTTAAGAAATTAGGAGAAAAACTCGTAGATAAATGGCCCGGAGTAACTACAACGGTAGAAAAAAACTTGGTCGGACCGCCTACGGGCAAACCCATAAATATAGAAATATCCGGCGATGACTTTGACGTTTTGCTGCATTATGCCGATACTCTCAAACAGATGATCAATTCAATGGGTATTCCCGGTTTGGAAGGTTTAAAAATAGACATCGAAACTGACAAGCCTGAATTGATTATCAGTGTGGATAGAGAAAAAGCCAAACGCTTTGGGATGGCTACCGGGCAAATTGCCGCCACGATTCGAACAGCCTTGTTTGGTAAAGAAATTACCGACCTGAAAATAGGAGAAGAAAAATATCCGGTACAAATTCAGTTGGCATCCGAGTATCGCAATAATATCGATGACTTAATGAATCAAATCATCAGTTTCAGAGACCCCGCCACCGGACGTAGGAGCCACGTACCCGTCCATGCCGTAGCAAGTTATAAGGATACAAAATCATTCAATTCCGTAAAACGCATTGACGGCAAGAGAGTAATCACGCTCTATTCTAACGTATTACAAGGAGGAAATGCCAACGAAATTTTGGCGAAAATACGAAAAATACTCAAAGGATTTGAGCACGACCAAGCATACAAAATAAAAATCACCGGTGAACAAAAAGAACAGGCACAATCTTCCGCTTTCTTAATCAAAGCAATGTTTATCGCCCTTTTTCTCATTATTATGCTTCTTGTTACACAATTTAATTCTTTGGTAAAACCATTTATCATTTTGGCAACCGTTCTGTTCAGCACCATTGGTGTTTTCGGAGGCATTGCTACTTTCCGTATGGATTTTGTTATTATGATGACCGGCATCGGCATCATCTCTTTGGCAGGAATTGTGGTGAATAACGGCATCGTGTTGATTGATTATATCGACTATTTGAAGAATAACAGACGCAAAGAACTCGGATTGAAAAAATCAGACAATTTGCCTTTTAGCGAAACTATTGAAATCGTAGTTCGAAGCGGACAAACTCGCTTGCGACCTGTATTACTTACGGCTATCACGACAATCCTCGGATTGCTTCCCATGGCAATCGGCTTCAATATTGACTTTCCGGGGCTGCTCATTGATTGTAAACCCAATATTTATTTTGGAGGGGATAACAACCTGTTTTGGGGACCTATGGCATGGACAGTTATTTTTGGTCTTACTTTTGCCACATTTCTTACGCTTATACTTGTCCCTATCATGTATTTGATCGGCAACCGAGTAAAATTGTATTTCTATGACAAGAAAAACTTTTATTTATAATGCGTATAAATATCTTAAAAACTGTTAAAGAAACATCCTAAAAAAAATATCTTGATACTTTTTTCGTTATTTGAGTAAACTTAAGAACATATGAAAAATCTTGCCTATGAAAATTAAAAATTTACCCCGTTATTTTGTATCCGAAAATGGGTGTTCGTGCCTCATATCTTCCGGAAATATTACACAAGAAAAGTCTTTGAAAGAAATTGATGAAGTAGTTCATCGTGCTTTTCTGCGACTTACGTATTCGCCTAAGGTTGAGCTAATTGACTGTGTACTTCAATTTGCTTAAGTTGAAATAAAACTGCAAAACAGAGAAAATTACGTTTGTCTTGAAGCAAAAAAATACATATTTTTTTTGCAATTTAAAAATATGTATTACCTTTGCACCCGCAAACGCACTAAGGTACCATAGCTCAGTTGGTAGAGCAACGGACTGAAAATCCGTGTGTCCCTGGTTCAATTCCAGGTGGTACCACTTTTTTGACGGGATTACGAAACGAACATGTTTTGTAATCCCTTTTTTTGTTAGGATTATTTTCCCCAAAAAAGAGACTGCCCAAAGAAAGAGTAAAGCAATTCCGAAGAGATTTATTTGGACTTTCGGAAAATTTTCAGCAGAAGAAAAGTCAGAAAAAAGCTGGTGAAAGCGGTCGCCACAGAAAGTACAAGGCTTCCTACAAGATATTGCAGCATATCTTGCATCACTGATTCTACGGTGATGTTGCGTGTAAAATGCAACAAATCGGCATTGCCTCCCAGAACCAATACGCCGGTGTAGAACGAAGCAAAAAGAACAAAAGGCAGCAAAGGCGGAATACTTATATTTGCGGCAAGTAAAACAATGACCTTGTTTAATTTAAAGTGATGAGAAACCGCCAAAGCAATGATTGTTTGAAATCCCCAAAGAGGAACGATACCCATAAAAAAACCAAAACCTACAGCAATGCTGATTCGAAGATTTGAATCTTGATTTTGCCATACATTTTCTTGGATCAACTTTTTCAAACCCTTTTGGCGTATCCGGTGAAACAGGCGCATCGGCAGTCCGTAAAAAAAAGCACAAAGCACCAGAATGGTATTCAATAAACTGATGCGTAAAAAATCTTTGCCCGGACGAAAATGAGAAACATATTCTTCCGCTTCCGCATAATGTACATTTATCGGCACCGATTTTACATCGAGTCCCCGCCAGGCATTGCGTACAATTACCTCTACTTCAAATTCATATTTATCCGAGAAATATGACAATTGATTGACCCTGTGCAGAGGATAAAGACGAAATCCGGATTGAGTATCTTGATGTTTGATTCCGGTTTCTACGCAAAACCAGAAGTTAGAAAACCAATTGGCAAATCCGCTGCTCTTTTTCTGTCCGGCGTCCTTCATATTTCGCACTCCGATAACAATCGAGCGTTTATCCAAGAAATCTTTTTGCAAAAAAGACGGTAAATCCGAAGCCGAATGTTGTCCGTCCGAATCCATACTTATTGCAAAATCAAAACCTTCTTGCTCTGCCAATAATAATCCTTTGCGCAGGGCATATCCTTTTCCTCGGTTTTTCGTGTATGCAAGCGTCTTGACTTCTGAATAGTTTGCTAAAATTTCTTGTGTATTATCCGTAGATCCGTCATTAACCACAATAATGTTAGAAGTATAAACAAGTACTTGGTCAAGAACCCCGGTCAGGAAACGGGCATTGTTAAACGTAGGGATTATTACGCAACATTTTTGCCGATCAAAAAAATTATGATAATTTTCGCTTTTCATTCAGGAGAACAAAAGTACAAAAAATGAAACAACATCGGCATAAAAAACGATTTTTGAGGGTATTGAAGTATAGCGGATTGTCTCTTTTGATCCTAATAGGAGGGGGGATTATATATTTTTTTCAAGCCATAAAAATGTCTCCTCCGGAAGTAAACTTCAAAGAGGTTTCTGACGAAGATGTTGCATGTTTGGCGGAAGATTTTTACGGATTGAAAAATAACCGCTTGCGGAAAAATAAAGAGGGGTTGTGGGAATTATATATCGAGGGAAAACCCTATGAACGAGGATATTATGCGGGCAAATTAACCAAAGAATTGATGCGCAAGCAAGAGAAAGCCTTTGTGGAAGAAATAAAAAAAATGATTCCTTCGGAGGCCTTCCTGAATCGATTAAAATATTTGACCTCCTGGTTTAATCGGCATATGGATGAGTATGTTCCGAAAGAACTTTTACAGGAAATTTACGGCATCTCACAATCAGCCCCAAAGGAATTTGAATTTGTGGGAGAGGCTTATAAAAGGATGCTGAATTATCATGCGGCACATGACATCGGGCATGCTTTGGAGGGTTTTCTAAAAGCCGGATGTACTTCTTTTGTGGTCAATCACAGAAAATCTGCAGATGGTCATTTGCTTGCCGGACGTAACTTCGATTTTTATGTCGGGGATCAATTTGCGGAAGAAAAAATCGTAACTTTTATGAATCCGGAGAAGGGGCATAAGTTTGTCGAAATAACTTGGGGCGGATTCATCGGCACCGTTTCCGGAATGAATCTGGAAGGTTTGTGTGTAACGATGAATGCCGGAAAATCTGAGATTCCTTTTTCTTCGGCTACTCCTATATCATTGATAGCCAGGGAGATTCTGCAATATGCCTCGACAATTGAGGAAGCATATTCTATTGCCAAAAGACGAAAAGCATTTGTTTCCGAGGCTCTTTTGATTACTTCGGCCCAAGATGATGCTGCGGCAATTATTGAGATTACGCCGAAAAATTGTGCGCTTTACTATCCCCAAACAGACTTGCTGATGTGTGCCAATCATTTTCAGTCCGAGGAATTAAAGAATACGGAATTAAACCAAGAAAATATCAATGAAAGTTCTTCAATGTATCGTTATAAACGCCTCCGAGAGTTAGCCGCAAGCTATGACTCTATGAATTGTGCGGATGTTGCAGCTGTGTTGCGAGACCAAAAAGGGAAGGGGGGAGTCGCAATCGGAATGGGAAACGAGAAAAATATTTGCCAGTTAATTGCCCATCATTCTATTATCTTCAGACCGGACAAACGTCGATTTTGGATTTCTACATCTCCCTGGCAATTAGGTAAGTATATTTGCTATGACTTGGACAGCGTTTTTGCAAAATTCCCGGGAATGAAAAATAATGAAACTCTCTCCGAGGAAAATTTACAGATTGCTCCGGATACCTTTTTACTTTCTTCCGATTTTAAAAACTTTATGCGTTATCGGGACGAGAAAAAGATTGTTGAAAAGGCTGTTGCCGAAGAAAAATTTTCTGAAAAAATGGGAAAAATAGCCGAAGATTTACCTCAGTTAAATCCAAATTTTTACGATGCTTATCGTCGCTGCGGAGATTATTTCTTTGCCGCAAAAGAATTTCAAAAAGCCGAGAAATATTATAGAAAAGCCTTGCAAAAAGAGATTGCTTGGCTGGGAGAACGCCGGTATATAGAAAAACAATTAAAGAAAATGCGGAAGGAAAAATAATCAGGCTTGTTCTTTTTTACGGACGATAAAAAAGCATTATGAAGTTTAATTCGTTAATATCAATGAAATTGCAGGATTGAAATGCTTTCTTGAATGTTTGGAGCCTTTTATTTGTGGTTCAGCAGAGGGGTTATGCCAATTCCCTTGTTTATAAATGTATCTATATCCTTGTTTATCTATTGTTGCTCCTAAGTCCGGAGCATAATGTATTTTTACTATTTTCTTTTTGCTATCAGCATAAGTATGAGTTACTTTATAGGTATTTTCGGGAATAATCAGCCATTCTACCCCAATCAAAATGCCATTTTCCGGAAACTTTATTTTGTGTTTTGACACATCAATTACAGTCGGTCTTGTTTTAAATATAGAAACTTTTGTTTTTGCAATAATATTTTCTGAAACAAGCTCTTTTATAGGTTCTACTTTTAGAGTATCAAAACTATATAACCTTAAATTTAATTTTCCTCTTTTCGCATCGTGAGTGTAAATTAATATCTTTTCAATATAGGGATAATTCTCATAATCAGGCTTATAAGGAAAATATCGTCCCTCTATTAGTGGTGTTGTATCATTCATTATTCCTCCGCCAATTTTTTTGTCGGATAAATCATTAACAATAAAAGTTCTTTTCTTTTGAGGATAAACCGCAACTTCTTCAATATTATAAGTAACAGGCGATAATTTTAGTGTATTTTTAAAATTTTTAATTGCTATTGATGTGTCTTGATAGCCGACTGCGCTACAAACAATACTGCAAGTATCGGATAAATTATCGCTTCTTATGCTAAAAACACCTTGAAGTGAAGATGTTGTACCAATATTGGTATTCTTTACCCAAATATTAACATAAGGGATAGGCTCGTTTGTGTCATTATCTATGATTTTGCCTTTAATAGTCTGTTGCCCCAATAAAATTATTGGGTTTGCAAGTAGGATTAATATGTATGTTATTTTTTTCATTGCGGATTGATGCTAAAATAAATCGCAATATTAACAAAAATCTCTCTAAAAACTATACTTTGCTTTAATCCAAACTTCCGAATTATTCTTATAATCTCCAAACATTCCTTTGTCTCCCTCAAAATGGTCGTAGCCGATTAGCAAATGAATTTGGTCGCTCAAAGAATAATCTGCCGAAAAACGATTGAAAAATCCTCCGTTGTTTAAATCAAG
>PDWI01002762.1_pt1 | contig 25893 bp, 13 predicted proteins | sample 1430891 | NCBI WGS metagenome assembly PDWI01 (sample SAMN01162508, study PRJNA174530) | Oral metagenome, whole genome shotgun sequencing project. | biome: Marine environment; feature: Marine mammal; material: Swab sample of the gingival sulcus; isolation source: swab sample of gingival sulcus...
GGCTGCTTCTTCTGCTGGGCCTGCGCGGGATTCTTAGTACTCCCCTTGCTGCGCTTACGGGACTTACGCTTGGGCGACTTCTTGGAGCGGTCAAAACGAGTAATGCTCTCCTCCTGTATAACGTTGCTAAAGGTAGGGGCCGATTCTGCAGGTATCTCGGGTGCGGGGCGTAGGGTATCTATGGGCGCCCCCTTCTTGCCCTCTGCGTTGAGCGCCATGATCTGGGCAACCTGCTCGGTTGTGAGCATGAGGAGATCCGCGCTGCTTTTGGGTTCTCTGGAGAACCACATGTAACCCCTGAAAATGTCGTTCTTGACGTAGAAGAGTTCGCAGTCCTCAAGCAGCAAACGCCCCCTGACCCGCGGCATTTTCTGCTTGGCCTCGAGGTAGGTGTCCACCTCGAAGTTGAGGCAACACTTCAGCTTGCCGCATAGACCGGCCTGCTTCTGGGGGTTGGGGGTCAGGTCCTGAGCCTTAATGGTGGAGGTGGTTACGGAGGCGAAGGAACTTAGCCACTTCTCGCAGCATATGGAGCGTCCGCAGGCACCGAGGCCCCCAACGCGGGCAGCCTCCTGGCGTGGCCCAATCTGGCGCATCTCTATGCGTACACGGAACTCGCTGGCCAGTATGCGAACCAGCTCACGGAAGTCCACCCGCTTATCCGCGCTGTAGTAGAAGAGAGCCTTCGTACCATCACCCTGAAACTCCACGTCGGAGAGCTTCATCCGCAGACCGAGGTTAAGGGCTATCTGGCGGGACTTGAGCATGGCGCTATACTCGCGGTCAATGCTCTCGCACCACTTCTGCACGTCATTCTCCGTTGCCTTACGGTATACGACGGGGAGGGGTGCCTGACCATCGGGGTGCTGGCACTGGTGCTTAATGTAGGTACGCTTGGCGAGCCATCCCGTGAGCTGCACCACGCCTATATCATGGCCTGGATTGGCACTTACTGCAACGACATCCCCCTGGGCCAGCACCAGCATATCACGGTTGAGGTAGAAGCCCCTACGCCCGTTTTTGAACTCTATAGTAACGATTTCGGAGTCTGTAGCTCCCCTAGTATATTGCGTCCCCCAGTCGAATGCGCTAGGGGTCTGCCTGCCTTCGCTCTTTATGTAGAACTCTTCCAGACCCTCGCGCTGGGCAATGATGCCCCTTGAGTTCTCTCGGATTTCCATCCGCAATCTCCTTCCTTAATTTGCCCCCAGCCTAGAGATGGGGGTATATATGTGTCCCCTTACGGGTAGCTTTCATTGACCGTATTCGGCGGTTGCAAAGGTAGGAAAAAGGGGATGAAAAGGCAAATGAAACCGCGGTGCTACCTGTCGGGGTCTTCGGGATAGGCAATGCGCGAGTGGTGGGCGTTGAGGAGCTTCTCGAGAAATATGCGCTTGATGGTGGTAATATCCTTGAAGGTGATATTTGCATCGTTGAACTGACCGTCCTCCATTTGCCCGTCTATAATCTTGTCAATGAGTTCCCTAAGGGAATCCGGATTGATGATTTTAAGACTACGCGACGCCGCCTCGCATGCATCGGCCATCATCATGACCGCCTGCTCCATAGTGAAGGGACGCGGGCCGGGATAGGTGAAGGCCTCCCGCATATCGGGTTCGTTGGGATGCTCCTCCTTATACTTTATGTAGAAGAACTTGGTCTGAGAAGTGCCGTGGTGGGTGAGCATAAAGTCGATAATCTGCTTAGGCAGACGGTGCTTCCGCGCGATTTCCGCCCCTTCGGTAACATGCGCAATGATAATCCTAGCACTCTCCAAATACCCGAGCGTATCATGCGGGCTCATACCGTGGGCTTGGTTCTCCGTGAAGTACTCCGGATGGTTAGTCTTACCGATATCGTGGTAAAGGGCTCCAGTACGGGCAAGGAGCGAGTTTCCACCGAGCTCCACGGTGGCAGCCTCGGCGAGGCTGGCAACCCCCATGCTATGCTGGAAGGTGCCGGGTGCTTCCTCTGCCAGCATACGCAAAAGGGGCTGATTGGAATCGCAAAGCTCCATGAGGGTCATGTTGCTGATGAAGCCAAAGAGTTTCTCGATGGGAGCCATGAGCTGGTATGTGGCCAGGGTGAGAAGAGCGTTTAGGCCAAGGAAGCCTATAGTAGCGAGGCTGATACTCCTCCAGCTACTCTCCTGCAAAGTGGCGATAGTACCATAGCTCAAGAGGTAGGCTATGAGTATGAGAACCACAAGCTGAAGAAGGCGCCCACGACGATAGGTGTTCTTGACGAAGAGGACCGCAGTAGCCGCACCAAAGCTCATCACCACAGCGTAGCGGTAGCTGTCGGGGGCGAAGAAGCCAATGATGGAGATGATAAGAAAGGAGGTGATGAAAGCGAGCTGCGCATCGTAGAAAGTCCTAAGGAGGAGCGGGACGATGGCCAGGGGTATGATGTAGAGGCCCATGGGGCTGAACTCGAGGACGAGGAAACCAGTCAGTATCATTATGCCGGAGAGAAGCATAAGGAAGAGAACCTTTCTATCATGCTCGGGAAGGAAGACTTTAGGGTAGGCTATCCGGAGATAGGTATAGTAGAGGGCGTAGGCCATCGCCAGCAGGAGGAAGTAACCAGCCTCGGTAACCCAGGACCAGAACCCCCTCCGGGAGCGCGTCTGCATAACGCGCCTTAGAGATACGAGCTTGAGGTAGGACTCCCGGGTTACGACATCACCATTACCAATTATCTTCTCGCCACTGGGGACCAGGCCATCCGTCCGGGAGAGCTGCCGTAGCCTGTCGGACAGCACCTTCGCATTGAGGGCTGAATCGTACTGGAGGTTGGGCCGTAGGAGTTTGGCCAAATCCTGCGCAGGAAGACGCTCGCTAATCCAAGCGGTCTGCGGATGCTCCAGGAGATTCTGGCGTATGAATGCGCTAGCGGTCGCAGGCGTAAAGACCTCCTGCGTCTCCGTGGGGTAGAGAACCTGCGCACGAAGAACGGCGAAGGTTGTCTTGGGGGCCAGAGCGAGGAGGTCTGCCTCGCTGAGTACGCCAACACGGTATACGTAATCCAGCAGCTGGCTAAGCTCTCGGCGGTAACCCTTGCGATGCCTAGTGGGCGGAGAAGTCCGACCAATAGAATCTGCCTGGACAGTCTTGCGTGCCGGAGCAGGAGCAACTAGGGCGATTTCACGCACGTTGCTCAGAAGAAAAGGAAGGACAGTATGTACGACGATGGTGTCGTGCAGGAAAATGCGCTCTACGCTCTGCTCGAGGTGCTCCTTCTGGCGCTTGTACTCGGCCTCCGGCTTGTAGAGGGGGTAGTCGAAGGGGGCACGGAGCGTGGAGTAGGTCCACTCCTTGCCCTCCTGGAACTCGTAGTGAAAGCGGTTGCGCCGTGGCACAGCTAGATAGAGCACCACAACGACAAGGGCAAACCCGAGGACGACCTTAAGGCGTTGCCACTGGGGCGAGAGCTTCGACAGGGGCATGCTTCCTAGGAGCTAGCCTACTCCTCTTCCGGTTCTACCTCCGGGCCCGACACTATAATCCGGCCGCAGTACTCGCAGATGATGAGCTTTTTCTTCAGACGAATATCCAGCTGGCGCTGCGGTGGTATGCGGTTGAAGCACCCCCCGCAGGAGTTACGCACCACATCCACAACGGCCAGCCCATTGCGCGAGTTGGCCCGTATCTGCGAGTAGCCGGTACGCAGATGCTTAGGCAGCATGGCCAGCAGGCGCTCGGACTCCTTCTCTAGCTCCGACTCCTCCACCGCAGTCTCCCGGATGATGGTGTCGAGCTCCTGCTGCTTGGCCTGCAGGTCTAGCGTACGCTCCTCTATAAGCTGCTTGGTCTGCTCTATGCGGTCAGCCAGGCCTTCAATAGCCACCTTGCACTCCTTAATCTGCTTGTTGCAGAGTTCTATGACGAGCTTCTGGTATTCCAACTCCTTGGACAGGGCATCAAACTCGCGGTTGTTCCGCACGTTCTTCTGCTGCTCCGTATAGCGCTTGATGAGCGCCTCGGCATCCTTGATTTCGAGCTTCTTGCCGGTCACCTCGTCCGCCCTGTCCTTGGACTCGCCCTGCAGCTTCTCTGTGCGAGCCTGCAAACCCTCTATCTCCGTCTCCAGATCCTCCACCTCAAGGGGCAGCTCACCCCGGAGGGCACGAATGGCATCCCGCTTGGAGTCCACCTGCTGGAGGGCATACAGGGTGCGCAGCTGCATATCGATTGACATATCCTGTGGGCTGACTTTACGCTCTTCCATCGCTAGTTCTTATTGTAGTAATACCCCAAAGGGCTGATTTCACATTCACTATTACAAACCGCAAAGCTAGTGAAATTGTTGGTAATTATACTATGTAGTAGCTCTACCGCCACCATTTCAGACTCATGGTGGCCCACATCCAGGAGGAGCAGATGCTCCCCTCCACGCTGGAAATCGTGGTACTTGAGATCGGCAGTTATATAGGCATCAGCCCCGCACGCCTTGGCCTGGCCGATAAGCTCAGCGCCACTCCCCCCGCAGAGGGCCACTCGGGCAACGCTATGCGCTTCCCCCACGCGGCTATGACGTAGCACCTCAGTGGGCACCCCCTCAAGCACGAAGGACAGGAAGGCATCACGGGGCAAAGGCGCCTTCAAGTTCCCGACAACGCCCAGGCCATCACCCGCTTGCACCGCCTGCGGATGCGGGGATAAGGGCTGCATCCCCTGTAGGCCAAGCCTCGCACCAAGGGCATAGCTAACACCATTTGTCGTGCTATCCAAATTGGTATGCGCAGCGATTACACCGATTTCCCGCCGTATGCACTCTACAACCATACCGGCAGGCCCCTCCGGAGAGATCATACGCTTAAGCCCGGAGAATATGAGCGGGTGGTGCGAAACTATCAGATTAGCTCCCAGCCGCTGCGCCTCCTCAATCACGTCAGGAGTTACGTCGAGGCATAGGATAACGCCCCGAACCTCTGTACCTGGTAGACCAACAAGCAACCCGCTGTTATCGTAGGATTCCTGCAGCCCCCAGGGCGCATACGCACCGATGGCGGCCGCTACATCAGCAAAGGTGGTCGCCATGCTTAGCCCAGCAATTTCTTAAGCTCCAGGAGTAGCTCCTTCGCCTCGGTTATGGACTGTATCGCCTCCACACGCCGCACCTCTGGGTCGCTGTTCGCGCTGAGTCGCTTCTTCACGCTCTCGGGCGACATGCCCTCCACGCGCAGGTAGTAGTGTATACGCTTGATGAGCTCCACATCCTCCTGGGTGTACTTACGCCTGTCCTTCGACGTGCGCATGGGCTTAAGCTGCGGAAACTCATTCTCCCAGTAGCGGAGAGTAGAGGCGGGTTCACCCACCATCTTCGACACCTCGCCAATCTTGTAGTAGAGCTTACCGCCCATTTCCTGATGGTCTTTCATAGCTACGGGTGTTAATTAATCGAGCGACTGGCCATTCTGCGAGGCGATGTGAGCCAAGGCTGCCAGACGGGCGGGATCTAGCTCAAGGAAAAAGTAGTTGATTGGGTCGACGGGCTCTTCCTTCACCCTGACCTCGTAGTGCAGATGCGGGGCCATGCTCATGCCGGTATTACCCACCGTGGCAATGATATCCCCACGCTCAACACGCCTACCCTGTCGCACCTTTATGTCCTCCAAGTGCGAGTACATGGTGGAGTAGCCATGGCCATGGTCTAGAAGAATGGAGCGCCCCATCCCCCGCTGGCTCTTGCGAATCTGCTTGACCACCCCCTTGGCCGTCGCCATCACCGGCGTACCTACAGGGCAAGCATAGTCCACCCCGGTATGCATCTTAAGCACCTTGTAGAAGGGGTGTATCCGCACGCCAAAGGGGGCGGCGATGTGCATAAGATTCTCATTTTTTACCGGCTGGATGGACGGGACGCTCGCCATGAAATCCTGCTGTCCCTGCGCTAGCTCCACCAGCTCATCGAAGGCCTCAGAGCCCTCCTGCGCCTCCTCACGTAGCAGGAGGGTATACTCCCTGGTGCTCGCCACCATGGATGCCTCACCGTCAATCGCTACGCTCTTGTACAGCTCATTCGCCCTGCGGGCCGCATCCTGGGCATCCGAGCGATCGGGCTCCGACTCAAAGAGCGAGCGGTATATATCCCTATCTCGCTGCTCTAGGTCCTTTAGCACCACCGACAGCTGCTTGTACTTCTCCTGCAGCTCATGAAGGCGCTCCTCCAGCACCCTATTCTCGTTGGCTACCCTCCTCTCCCGCGGAGTATAAGCTATGTACGAATAGATGATGTAGGCCAGCACCGCAAGAGCGATTCCGGCAAGCAGATACCGAAAGGCACGCTTGAGCCAGTAGGCAAAGCCACGCGACTCCTTGGTGAAGCTAAGGGACTCTAGGTTGAAATTGTACTTTGCCATCCGCAGGGCGAAAATTTCAGCAGGGAACTCCTAGAAGCCAACCGCTCTAGTCGAGAGCAGGCATCTCCTCGGCATGCTGGATCATCTCCTCGTAGATCTCCCCGGTCATATCAGCGAAGTAGTGTATCGGATTGATGGGTTGCCCCTTCAGGAGAACCTCGTAGTGCAGGTGCGTTCCCGTGCTACGCCCTGTCGACCCCATCAACCCCACAACCTGACCTCGCTTCACGCTCTCCCCCACAGCCACAGATATCCGGTTGAGATGCGCATAGCGCGTACTGTAGCCAAAACCATGGTCCACCACCACCTGGTTCCCATAGCCAGAACCCGACCGCTTCGCCAGCACCACCACACCATCGCCCGTTGCATGTATCGGAGTATTGGGGCGTGCCACAAAATCCAGACCAGCATGGAACTTAGACCGGTGCGTAAAGGGATCGTAACGGTAGCCAAACGGCGACGATATACGCCTAAGCTCGTGGATGGCAACTGGCTGAATCGCCGGCATGCAACGAAGAAACTGCTCCTTCTCGTTGGCCAGCTTAGCCACCTCATCGAAGGACTTCGACTGAATATACTCGCGCCACGAGAGGCGATCTATGCTCTCAGTCAGGCGGATCAGCGCATCTCCACCCTCAATATGCTCCAAATCCGCATAGCTCTTCGCTCCCCCTACTCCACCCCGCCGCACGGTGCTGGGGATACTATCGCTCTCGAAAATCACCCGGTACACATTGTTGTCCCTGTGCTCTATGGCCTCCAGCTGGCGGAGCGAGCTATTCACCTGACGCTCTAGCATACCAATTTCTGTCCGGAGGTCATCACCCGCACGCGTCAGACGGTATGAACGGGGCGTGTCAAAAATCGACGTGTAGAAATACATCAGCACGAGACCCACCGCAGCGCTTATCAGCAGGTGGAGCACCATGCGCCCCGCGCGACGAAGGCCACTACTCTCCTTCCGCTCGTACTGTAGCGTCTCAGTATTAAAACGATAACCCCTATTACTCATCGAAGCAAGCTTGTTGACCGCACCCGAGCAGAAATGCATACTCGGTACACGTGGCGCAAAGGTACACAAAAAAAGTACTCCGGCCAGAGAATTCGCTAGAATAAACCCAATACGAATCTTTCACGGGAACGCACACCCCAGGGAGATGGCCAGCCAAACGCGTTATGAAAAAAACCGATGAATCTGACGAATAGCACCCTAGCAAAAAGGCCACCACGCCCAGCAGACGAAGTGGCCCAATATGCTACAGCAGCAGTCCTGACTAGGTTATCATACCACCGCAAACATTGATTACCTGCCCGTTCACGTAGCTCGCCATGTCGGAGGCCAAGAATAGGCAGACCTTAGCAACATCCTCCGGCGCACCCGCACGATGTAGGGGGATCTTCTCCTCCCACTTCTCCTGGATATCCTCAGGCAACCCAGCCGTCATATCCGTCTGTATATAGCCCGGGGCCACCGCATTCACACGGATATTCCGCGGACCCAGCTCCTTGGCCAGGCTCTTGGTGAAGCCAATCATACCCGCCTTCGAGGCCGAGTAGCTCGCCTGGCCAAAGTTACCCACAACGCCAACTACAGAACTCATGTTTATCACCACGCCGGACTTCTGCTTCATCATCAGCATACTCGCCGCCTTGGTAACATTGAAGGCCGACTTCAGGTTCACACGCAGCACCTCATCCCACAGCTCCTCCGTCATACGCATCAGGAGTGCATCCTTAGCTATCCCAGCATTGTTAACCAGTATATCAACCCCCCCGAAATCCGCCTTTACGTCCTCCACGAGCTTCTCCGCGCTGGCGAAATCGCTCGCATCTGAAACGTAGCCATGGGCCTTCACCCCTATAGCCTGCAGCTCCTTGAGCGTCGCCTCGAAGGGTTCGCTCTGGCGGGTGCCAGTAAAGGCCACATTCGCACCTGCATGCGCAAAGGCCAGAGCTATCGCATGACCGATACCACGCGAACCGCCCGTTATCAGCGCATTCTTGCCTTCCAGTAGTTTACTCTGCATTGCCAAACCCCTTCAAATTAGAGCAACGACTTGATGGCCGCCAAAGCCTTATCGTAGTCAGGCTCATTGGTCACCTCCGGAACGTACTCCACGTACTGCACCACATCATCCTTGTCGATCACCACCACGCCACGTGCCAGCAGACGAAGCCCAGGTAGCTCAAAGCCGTACTTCTGGCCGAACTCCATCCCCAGGTGGTCGGACATCATCGTCATATTCTGTACCCCCTCAGCGGCGCAGAACTTACCTAGCGCGAAGGGCAAGTCGGCGGACACCGTGTACATCGCTACGCCATCGCCTAGCTTGGCCGCCTCCTGGTTGAAGCGCCCAGCCTGCGCATTGCACACCGGCGTATCGATGGAGGGGAATACTGCGATCACACGCACCTTACCCTTGCTATCGGAGAGCTTTACGGGTTGCAAATCCAAACCCTGACCAACAAACTCAGGGGCCTTCTCACCCACTTTTATCTCCTTACCTAGCAACTCCATACCGTTGCCGCCAAATGTCACCTTCATAGTCTTATCAATTAATGTTACTCTTATTCCTAAACGTTCTAGCTAAGGCTTTGTTCGGTCGCCGCCTCCAGGAGCAGCTCCTGCATCTCAACGTAGGTACCCCTCTCCTCTTCGTAGTACACCCGAATGGTTCGTCCGCTACCCGGCCCCTCCGACAGCAGGAACTCCGAGATGGGGTCCTCCACCCAGCGCTGCAAGGCGCGCCGCAACGGACGTGCACCGTAGCGAGCATCAAAGCCCTCCTCCACGAGGAAACCCCGCGCCGCTGCGCTTAGCTCCAGCGTATACCCCAGATCTGCCAGGCGACTAGCTATGCCACGAATCTCCACATCCAGAATGGCGCTGATATCATCCTGCCCCAGCGCATTGAAGTGCACCAGATCATCCAGACGATTCAGGAACTCCGGCGGGAAGTGCTTATTCAAATGCTTAGCCAGGAAGCGGCGCTTATGCTCCTGCGCATGCACCTCCCGCTCGGCAGTGGCAAACCCAATGCCCATACCAAAGTCCTGCAGCTCGCGGCTCCCCACGTTGCTCGTCATGATGATGATGGTATTCCGAAAATCCACCCGTCGCCCATTCCCATCGGTCATATGCCCCTCATCGAGCATCTGCAGCAGCAGGTTGTATATCTTCGGCGAGGCCTTCTCTATCTCATCGAGCAGTATCACGGAGTAGGGATTCCGGCGCACCTTCTCCGTCAGCTCGCCCCCCTCACCGTAGCCCACATAGCCCGGAGGCGCACCGATAAGGCGAGAGGACGAGAAGCCCTCCACGTACTCCGACATATCTACCCGTATAAGGTTCTTCTCGCTCTCGAACAGCTGCTTGGCCAGCTGCTTAGCCAGGAAGGTCTTGCCCACACCCGTCGGCCCCAGGAACATGAATGCCCCGATGGGCTTCCCCGGATTCCGCAGACCAGAACGGTTACGGCGGATGGCCCGCGATATGGACTCTATGGCCTCGCCCTGTCCTATGACAGTACCCTTCAACGCCTCCTCCAGGCTCAGCAGCCGCAACGACTCGCTCTCCTGCAAGCGCTGCACCGGCACCCGCGAAACCATCGAGACCACCTCAGCTATCGCCTCATCATCCACCACCTTCACCTGGCCGCCATCCGTGGCGCTATGGTTCTGCACCTCACGCTCCTTCATCTCCTGCAGCGAGCTGTACTTGGCTTTCTGCTGCTGCACCTCCAGCTGGCTACCCGCCGCCTCGCTCGCCGAAATATCATCCAGCACCCTATCCATCTGCTCCTCCAGCCACTTGGCCCGGCGCGTCTTCGGCGGCGACTGCGTCGCCAGCCTAGCACCCGCCTCATCGAGCGCATCCAGAGCCTTATCCGGCTGCTGGCGGTCAGAAACGTAGCGGTTCGTAAGGTTCACGCACGCCTCCAACGCCTCGTCGGTATACTCCACCCTATGGAAGCTCTCGTAGGTTATCTTGAGCTTCTGCAGAATCGAGAGCGTCTCCTCATCAGTCGGCGGATCCACCATCACCCTCTGAAAGCGACGCTCCAGCGCCCCATCCGACTCCACGCTCTTGCGGTACTCATCGATGGTCGTAGAACCTATGCACTGGAACTCGCCCCGCGCAAGCGCCGGCTTGAGGATGTTGGCCGCATCCAGCGTACCACTCGCGCTACCCGCCCCCATTATCGTATGAAGCTCATCGATGAAGAGGATGTACCTCCCCGCCTCACGAACCTCATCGAGGATGATCTTCATCCGCTCCTCAAACTCGCCACGAAACTTCGTGCCCGCCACTACGGCGGTAATATCCAGCTGCAGCAGCTCCTTATCCGCCAGCTGCGAGGGCACATCCCCGCTCGCCATACGCTGCGCAAACCCCTCAACTATAGCCGTCTTCCCCACACCCGGATCGCCTATCAGCACCGGGTTGTTCTTCCGACGACGGCAGAGAATTTGCGTCAAGCGCGTTATCTCTAGCTGTCGACCCACCACGGGGTCCAGCCTACCCTCCTTGGCCCGCTCCGAGAGGTTCACCGTGAAATCCTCCAGCCCCAGGCGGACCTCTCCGTCCTCCCCGACCTCGCGCTCCGGCGACGACTTGCGGGACTTCCGATACGATGAGCTATCCTCCCCATCCGAGGAGCCCTCGCTGTCCTTCACCACCAGGAATTTCATGGCATCCAGCTGGAAACGCTCCGCATCCACCCCCTCGCGCCGCATCAATTCGGCGGTTGCCGTTTCACCACTTTTCAGCAGCCCCAGGACAACATGCCCCTCATTCATCACCTCCGAACCCATCTGGCGGCTGAGCTGATACGCATCGTAGAGGATACGTCGCGCATCCGCATCGTAGGTGATTTCCGTACTATCCGTCAGCGCAAAACCCCGCTCCACTCCACGCAGCGCCTCCATCAGCCCCCGCTTCAAATCGTCCAAATCCACATTCATCCCCATTAGCACCCAGCGAACAAAGCTCCTATTCGTACGCAGAATACCCAGCATGAGGTGGTCAGGGCGGATAGAAACGCTGTTCAAGCGCATCGCCTCAGAGTGGCTCAGCAACAATATCTTCTTCAGATCCTGGCTATAACTCTTTTCCATAGAACACCTACCCTTTTCCCCCAGCTCCTATACTGGGGATATTAACCCAACGCCCAAAGTTGCGCGCTAGATATATAGAACGTATAAAGCCAAGAATTGTTGCGCACATCCCCAGCATTGCCCCACAAGCATAAAGGGAGAAAACCAGCGCTTCCCTCCCATTCTCAGCAGGCGAAATTTGCCACCGCACGGCGAACGAATCGCCGGCAGTGGCAAACGACCTAGGCCAATCTATATCCACCGAACCAGCGGGAACTCCGTCCGGCTCGACAGCAGCTCATGCCGAGGGAAGAGACGGATCGCCAGATCGTAGGCCCCCGGCGCAGATGGCGCAAAGCAGACCTCATAGGTCGCATGCGTCCCCTCCACGTTCACCAGCTTGTAGTCAAACGAGCGGCGCACCACCACATCCCCGCTAAAGCGCTTCAACTCGCGGATTACCAGCTCCACGCCCACCTCCTCGGGGGAGATATTGGGCAGATCCAGCACCACCCGCCCGCGGTACTCCGTACCAGTCGACATGGCCTGCGAGCCAACCCCCATATCATCCGCACGGACCACATGGATCTGACCCCAGTAGCGCAGCATCTTCAGCTTCCAGCTCGTCAGCTCCTTAAGCCCCCTCTCCTGGCCATCCAGCAGGCGCACCAGCCGCTCATACATCGGCGTGTAGTAGCGCGAGAAGTAGTCCGCCTGCATCCGCGTGCTGCTGAAGTCCGGCGCCACCTCCGTCATCGACCTACGGATGCTGCGAACCCAACCCGTCGGAACACCTGCCGCATCGCGATCGTAGAACAGGGGTACCAGATCGTTCTCTATCATGCTGTAGATCCGCTCCGCATCCAGCTCGTCCTGCGCATCCTGGTTGGCATACTCCCGCTCCTCCGGCAGCGCCCAGCCCGCCCCCTCGCGGTAGCCCTCTACCCACCAGCCATCCAGCACGCTGAAGTGCAGACCGCCATTCATCACCGCCTTCATCCCGCTCGTACCCGAGGCCTCCTGCATCCGCGTCGGCGTATTCATCCAGACATCCACCCCTCGCACCAAGCTCTTGGCCAGCGGCATATCGTAGTTCGGTAGGAAGAGCAGCTTACCCCGGAACTCTGGCCGGAGCGATATCTCGTAGATCCGCTTAATCAGATCCTGCCCCCCCCCATCATGCGGGTGCGCCTTACCGGCAAAGAGCAGCTGCACGGGCCGATCCTCACGGTTGAGAAGGCTTGCCAACCTATCCAGGTCGCGGAGCAGAATGTGCGCCCGCTTGTAGGTAGCGAAGCGACGGGCAAAACCTATCGTCAGCACATCCGGGCGCAGACGCTCGCACACCTCGACCACCTCCCGCGGCGTACGCATATGCAGCATCTCCGGGCTCTGCAACTTCTCCTTCACCGCCTCGACCAGCTGCCCACGCAGCCCCTCACGCAGCGCCCACACCTCGGCATCGGGCATCTCATTGACACGCTCCCAGCGCGGCAACGCATCCCGATCCTCCTGGCTACCCAGCGCCGTACGCCACTCCTGCGCTATCCACGTCGGGTAGTGCACCCCGTTGGTCACGTAGCCCACGTGGTTTTCCTGCGCGTAGTAGCCCGGCCACAGCCCCTCGAACATCGCCTTACTCACATCCCCATGCAGCCGGCTCACCCCGTTCATACCATTGGAGAAGTTGGCCGCCAGGTTGCTCATGCTGAACTTCTCGCCGCCATCCCCCGGATGCACCCGGCCGAAGCCAATGAAGCGCTCCCAGCTGATACCGTACCGCGCCGGGTAGTGCGACATGAACACCCGCACCATCTCCTCCTCGAAGGTGTCATGCCCCGCTGGCACCGGCGTATGCGTCGTAAACAGGCAGCGCGCACGTACCAGCTCCATCGCCTCGGCGAAGCCACGCCCCTCCTCCTGCATAAGATGGCGCATGGCCTCCAGCGCCGCAAAGGCCGCATGCCCCTCATTGAGATGCATCATGTCCACCTCGCAGCCCAGCGCCTGCAGCGCGCGAACGCCCCCTACGCCCAGCACCATCTCCTGCTTGAACCGATTCTCACGGTCCCCACCATAGAGGTAGTGCGTAATGCTCTTGTCCTGCTTATCATTGCCCTCGAAGTCCGTGTCCAGCAGGTAGAGCGGAATGCGGCCCACCATCACCTTCCAAACCCGCACGCACACCTGCCGCCCCGGAAGGCCCACCTGCACGGTTACCCAGTTGCCCTGCGCATCTCGCACCGGCTGGGCCGCCGTCTCCATGAACTTCTGCTGATTGTAGACCGCCTCCTGCTGGCCCGTCATCGAAACCCGCTGCACGAAGTAGCCATACCTATAGAGCAAACCAACCCCCACCATCGCAATGTTCCTGTCCGAAGCCTCCTTCAGGTAGTCCCCAGCCAGGATGCCCAGCCCCCCGGAATAGAGCTTGAGCGAAGAGTGCAGACCGTACTCCATGCTGAAGTAGCCTATCCGCGGCTTCGGCATCGCCAGGGGCTGCCCCATGTACTCATCGAAGGCCGCCTTGACCTCAGCCAGCAGCGACATGAAGGACTCGTTGTCGCGCAGCTCCTCCAGGCGCTCGTAGTCTATCTCCGACAGCAGCTTCAGCGGATTGCGCTCCGACTCCTCCCACAGCTCGGGCGATATGCTCGCAAAGAGACGCTGCGCCCCCGGATGCCAGCTCCACCAGAGGTTGTGCGCCAGCTCATCGAGCGTCTGCAGACCCTCGGGCAGCTGCAGCTCCACCACCAGACGACGCCACGCCGGATACTCCACCCCCTTGCGAATATCCAGGATGGACTCCTGAACCGCCTGGCGGCTGCTATCCAAATTCTCCATGCGCACCTCGGCACGCTCCAGCGCCAGACCGTAGACCTTCCAGTAGTTACCCACGAAGTCCTTCCACGCCGCCGTACCCGCCAGCCGCTTGGCCACCCGGCGGAAATCCGCCTGCGCCTCCCGCTGGTCGAACTGCTGCAGCATCACGCGAGCCACCCGCTCAACGATGGTATCAAACGAAGCGCCAGCCCGCTCCACCACGTAGGCCCCATGCTCCAGGTCCACCACGCCATCCTCCTCATGCTGCCCCACCGTGCCCTGCTCGCAGAGCCAGCTACCGAAACCTGCATAGTCGCTCGTAACCGTCGGCACGCTGAAGGCCAGACTCTCCAGCGGGGTGTAGCCCCAGGGCTCGTAGTTGGAGCAGAACACCGTCATATCCATCCCCGCCAGCAGGTCGTAGTAGGGCATATCAAACGCCCCATCCGCCCCATCGAGGTAGCAGGGCACAAACATCACCTTCACCCGGTCCTCCGGAGCATTGCGTAGCCCCCGGTCGCCCAGGCGGCGCATCAGCGGGTCGTTCCACAGGTCGCTCAGGTAGTGCGTCATGATGTGGTCCTCCCCCTCGGGCACAACGCCCCCGTCCCGTACCTCAGGGCGAACCCCGTTATTACCCGCCGGAATCATCAGGCAGGCCAGCACATCGGTCCCAGCCGACCCATCCCGCCCACGGAGCGAAGCATTCAGCGAGGCCAGGGCATCCACCAGCACATCCAAGCCCTTATTTGTAAACTCGTAGCGACCACCCGTGCCCACCATGAACACGTCCTTGGGCAGCTCCGCCCCCACGAGGCTATGGGCCACCTCCAGCAGGCGGCGGCGGGAGGCCGTGCGCACCCCTCGGAGGTCAGCCGCCGTGCCCACCAGCGAGGCATCAAAACCGTTGGTTGTTATGGCATCCACCTCCTTGCCGAGGAACTGCCGACACTCCCGGGCCGTAATCGCGCTCACGGTAGTAACCGCATCGGCCTGCTCCGCGCTGATGCGCTCCATGCTCTGCTTGGAGACCACCTGGAAATCCCGAGCTGACTGGTCGGCGTTGAACTCCTCCAGCTGTTCGTAGAGGGGGAGCCCATTGCCCGCGATGCTACGCCCCAGCACCGTGGCGTGGGTGGTGAAGACGGTGGCCACCTCTGGTAGCGCATCCTTCAGGAACAGCACGCCCGACCCCGTCATCCATTCATGGAACTGGGCTACCACGCGCGTCTGCATGGGCAGGCGATTCTCCACCAGGCTCTCTATCACCTCACCCGCGGCGTAGCCAAATAGCACGGGCTCCACGTAGTCCCAATGCCCCTGGAGCGAATCGAGGCCGTACTCATCCCAGAACCACCTGAGGATATAGTCCTTCTGCGCCACGAGGTAGGTAAAGTCCACCAGCACCACCACCGGCGCCCCCTCTATACGCCAACGCCCCGCCCGGACCGGTAGCCCCTCCTCCCGCATGCGCTCAGCCCAGAGCGAGAGGTGCGTGTCCACCTCCTCAAACTCGGGATTCGCCTCACCCGGATACAAATCTGGCCCGATGGCCACATAGCCCCCATCGTAGCCCGAGAGCAGGCTCTGCACCTTAGTACCCACTACGGTGTGGATGCCCCCCACCTTATTGCAAACCTCCCAGCTTACTTCAAATATAAAATCCGGACGTATCGCCATGCTTCCTCTCCTTGTCTTATTGTACCCCCCCAACCCGTTCACCCAGTCAACGGCAACAAAGATAATTAAAAAACGAAGACTTCCTATATCCTCCAGGCTATTTCTTCGCCCCGCCTAGGGGGCCGCTCCGTATTTTCCCGGTGAAATACGGAGCGGCCCCCTAGGCGGAGTGGAGTTTCTTCAGGGAATCGACAAGATGAAATGCGCTATAAATCGTCGAAGGAGGGGAAATTTGGGGAAATTTCTCACTGGATTGTAGCTAGGTCGGATAATTTTTGTACCTTTATAACAAATAAACACGGTACTATGGAACGCTCATACATCAGCAAGGACAAGGAACAGCTCACGAATCTGCGCAAGGCGCTGGCCTGCGAAATCCTGGCCACCAACGGCAACGGGGCCTATGCCAGCACGACCCTGGCCATGTGCAACACGCGGAAGTACCACGGCCTGCTGGTGCTGCCGCTGGATAGCTTCGGGGGCGAGCGCTACGTGCTGCTGCACTCCCTGCACGAGCAGGTGATTGTGGAGGGGATGACCTTCAACCTGGCTGTCAAGCGCTACCCTGGCGAGTACTTCCCCAAGGGGCATAAGTACCTCCGGCAGTACGACATGGTGCCCAACCCCTCTTTCGAGTACCAGGTGGGCACGGCCTACCTCCGAAAGGAGATCCTCATGCCACGGGAGAAGGAGCAGGTGCTCATCCGCTACACCCTGCGGGAGGCCGAGAGCGCCATCACCCTGCGGATAAAGCCCTTCCTATCCTTCCGCCGGATGCACGACCTCAGCCGCGCCAACATGGCGGCCAACACCTACTACACGCCCATCCCCCACGGGATGGCCACGTGCATGTACGAGGGTTTCCCGACGCTGCACCTGCAGACCAGCCTGAAGAGCGAGTACATCCATGCGCCCGACTGGTACTACAACGTGGAGTACCAGCGGGAGGCCGAACGGGGCTACGATTCGCATGAAGACCTATACACACCGGGCTACTTCGAGCTGACGCTCCAGCCGGGGGAGAGCTTCGTCCTCTCGGCGGCCACCTCGCGCAAGCAGCCCGCCCGGCTCCCAAAGCTCTACGAGGACTCGCTAAGGGAGAAATCGCCACGGACCAACTTCGCCAGCACGCTCATGACGGCGGCCCGCCAGTTCATCGTGGTGCGGGACAAGGGGACCTACGTGGTGGCGGGCTACCCGTGGTTCGGTCGCTGGGGGCGTGATACGCTCATCGCCCTACCCGACCTAACGCTCACCCTCGGCCAGCCGGAGAGGTGCAGGGCGGCCATCAGCACGCTCGTTGACGAAATGCGCGATGGGCTGCTGCCCAACATGGGGGCGGTGGGCAACTCGGCCTACAACAGCGTGGATGCGCCCCTGTGGCTATTCGTAGCGGTGCAGCAGTACATCGACCGGGCGGCCGACCCGCAGAAGGCCCATAGGGAAGCCTGGAAGCTCTGGGGCGAAGCGATGGTGCAGATATTCGAGCGCTACTCCCGCAGGGGAGAGGAGGGCTTCGGCCTACGGATGAACGAGCAAGGGCTAATATGGGCCGGGGAACCGGGCTATGCCCTCACGTGGATGGACGCAGTAGTACAGGGACGACCAGTAACACCGAGGGGTGGCTACGACGTGGAAATAAACGCGCTATGGTACAACGCCATCCGCTTTCTGGAGGGCTTTGCTGAGAAGTCCAAGGCGCTACAGCAGGCCAAGCTGCCCGAGCTGGCCAGGTCAGTGGAGGAGGCCTATCGTAGCATGTTCTTCATCCCGCACGATGGCTACCTGGCCGACTACGTGGATGAGCAGGGAGCGCACCGGGAGTGCCGCCCGAACCAGATCTTGGCGGTGGGGCTGAAGTACTCGCCGCTCACCGAGGAGCAGCAGCGGGATGTGCTACATACCGTGCAGACGCACCTCTATACGCCGCTGGGGTTGCATACGCTCTCGCCACGGAATCCCTACTACAAGGGGCACTACCTGGGCGACCAGGCCACCCGGGACTTTGCGTACCACCAGGGCACCATCTGGACCTGGCTACTGGCCCCCTACCTCGATGCGGTAATGCGGGTGAAGGGGCCAAAGGCGGTGCATCGGGTGAGCGAGCAGATCCTCTCGACGCTCGAGCCCCTCCTGCAGCAGAACGGCCTGGGGACGCTGAGCGAGATATACGATGGGGATCCACCCCACGAGCCCGGTGGCACCTTTGCGCAGGCGTGGAGCGTGTCGGCCGCGGTGCATGCCCTGGAGGCCTACTGCAAGACGACGCCCCCCTCGGAGAGGTTCGGCTCGCAGTGGTTCTGCGATAACGTAATCAATGGTAGGAAGAATGGCTAATAACGACTAATGGAGTATATGATATGCGCGTACTAATGTTCGGATGGGAGTTTCCGCCACATATAACTGGAGGCCTCGGGACAGCGTGCCTAGGGATGACCCGCGCGCTGGTGCAGGAGGGGGTGGAGGTCACCTTCGTGCTGCCGCGGCTCTTCGGACAGGAGGAGCAGGGGGATATCCGCCTGGTCTCCGCCCGCGATCTGGGGCTTAGCCTAGGGAACGATGAGGTGCTATTCCTGAAGGAGCATGCGAAGTTCCTGACCATCGATTCGTACCTGCATCCGTACATTGGGCAGGAGGATCTATGGAGCGAATGGCGGGAGGATAGGGAGCGGGAGTTCCGCCTGCACCACTGGCGGGAGGAGTACTTCGACTTCAGCGGGCGCTACGGGGCAAACCTGATGGAGGAGGTGGCGCGCTACGCAATGCTGGGGGCAGTGGTGGCGCGACGGGAGCACTTCGACGTTATCCATGCGCACGACTGGCTGACCTACGAGGCGGGGATAGCGGCCAAGCGGGCCTCTGGGAAGCCGCTGGTGGTACATGTACACGCCACGGAGTTTGACCGGAGCGGGGAGAATGTGAACCAGCTAGTGTACGACATCGAGCGGCGGGGGATGCACGCGGCCGACAGGGTCATCGCGGTAAGCAACCGGACGCGGGAGATCGTCATCGAGCGGTACGGCGTACCGGCCGAGAAGGTAGTAACGGTGCACAACGCGGTGGACTTCTCGGGCCAGAGCCTGCTGGGGCCGCTGGAGCGCCCCTTCCCGGAAATGGTGGTAACCTTCCTGGGGCGAATTACGTTCCAGAAGGGGCCGGAGTACTTCGTGGAGGCGGCGCACCGGGTGCTGCAGAAGATGGACAACGTGCGCTTCGTGATGGCCGGGAGCGGGAATACCCTGCACCAGATGGTAAGCCGGGTGGCGGAGCTGGGGATGGGTAGCAAGTTCCACTTCGCGGGCTTCCTCAAGGGGGAGGACGTGGACACTATGTACCGGATGAGCGATGTATACGTCATGCCATCGGTGAGCGAGCCCTTCGGGATTACGCCGCTGGAGGCCATGCGGAATACCGTGCCGGTCATCATCTCCAAGCAGAGCGGGGTGGCCGAGGTGCTCAAGTACGCCATCAAGGTGGACTTCTGGGACATCGATGCGATTGCCGATAGCATCTACGGCATCCTGAACTACCGCGCGTTGCAACGCTTCTTCCAACACCACGGAGCGGAGGAGGTGAAGGGCATACAGTGGAGCCATGCCGCGCTGAAGATCAAAGATATATACGGGGAGGTGCAGCCCGCGTAGGGGGAACGAGGGGACGGAATTATAGAACACTAAAAAGAGGAAATGCCTATGCGTACAATATGCTTTTACTTCCAGGTACACCAGCCCTACCGCCTGCGCCAGTACCGCTTCTTCGATATAGGGGTTAACCACGACTACTTTGACCGGGAGGCCAATGAAGGCATAGTCCGGAAGGTGGCGCAGAAATGCTACCTACCGATGAATGGGGTGCTGGAGGAGCTAATCGGTCGCTACGGGGCGCAGTTCCGGGTGGCGTTCTCGATATCGGGCATCGCGCTGGACCAGTTCGAGGCCTACTGCCCTGAGGTGCTCGAGAGCTTCCAGCGGCTGGCGGCCACCGGTAGCGTGGAGTTCCTGGCGGAGACCTACTCGCACTCGCTCTCGGCGCTGGCCAATGAGGAGGAGTTCCGGGCGCAGGTGAAGATGCACCACAGGCGCATAGAGGAGCTGTTCGGCCAGAGCCCGACAACCTTCCGCGATACGGAGCTGATATACTCCGACCGCATAGGGCACACGGTGGCGGAGATGGGCTACGAGCAGATGCTGACCGAGGGGGCAAAGCACATCCTAGCATGGAAGAGCCCAAACTATTTGTACCACAATACTATGAGCCCCCGCCTAAAGCTGCTGCTGAAGAACTTCCAGCTGAGCGACGACATCGCCTTCCGCTTCTCCAACCAGGGATGGGAGGGCTGGCCGCTAACGGCTGAGAAGTACGCGCACTGGCTGGGGGCGCTACCGTATCGGGACGAGGTGGTGAACCTCTTCATGGACTACGAGACCTTCGGGGAGCATCAATGGGCGGACACGGGCATCTTCGACTTCATGCGGGCGCTACCGGAGGCGGTGTTCCGCAACGGGGAGTACGAGTTCCTCACGCCCCGGCAGGTGGTGAAGAAGCACCAATCCGTAGGGCCGCTGCACGTGGAGTACCCGATCAGCTGGGCAGACGAGGAGCGCGACCTGACGGCCTGGCTGGGCAACGAGCTGCAGGACGAGGCCTTCTCGAACCTGTACGGTCTATACGAACGGGTGCAGGCGGTGGGGGACGAGCGGCTGCTGCGGGATTGGCTGCTGCTGCAGACATCGGACCACTTCTACTACATGTGCACGAAGTGGTTCTCGGACGGGGATGTGCACAAGTACTTCAACCCCTACGGGTCGCCCTACGAGGCCTTCGTGAACTACATGAACGTGCTGAGCGACTTCATGCTAGAGCTGAGGAAGCGGGAAGGGTAAGCCACTTCACAAGGGGAGATACGCGACAGGGGGTGCTAGATAATAGCATTCCCTGCCGTTTTTTATGGTGGGGGCTATGGGCGCATGGCGCTATGCCTACGGGCCGCTGGCGGACGGCTAGAAACCCCAATTCTGTTTATATCTATTCGCCATCCTAGGCATGCGGCGAGCCGCTAGACCTACGGGCCGCTGGCTACCCAATGCGCCGAATGGGGGGCATTTATCCCGAGCGAGTAGCCCGCAGGGGCAGCCGGCTTTTTCGCTTCGTTCAACAGCACTAACCCCCATCTCCCCGGGGAGAGCTGCGCCGCAATAGGCCGAATCGAGATGGTAGAAAGGAACGCTAGAAGGATGGCGAGCTGAGAAATCGGAGAAGCGGTCGGTATGGTGCAGCACTACTTGGGGGGAGGAATCAGGGGATAAGGAGGGTTGTTGGCAGGGATGTTAATCCATGGGAAATGAGTGCTTGTCAAACATTCCGGGGGATTCCTGTCTTATACGGTGCTTGGCGAACAATTGTTACTACATTCGCATTGAATAGTGCGTGTCCAAATTGGGTAGATTTTGCCGCCGTTGGATATGGCTTTCCCCGGGTAGCAACACTGTGGACTACTACTGCTAAGATAACAAGAAGGATAAAGCGATGAGAAAGGAAGGAGAACCCAAGAGATTGGGGCGACGATTTCGATTGCCCACCCTGCTAGCCATGCTGCTAGTACTAGGGCTGGGTAGCATTACGGATGCGGTGGCGCAGACGGGCGATGTATTCTGGTTCGACGTGCCGGAGCATGTGCGCTATAGGCATGATGACTACTCGGTTTACCTGCATGTAACGAGCCTAGGTAGGCCTGTGGAGGTGGAGATCGACCTGCCGGCCGAGGGGCACATAGGCTTCAAACCCATCACCTTCTCGCTGAAGGCTGGGGAGGAGAAAAAGATTCAGCTGGGGGCGAAGGGGCCGGGGCGTACGAACAGGAATCTGGGGGCTATCCTGGGGGATCAGGGTTACAATAGCAATGAGGCGTTGGCGCTGCACTACGGCAATACTAGGAATTTCAACCAGCTAATTGATTGCCCGGCAAAGGATAGGCCGAAGTACATAGAGAACCTGCTGGCGTGGGCGGAGAGCGATGCGGCGGACTACTCGGGGGCTATAAATAAGGCGCATCCCGTCGTGAACCGGACGAACAAGGGGGTTCGCATGCGGGCTTTCGAGCTGGATGCGAGCGGGAATCGTCTGCCGCAGAATACGACGAACCGGCTGATTAGCTCCTACCTAGAGATGGGTATGGAGAACAGCTATGAGATTCTGGTGCTGAAGGGTGCGAATGCGCTGGGTTCGAGCTTCGTGGTGCCGATGCAGGACATGGTATCGATTGGGTGGAAGAATCGCTACCATACGCTGAACCCTGCGCCGGCGTACAGCTCGATGAACATCGTGGCGACGGAGGATGAGACGCTGGTGCGGGTGGTAACCCCCTACCCCATCTTCCTGAAGGAGACCGGTCGATACGGCGGTGTCAAGCTCACCCGGGCGGGTACGGGCTCTACGGGTGGTACTACGGGCTACGCTTACGATTTGTGGTTCGAGAAGGCCGGGCAGAGCAGCATTCTAGCACCGTATGCCAAGCGGGAGAGGTACTACTACTACGGCAAGGATAAATGGGGTCTGTGGGAATGGAAGCAGGGCTACCTGTCGGATCAGTACCAGGTTATGGCAGATGCCGAGACGTATCCTGCGGAAGAGAAGGCGTATGTGGGGCTTGGGGGTACTACGATAGATGTTGTTGGGGGCAAGAAGAAGGTGGCCGTTACAGTTCGGACGGACGATGCCTCGGGCAAGGACGAGCATGACCGGAAGTTGGTCTATGGTAGCTCGGTGAGCAGCAATGGTCCGGACTACATTGCCGACCAGCTGGTGCCGGTGGATTTCTTCGGTAGCACGTACGTGGCGATTCCGGGTAAGCGCGGCAGCCATAAGGCGCACGAGTGGCTCTTCATCACGGCGGTGGAGGATGGTACGGAGGTGCGTGCATGGTACAATAAGAACAGCGTGGCGAAGCTACCGAAGCCGAACGACAAGCTTCCGGTGAATAAGAAGGTTAGCCTACAACGTGGGGAGCAGATTAGCCTGCTGATAAGCGGCTACGGTACGGTCAGCGTGGTAGCGAGCAAGGCCGTTGGAGTCTTCCAGGTTACCGGTATGCAGGAGACTGCAAATGCTGGCCAGCGAGCCGGGGGCTTGCTCCCGCCGCTGCCTGTAGGGCCAAAGGCCTGCCGGGGTACGCGGAGCGTGGTGCTGAGCCGGCCGCAGGACATGGACTTCTACCTGAACCTGGTTGCCTTCTGGGACAGCGATCCGGAGATCTCTGCCATAGGGAACTTCAAGCTCGAGAAGTTCAACGGGACGGAGTTCGTACCGGATAACAGTACGGGGGCAAAGAGATTCCTGGCGGTGCTGAACGATGAGGCTCGCCTCTCGGATGGGCTATCCATCCCCAGCTGGAGTCCAGAAACCAACTGGACCAAACTCCCCAACCCCGGAACAGGGACGAACAAAGACCTGAAGCGGTGGAGGTATCTCCAGATTCAGATGAATAAAAGCCGGTTCATGGTGGGGGATTTCCTGAAGATAGGGGTACCCTACCGCCTGACGAATGGGAAGAACGTTTTCCAGCTGGGGGTGCTGCATGGAAATGCGAAGTACGATCCATCTAACCCCAAGCCCCAGAACATGGAGTACGGCACCTTCAGCGACTTCGTGGACATGGGCAAGGAGGCTCCGGTGATGAACATCACGACCAACATGGACGTGAGCCAGCTGAGCAGCTGCAACACGGGCAAGCTGGAGCTGAAGACGACCCTTACAGAAGGGCTGAAGTACAAGTGGTTCATGTGCGATGATGAGGGGAATGAGAATGGTGGGCAGACCGCCATCTACATGCTCGGCGATAAGGAGAAGGAGGAGGTGGAGGTTACCGTACCCTCTGCACCGGGTAAATACTACGTTGGGCTGAACGTTAGGGGCTACTGTACGTCTGGGGCCTCGGCCATCCTCCCGCTGAAGGTGGGTGCGAATATCAAGCTGAACCTAGAGGGGCTGCCGTCGGGCGATGTGTGCGTTCCGCTGGGGGAGGAGCATACGTATGGCTTCAAGGCCATGGGGCTGCAGCATGCAGACGAGATAGAGTGGTCGTACCAGCTACCCCACAAGCGGGGGCTGAAGGCTGGGACAACAAGCTACGAGTTCCTAGAGCCGGAGTTTGCTGGGGAACAGCTGATTGCCAGGAAGAGCATAGCCACGCCGGGGACAAGCGCCAATGTGGAGTTCACCTCAACGGGCGATGTGCTCGAGCAGGGCTTCATGACGAGCGTCTTCAACGACTGGGATGCGCTGAAAGCAGAGACTGGTGGCACCCCCTGGTACCCGATGAAGCTCAAGGTAACCGCCCGCAACAAGGGGGGCTGCGTGGTTACGAAGGAGGAGGAAGTGAATGTATACCAAGGGGTTAGCAAGCCGATCATCGGTGTGTTCAAGACCTCGGACAATACGCTGCTGAATCCTAGCACGATGGTTTGCCCGCCGAGGGAGGCCTACGCCCAGCCGGACTTCGGCACGGGCGAGCCGCCCAGCAACCTGACCTACGCCTGGACGAGCGATGTACCTGGGGTGGGCGCAACGGATAAGGAGAAGCTCGGGGACTTCGAGCTGAAGAATACGGGGAGTACGGCGAAGACCTTCAACTTTGGGCTTACGGTTACCCCGAAGGGGGTTGCGGGATGCCAGGTTACGGCGGATCCGCTGGCGCTCAAGGTGGATGCGGTATTCAAGTTCAATGGGCTCGTTACTGGTGGTCCGACTAGCAACCCGGTACTCAATGGGATTGCGCCCGGGGAGGAGACCGTAAGCGCGGTAGTACAGGGGGAGGCCAGCTATGCATGGCAGCTGCTCCGTGGCTCTACCGTTGTAAAGACTGGGAATAAGAAGGACTTCAAGCTACCGACTGGTCCGGCTCTCGCCCCGGGTAGCTACACCATCAAGCTAACGGTTAGGTCCGAGTGCGGCGGTTCAAAGGAAGCGTCCAGGACATTCAAGATCGTCAAGGCGTACACTGTGAGCTTCAGAGACCCCGATGCACCGAGCTACAAGCAGGAGCGGACCATAGAGGATGGGGGAACGCTGATTGCCCCAGAAACCGCCCCCACGCCCCCGAAAGATGCGAGCCTCAAGGAGTGGAAGAACCAGGCTGATGCGACCGATCGCTACAAGGTGGGCGATACGCAGATCAAGAAGGATGTAACCCTCATCCCTGTATGGGAGTACAAGGTTACCTTCGACGGAAATGGTGCACCCTCAGGGGCCATCCTGCCCTCCAATAGGGTACAGATGGTGGAGAAGGGCGAGCAGGCCATTGAGCCAGCATTGCCCACCTGGCTGGGGCATAAGTTCGAGGGCTGGTATACCACCAGCACATGCAAAGATGCCGACAAGTACGCGTTCAGCACGGCCATCAACGCTCCGCGTACGCTCTACGCGAAGTGGGCGGTAGTGCACAGCGTAACTATAGACCCGAAGAACGATACCGGGCAGAAGCGGATATACGCCTACGATGGTAAGAAGCTGAGGGTGGGCACGGATATCGAGGAGGACCCCTCGGCCCCGACTGCCCTCAGGAAGCCCAAGCACTGGATGGGCTGGGAGCGGGAGCAAGCCGGCACAAGCACCCCCTTCGACCCAAGGGTGGATGCCATAACCGGCCCGGCGACCATAGCTGGTGTCTGGGGCTTCCAAGCGACCTTTGATGCCAGCTCGGCAGAGGGTAGCCCGGCCATCGCACCGCAGGTTAAGCGGTCGGATAGGCCGTACGATGAGCCTACAATAAGGCTAGAGCGCAAGGGCTACACGCATGCGGGCTGGGAGTACGAGAAGGGCAGCAGCTGGCCCCGATGGCGATTTACTACCTCTGCGGGGTTCATGCAGCGGGACATCACGCTGCGCCCCATGTGGAGCGCCAAGGACGTAAAGGTGCGCTTCATGCTCAACGG
>PDWI01002826.1_pt1 | contig 25886 bp, 23 predicted proteins | sample 1430891 | NCBI WGS metagenome assembly PDWI01 (sample SAMN01162508, study PRJNA174530) | Oral metagenome, whole genome shotgun sequencing project. | biome: Marine environment; feature: Marine mammal; material: Swab sample of the gingival sulcus; isolation source: swab sample of gingival sulcus...
ATATATTTTGGAGAGATGACCGAGTTGGTAAGGAGCACGCCTGGAAAGCGTGTAAGGCTTAACGGCCCCACGGGTTCGAGTCCCGTTCTCTCCGCCAGTCGTTTTTTAATAGTGTCCTATTAGCCTCTAAGCCTTGAAAATAGGGCATTTCTTTTTTTGTCATTTTTGTAAATTGTTCAGTTTATGGGGATAAAACGTAACAATTTACGTAACAAATTTTTTTTAAAAATAAAAAAGCCTTGATTTGTCTTTTCTAACTCACGAGTCCCAATATAAATTTGGTATTGAATTAAAACTTCATTTTAAAGGTTTACTCGGATTATTTTGCTATACGTTTCAAAACTGAACAGCAAAATACCACTGTTCTAAAATAAAACATTTATCAAGAAATACGAAAAACGTGCAAAAAAGCCTAAATAAAAATGAGAAAAACGTGCAAGCTAATTACAAATCAAATTTTATATTTAATATATTATCAAAATTTTGGAACTCTCTTTCGATACTACCGTCTTCTATGATAGTTTTAACTTCTTCTATTTCTGAATAGACAGAATAGTTGACGTATCCAATTCCAAGCACTAAGATAATTGCTACAGCAGTTCTAGCTTTTACATATCTATCTTGATTTGAATAATCGGATTTTTTTCTTTCTCTGATAATCAAGAATATGTTTATTATGAGGAATATCAATACTATTAATCCCGCAAGAATAGACATAAAATCTATACTTTTTGAGAAGGCGTTAATCATATTGTTGTAATAACTAGAAAATACTTCTAAATTAGAAATGCTATCTTGCATAATTTTAATTGCAAAGGATTTGAATAGTTGGAGTGGGATTATCGAAAGTACAGCGCTTATAAAAATAATTATAAACACAGACCTTCTTTTAAAGAATATTGTAACCGTTAATAGGACTAAAAGTACCAATCCTATTAGGAACCACTTTCCAAATATACTATTTATCTTTTCATTTACGAGCCTAGGTAAAAACAGCATTCCCTCTATTGCTTTTTCTGGGTTGAATTCAAAGACTATCTTATTTGATAAAAAGTATGTTAACTCGCTTATTAGTTTTTCTTCTGTAGGTATCTCGCTGTAAACATTCGCAACAATTTCGTCTATCTCGGATAGTGTATAGCTGATATCGTTCTCATTAAATACCTGAATCAATCCCAGTTTTGCGGTTTCAACGTCTATATTTTCCAAGTTAGACATCATCAGGGCAAGGGTGCTATTCTCTTGTGTTGCGTTATTTATGGCTGTTTCTACGATTATACCTGTAATTTCGTTGATAAAGCCCTTGTCAAATTCTTTAATAGTATCTTCTTTTAAGAATAGATAAGCCATTGTGTTTTCAGCCATAGAGTTTACAAAGGCTGCAAAACTTTGGGAATCATAGTCAAAATAAGTTTCTGGTAAATTTTGAGAAGCTGCGTTTCTGCTAATCAAATCACCCATTTCCGACTTGCTTTCTGTAGATGTTAAAAATTTAATGTTTTCATCATATGATAAGATAGAACGGTTTAAAGACTGATATACAAAAAATAAGGTTGATGTAATAGTTAGAGAAAAGACTATTATTATTCCCAAAATAAATTTTAAAAATTTCATATAAACTCCATATTTGTATTTTATAAACAGATTTTGACTATGTTAATATAAGGCTTATTTCCAAGTTGCTATTAAAACTACAATAATTATAATAGCACTATAATATCACTTTCTCAACTTTTATCTATTACAGATAAACATACCAATGACTTTTTTGGTATAATAAAGTTAGAAAAACCCTTGAAGTTTAAATCTATATAAACAGATGGAGTATGTTATGGGGATAAAGATGCATTATAGACTTTCAAAACTCGCAAAACAAGTAATAATAATTAATATTGTGATAACTATATTGATTTTGGCGTATGATGCTTATAACCTCAACAGGATTTATGAAACAGAGACCAAGATCAAGGAAGTTATAAGTGAGCGAAATGTCAGTAGAGAGATAGCCATATATGTTTTGGAAGAACAGGGAGAGACGCTATTTCTTTCGGGGATTTTTTCCAGCTACTTTAGTATATTTGCATCCGCTATGACATTTTATTTTACATATAAATATGCCAAACACAATCAATTTGTATACGGTATAAGTCTGACTATTGCGAGTACCCTTACCTCGTTGATAGGAGGAATATTATTTGCCTATATTATCTTTTCTGGAAAAGCAGAAACCTTTGGGGATAATTTACTAACACCAGAAGAGAAGAACGAGTGGGAGGAATGGGTGCATGAGAGGTCTAAAAAAACCTAGATTCAGACTGTCTGTATATGATTGACTTTGGTGGACACTCTAAACATAAATCATTTGTGTTTTGTGGGGTTATAGGTTGTTTTGGTATTTATAGAACTCTTCTTTTTCATTTTCATTAAAGACTTTTATGCCATTTTTTATAAAGGCATCAACAGTTACTCCATTTCCATCTATTAGAGAGCCGTCAAAATTTCCACTGTATATTTTGCCCTTACCACAAGATGGGCTTTTTGATTTAAGGATTGCGCAGGTTGCATTTACTGATTTTGCTATATCTAAAGATTTTTGCGCACCCTCAACAAAGTTCCCTGTTATGTCTTCTCCAATATCATTTAGAATTTTTAGAGGGTGCTTACAGATTATCTCTGAAGGATTTCTAGGGGTGGACAAACCACCAAATGCCTCTGGACAAATCGTAGTTGCCAGCCCCTTATCAACTAAGTCAATAACCCAGTCAACTTTACATGTACCCCCATCGTATCTGCAATACCTTCCAACTAGGCAAGCGCTTACCAATATCATAGCCAACCCCCAAGATATTTTTCAAAAACATATTTCTATGCTACTAATTTTCCCTTTGCTATAACCATCTCAGCTAGGTTAATGTCATGTTTGTAGCATACATCTTTGTAGTTATCAGTTCTCCATATCTGTATATCAGCTGACATACCAACCTTTAAAGACCCAACCTTGTCTTCTATTTTGAGCGCCTTTGCTGATCCATAGGTAGCCGCTCTTATAGCTTCTTCAACAGTCATACTGTGGTTTCTGCATGCCAAAGATATAATGCTTTGCATAGATGTAAAATAATTACCTGGGTTTAAGTTTGTTCCAAGTGCGAGGGTAAGACCAGAATCTATCAATTTTCTAGCGTCAAATGGCTTTGCGTGTTTAACTGAAAAGTCGGTCCCAGGAAGTACTACGCATGGGATGTCAGCAGCTTTTAATTTTGCAATTGCTTCATCTGTAACGTAATTCATATGGTCTGCACTCATCATTTGCATTTCTGCAGCCAGGTCAGATCCACCTATATAGGAATATCCGTCAGTATGTATCTTTATATCCATTCCGCACTTTTTTGCAGCTCCCAGTATTACTCTAGCTTCTTCAGCAGTGTAGTATCCATCGTCAACCCATATATCACAGGCGTCAGCGAGTTTATTTTCTGCTATATAGGGAATCATTTCATCTACTAAAAATTTAATGTAATCAGCCTTGTCCATATCCTGTGGCCAGCCGTGAGCACCTAGATAAGTAGAGTAGACATTTATTGGTAGGGACTCACTTATATTTTTTATGACCCTGAGTTGTTTTAATTCAGTTTCCCTATCAAGACCATAACCGCTCTTTATTTCAATCGAAGTTGTTCCAGTTCTTATCATATTTTCTATTTTTTCGATAGAGGAGCAAAATAGTTTTTCTTCGCTTTCACTCCTTGTCATATCTACAGAGACGTAAATACCAGTTTTCATTCCAGATTCTTTCATCTTTTTTACTCCAGAATCAGTGAGTTTACAACTGTATTCATCAACCCTACTTCCACCAAACACCAGGTGAGTGTGGCAATCAACAAATCCTGGGAGGACGACTTTACCTGCTGCGTTAATCTGCTTTGTCCCCTCGTAATTAATCTTTTGATCAGCTTCAGTCTGGGTTCCTATGTATGCGATTTTTCCGTCTTTTATTGCGACAAAAGCATCTTTAATAATTCCTAGGTCATCGCTATTTTCGCCATCCATTGTCAGCAGCTGCGATATGTTTTTGATAACAAAGTCAGGTTTTATATTGCCTCTAATCATTGCATCCTCCTCATTTTAAACTCAATTTGCTATAAAAAGCTTATTTCTATACTATCTCCGTTCTTAACTTCATCTTCAAGCTTTGCATTCTGCTTGTTTTTGATAAGTTTCAGTTTGTTATCGTTTGGGTCTACCTTATATCTTATATGTTCAAGAATATCTGCTAAAGTATAGTCTTCCTTCTCCTTTTTAATCTTCAAATTCCTACCATTTAGGGTTATTCCCAGTGAGCTTTTATCATCAAGGGGTTCTTCTTTTTTGCTATGTTCAGAATAGTCATATGGTGTTTCATTGTAATATTCTTCAAAGTTAGGTGGTTCGTTTTCTCCCCTTACAGTGATTATATCATCACCTGGTCTTATAGAGTAAGACTCATCCATCTTTATTCCATTTACATATACTGCTGAAACCACTTTAATCCTACGCCCCTCTTTAAGCGTATATGCTTTAAAGTCTATTATTTCTCCAAGGGTTGCGGATCCATTTTTGCCTGGAATTGGTTTTGTTATTTCAACTATATCGAGGTTTTTGATAGGTGCATCTATAGAACTTAACTTTGCATTTAATAAAATCTTTGAAGGTTCTCCAGCTGTACCCACAACCTTTACTTCTTCTCCATTTAGTTTAAATTCTAAAGACTTTCCCCTGGTCTGTATCAACCTCTTTGCACTAAATCCAGCTATCACAAGTGCATCAGATAGGGTTAAATTTTTTCTGTTAAACAACCTATATACCTTTGAATTTATTCTAACACTTATAAAATCAAGCTTCCTAGTATGGTGACTTATAAATGCTATTCCCATAGGAGTAATGTATTCCGGTGAATTTAAGACCTTCTTTTTATAATCGACTCTGGTAAGAGTTCCAGAAGCCTTGACCATCACCTTATCGTCATCTAGCTTCAAATAATTAGAAATCCTTTCTCTAAGGCTTGGAACTTGAGAAGACCCACCAACCAAGAAAACAGCATCTGGTGATTTTTTGTTTACGGATATAATTTCATTTGCTATTCTTGCTGCTATTTTGTTTAGCGCTTCAGATATTGCATTTATTATGTCTTCGGTTCTTTCTCTATGTGTTACCCCTACAACATCTATAAATTCTTGTTCTTCTTCCTTCATAAGGTTTATCTTTAGTTTTTCAGCCTCATCAAAGCCCATCAAGTAGGTTTTCATAAGCGCTTCTGTTACCTCATCTCCAGCTAAATCAACCATTGCGTATGAGTATATGTCTCCATCCTTAGTAAGCGCTATGTCCGATGTTCCCGCTCCTATATCTACAATTGCAAGATTAAGTAGCCTTATCTTTGAGGGAATTGAAACTTCAATAGCTGCTATGGGTTCCAACGTCAATCCTTCTATTTCAAGACCAGCACCCTCAACCGCCTTGTATAAGGTATCTGATACATTGTGAGGAAGGAAGGTAGCTATTACACTATATTCTATTTTAGTAGCACTATGCCCAACGGGATTTTTAATATTTATCCCATCTAGTTTTATTCCAGTGACTGAATTTCCTACGCAGTAGTAAAGGGTCTTTATTATAGGTATTTGATTTTTCAGTTTATCTTGTGCTGCCTGAATTGCCTCTATTTCAATCATATCTATAAATTCTTGTGTAAGCTCTTCTGTTTGGTCTAGATCTCTTGTTATAGTAACCTTTTCTGTTTTAAGAGACCTTCCTGCCGCGGCTATATAAGCCCCTTTTAACTTAACTTGGTTTCTATCTTCTAATATAGACGTAACCTTTTTGATAATATCAGATACCTCTTTAATGTCATGTACTTGACCATCATACATAGCTCTATCAGGGTGTTCAATCAGCTCTGTGTCTATTATCGAAATTCCAGAACCTGTTTTTTCTGACAAAACTCCTATGACCGTACGAGTTCCTATATCTAGGGCGTAAGTATAATTTTCTTTTATCTTAGTATTCATATTCCAGTTTATTATCCCCTTCCCACTTTATAGTAAAGGCAGTCTTCGTTTATAGAACAAGATTCGCATAAGGGATTTCTAGCCTTGCAAATCCTTCTCCCGTGGAATATTAGAACGTGGTGCATCTTTGTCCACAATTCCCTTGGAACCTTCTTCATCAATTCTTCCTCTATCTTTTTAACATTGTCAGATTTTACAAGTCCTATCCTATTAGAAACTCTTTTTACGTGAGTATCTACAGCAATTGCAGGCGTTCCAAAGGCATTTGAAACAACTACATTAGCAGTTTTTCTGCCTACACCTGGTAACTTTACAAGGGTATCCCTTTCTTTAGGGACCTCTCCTCCGTATTCAGAATTTAAAATTTCGCAGGTAAGTCTTATGTTCTTTGCCTTAGACTTATAAAGCCCGCAAGATTTTATAATGCCTTCCAAATCTGAATGTTTAATACTATTTATATCTTCGGGTGAACCTAAGATTTTAAAGAGCTCAGGTGTAGTTTTGTTTACCCTTACGTCCGTGCACTGTGCTGAGAGCATAGTAGCTATAAGTAATTCAAAGGGATTGGTAAAATTTAATTCTGCCTTTGCATTAGGATAATCCTTTATAAGCGAGGATATTATCTTCTGTATTTGCTTTTTTGTAAGTTCTTGTTTTTTCTTTTTCATACTGTTGTTTGCACGTAAAAACACAACGCCCTCTTGCACTTAATTCTCTCCACAATTATACCAAAAAAACCATATATGGCAAAACACCATCCAATCTATTTTTACCTATATTCTCAGACACTAATAAAAAGTGATTAAAACTATTTAAAAATAATGCTATATAATATAACTAATTATTTTGTAACGGAATGGTTTGATATAACACTAATACTTATGAATAGATTATGGAATAAGGCGAGTTGTATGCGAGAGATAAAACAGCTATACGAAGATTATAAACACGATGTATTTCGCTATGTTTTGAGCTTGGCGAAGGACGTTCATGTTGCGGAAGATATTTGTTCCGAAGTGTTTTTGTCTGGAATAAAACAAGTGGCTTTTTATCGTGGAGATGCTGATATAAAGACATGGCTATTTTCAATTGCAAGATATAAGTGGTATGCACATCTTAGAAAAAACAAAAAGGATGTTTCCCTTGAGGGTTTGGCGGAAATACACTTTTCAGACGCGGTAAACATAGAATCAATTGTTGAAAAGGGAATGTTAATTGAACGCATTTTAGAATATCTAAAGGAACAACCGATAAGAGAGCAAAAGATAATGATGATGCGGATAGAGGGCTACTCTTTTGCTGAGATAGCAAAGGAAGTAAATATAACAGAAAGTTCTGCAAGGGTTATCAACCATAGAACTAGAGAAAAAATAAAAACAAAGTTCGGGGAAGAGAGGTAAGATACATGAATGACATTGTCATAAATTGCGCTATATGTGCGGATTTGATGCCCTTGGTAAAAGATGATGTGGCAAGTGAAGAAAGTAAGGAAGCCGTTATAAAACACATTGCGGCTTGCGATAGTTGCGCTTCTCTCTGGGGGTATTCTGGCATAGAAATTTTAGAATCAACAGAAAATAAAACGACCATAGATGACAAAAAGGTCTTTGAAAACATAAGAAAGGGTATATACAAGTTCATATTTGCATTTATGATTATCGGCTTACTATGGGGCGTTGCTATTATCAATAGTGTAAATATGTTTTACAATATCATTATAATGCCTATATTGGGAGCATGCTCCTATTATATTTTTAGAAGAAAATTCTACATCTTTTCTATAATGGTTTTTGTGAGTGTTGTTTTAAGGTCCGTTATTGAATACTTTGTAGAGTTTGGAAACGGGGCACATATAGGTATAGATTTACTTAATTCTTCATTTACTTGGGGATTGATTCACGTAACCTTTACATTGGCAGGTGTTTTAATAGCATTTTTACTGCATTTTGCGTTTGGAAAAACGAAATAAAAGGAGAAAATTCAGATGAAGAAAAAAATATTAAAGATACTTGCAGCTTTGCTCGCTTTTGCAATAATAGCGATCATACTATCTATGTTAAATGCTTTTGTCGGAAATCCTATATCAAAGGATGCTGCAAAAAAAACAGCTGAGAATCTTTTAAAATCCACTTATGCGGATAAGGGATACGTATTGGAAGACGTTAATTATAGTTTTAAGTTCAATGAATATCTAGCTTTTTATAGGGTTCCAGGTAGTAAGGATAAACACTTTTCTGTCTATATTCGTACAGATGGAACACTTAGGTATGATGGATATGAATCTGTATTAGATGGTTCCAACACTTATATCAGGATTGATGAGGAATACAGCGATTTAATAAAACCCGTAATAGAGAAAATATCAGAGAAATATTATGTTGATATATTTTTAGGAGACATTGTAGTGGAACAAGATGAGCCTTCAAGACGAAAAAAACCCTTAGAATCAATGCCGTGGGAAGAGCTTGAAGTCGACAAGGAATACGATCTAAATGCCCTAGGCAAAAAATATGGCGAGATCGTTGTCTACGCCCAGCACAATGAGGGCTCCTTTGAAGACGCTGTAGAAATACTACAATTTATAGATTCAGAATTTAAAAGTGCTGGAATAAACTATAACAGAATTGACTTTAACCTAAGTAGGGCTCCAAAGGATGAGGAAGAAAAGCCAGGGATTATACCTGATACTGTGAGCATTTTAGAACTCAAACGCTCTGAAATATGTGAAGACAAAGAAAAGCTCATAAAACATCTCAAAAAAGCCCACGAAGAAACAGCAGCGTATTATAAGAAGATGGATGAAGAAAAGCAAAAAGAATACGAATATTATAGGGAGAAGTTTAAGTGAGGTAATAGTCAGAAATGTGACTAAGGTTTAGTCATCTGACGTCCGAGAACGCCTAATCTCTTTAGAAATACGATAGAGTTCAAGTCTTATGTACCAAAGACGTACATGAGAGGTGAAAATTTGTGTATTCCGACGAAGTTCGCCATTTATCAAAGTCAGAGGCGCCAGTCTATTTCAGAATATCCCTGATTACGCAAAAACTCATTTGCCTTGCTAAAGTGTTTGCATCCAAAAAATCCCCTGTGAGCGGACAGCGGGCTTGGGTGAGAGGCTTTAAGTATCAGGTGTTTAGGGTTGTTTAGGAGGACCTCTTTTTTTTGAGCAGGCCTTCCCCATAACATTATAACAATCGGTCTATCTATATCGTTTATTGCCCTTATAGTAGCGTCTGTAAAAATTTCCCATCCCTTTCCAGAATGCGACATCGGAGATTTTTCTCTAACTGTAAGGGATGTATTCAATAAGAACACACCCTGTTCTGCCCATCTATTTAAATATCCATGGTCTGGAATTTCAAAGCCGATATCACTTTTAAGCTCCTTGTAGATATTAAGTAGTGAAGGTGGGATTTTTACTCCCTTTTTAACTGAAAAGCAAAGCCCGTGTGCCTGCCCGTATCCGTGGTATGGGTCTTGTCCCAGTATCATAACCTTTAGCTTTGAATATGGGCAAAGGTGGTAGGCATTAAATATGTCATCTGCTTTAGGAAATATTCTCTTAGACCTATATTCTAAAATCAAAAACTCCCTAAGCGCTTTGTAGTATTCCTTATCAAATTCACTACCTATAACGTCTAACCAGTCGTTAGTTATCTTTGGCATTAGATATCTCCTTAGTTTTTTTCCTTAACTATCCCTGTCTACTTATTAATTCCAAGGTCTTTATGAGGTCCTTTTTCTTTGTTCTTTTCTTTTTACCCTTGTTTAATTCTGAAATCTTTTTAATTACCTCGTCTTCTAATTCAATTAAATGATATACTCTAAATTTTTCTACTTTAAGCTCTTCAGCCACCTTTTCCAGGAGTTTAATATATACGCCTTTATACGAATAAGGTTTTTTAATGTCGAGTTTTTTAATTAATTCTGGGATAAAGCTATTAATTATGGTTACTTCTTTAGATCCGAATTCTTCCTCATCTATCTTCCAGAGTTTGAATACCCTATGTCCATTTGATAGCAATCGATCTAAGTAGTACCTTTCTTCCCGTGGTGCGTTGATTACGTATTTTGAACCTTCATATCCCTTACAAAATCTTATTCCGTCGTAGTAACCCCTTCTGAAGGCATTTTCTATATCTTCCTTGTTGTAGAGAATAGTTTTACCTATGTATTCATCAGTTTTTATAGTTTGTATATTTGCGTCGTTTTCTTCTACTTCCGTCTTTGTTCCGCCGCCGAGGTCTATCTCTATAATATTTTTATAGCCCCTTTCAATGAGCATATTTGTTGGGAGAACATTGTAGTATCCCCCATCTAAGTAATATTTTCCACCCAGTTTAATCTTTTTAAATACAGGTAGGTATGAACTAGCGAGGACGAAATCGCCCAAAGTTCCCTTTGGCATATCTTCAAGCATTATTTCCATAAGCTTTTTATCGGTTTGATTATATGTAACTAAGCCAAACTGAGCATTTTTTTCTCTCAGTTTATCCTCGTCTGCGTACTTATCTATTAGCTTTATCATAGGGCTTATGTCCAGCCCGCCATCACTTACGGTATCGAGTATTCCTTTACCCAAATCTACAATTGAAACTTCTTTCAAATTCATAGATAGAGCTTTTTCTAAGTCGTCATTTTGTATGTCAAATACGTCTCTAACCTTAAAATTAAGCCAGATTTTTTTCATATTTTCGTAGTCTTCTAACGCAACCATCATACCATTTATACTTCCCACAGAAGTTCCGCATACTGCAGAAAATTTATAACCCTCTTCGTGTAGCGCCATTATAGCACCTGCTTGGTATGAGCCTTTAAACCCTCCCCCACCTAAAGACAGTGCGTATGTAATATTTTTATCTAACATGTTGGTCTCCTTTGTTCCTTTTTTTTATACATTGATTATACCCAAATCAAAAACGGGCTTCAAGTCAATAAAATTGCCTATATATGAGATAAAATCTAAATTTTATGATGCTTTTTAATATATATTTATAATATTAAAAAAACAGGTTTTGCATACCATATTGCAATAGGTTATAATATCCCCGAAATGGTTTTATTTCACAAGATTTTATGGAAAAATAGTAGGTCTTGGAGGACATTGATGGAATACAAAGCAAATGATACCATGAAAAAAGCTATTCAGAATCAGCCTGAATCTCAAATAAGAGCAAAAAAAGAAGCAATTCAAGCTTTAAAGAACCTCTTTGACGAAGATAGTTTTATAGAACTAGACTCGCTGATTTCTTCTAGAGACGAACTTGGTAATTATAAAGATGTAGGGGCGGGGGTTATAAGTGCTTACGGGAAGATAGACGGGCGCCTAGTGTTTGCAATTAGGCAAATTGGAGAACATGGTGGCGGCGTTAGTTCAGCACAGGTTAAGAAGATGTCAAAGACCGTAACAAATGCTATAACAGCAGGGGCTCCATTGATAACATTTTTTGATTCCAGGGGAGCAAAGCTAGAAGAGGGCTGCCATCTTTTGAGGTCTTACGCCAGACTGATGAAGAGTTATGGTAGGGCAAAGGGCGTAGTTCCTTTGATTTCAGTTATACTAGGTTCTTGTTATGGCGCCAATGCCATAATGGCTGACTATGCTGATTTTATATTGACTATTAGAGATAAAACTGGACTATTTTTAGCTGGACCGGCGGAGATTAAAGATCAGGTAAGCTCTTTTTATGGTAGTGCAAAGCAAATATCCGCTTCTGGAGCAAGCGACATAATATGTGAAGACGAAGAATCAGTATTTTTAGCTGCAAGGTCTATACTTAGTTATATGCCTGGGAATAGATTTGAAAGAGCTCCTAGGTATCAACCTGAACCCATGGTGGAACTAGATGAAGATTTGTTAAAATACGCAGACCTTATAGAAGCGGGAGCTCCTTATGATATGAAGGTCCTTATGTCCAAATTTGCTGATAGAGAAGAGATATTGTTTGTAGCTGAAGACTATGGACCTAGGGCTGCAAGTGCCTTTTGTAGGATAGGCGGTGTAAGTGTAGGCGTTATATCTAACCTTATGATAGAAGGGGATACAGAGCCCGTCTTAGATATCACCAGCCTTGACAAGATTAAGAGGTTTATAAAAATATGTGACAACTTCAACATTCCAATACTCAGTGTTGTTGATGTCACTGGTTTTAGTTCTACTGACGAAACCCAGGCTCTAGATTTAATGGCAGGAGCTACTAGGCTATCTACGGTCTTGTCCGCTATCGACGTTCCCTTTGTTTCAGTAATTGTAGGTAGAGCCTATGGAAGTGCATACCTCAGTATGGGTGTAAAGGACCAGTGTGTAAACATAGCCTACACTTGGCCTAAGGCTAAAATATCCCTTATAGAGCCTAGGGCAGGAGCCCTCATAATGGGCAGGGATTCAATTGACCCATCTGGAGATATATCAGAGCAGCGCAAAAACCTAATAGAAAGCTTTCTTCAGAATAATTGTTCTGCGGAGCTTGCAGCCGCAAGTGGAATAGTCGATGATATATTAGACCCGCTATACACTAGGTATAGGTTGATAGACGTCTTCGACATACTTCAGTCTAAACGTTCTGAACACACTCTCAAAAAATTAGGGTTCTAACGGAGTAAGATATGAATTTAATAGATGCTATAAAGACCATTGAAAAGTTAAGTGAACTGGGAACGGGTGACAAGATACTTGCAGGGCTTTTGGTAGCCCTGATTGGCATGGGGATAACGGCACTAGCCCTCTTAATTCTATGGTTTATGATTAGGTTGATATCTATTGTTAGCAATAAAATTGAAGCTTTTTCAAGTCTTGAAAAGAAAGAGGTTCAGAAATCCACTTTGGCTCAGGAGAAAGATGATAAAGAAGAACTTCAAAATTCAAAAGGAGCTGAACCTATAAGCGCTGAAGTAATTGCGGTCATAACTTGTGCAATACATGAAAGTTTAAACCACAGACATTTTAAAATACATCATATCTCCAGAAAGACGGAGGAAAGTGCGGTATGGAGGATGTCTGAAGATGGAGAAGTTTGGAAATAAGCACATCGAATTATTTGTTGAAAGGATAGTATGAAGTGATGAAGAAATATTCTGTAAAGGTAGATGGGGTAGTCTATGAAGTCGAAATAGAAGAAGTATTGGGAACTTCCCCCCAAGTAAAACGTCCTCAAGTTAGTAATCCAAGACCAGCTCCAACTCCACAGAGGAATAGAGATGTCGAAGAATCACCTAAGAGCCCTCCAAACTTAGATGGTGCTGTTGTAAGTGCCCCTATGCCTGGAAAGATTCTATCTCTTAAATGCTCAGAGGGAGATCAGGTCAAAAAGGGAGATGTGCTATTGATCTTAGAGGCAATGAAGATGGAAAACGAAGTATCTGCCATAGAAGATGGAAAGGTACTCAGCATTAATGTATCTGAAGGCGATATGGTAGAGGGTGGAGCATCCCTAGTTACCATAGGATAATTGTAATTTTGATGTTTAATTTTGTAGGAGGAAGCAGTGCTCGACGTATTTGTTAAATTCTTTCAACAATCTGGAGTATATAAACTCGTTCAGCCTGAAAACTTTGGGTCTTTGATTATGATAGGAGTGGCATTGATTTTGCTCTATCTTGCCATATACAAAAAATTTGAACCCTTATTGCTTGTTCCGATAGCCTTCGGAATGCTTTTGAGTAATATTCCACTTTCTGGAATAATGGAAAAACCCGTTTTGAAGATTTTAAGCGATACAGATACTGTTACCCCAGTAGTCTCTTATGTAAAGGCAGGGGTAGTATCTGGAGTAGGTCCTGATGTTTTACGGCTTGGATATGAATCTACCGGTGGTTTGTTTTACTATCTTATACAAGGTGTAAAGCTCGGAGTATTCCCGCCCCTCATATTTATGGGAGTTGGAGCTTCTACAGATTTTGGCCCTCTAATAGCTAACCCAAAACTCTTGTTACTTGGAGCCGCTGCACAATTTGGAATATTTTTTACCTTTATAGGAGCTCTTTTTCTTGGTTTTGATGGACTTGCAGCAGCCTCTATAAGTATAATAGGTGGAGCGGATGGTCCCACAGCTATTTTTACAGCTTCAAAATTAAAACCTGAACTCTTAGGTGCAATTGCAGTTGCAGCCTATTCTTATATGGCATTAGTTCCTGTGATTCAACCTCCGATAATGAAGTTTTTGACAACTGAAAAAGAGAGAAACATAAAGATGGAACAGCTAAGAACTGTTTCAAAAAAGGAAAAGATAATCTTCCCCATAGCGGTAACTATAGTAGTTTCACTTCTAGTTCCGGCTGCAACTTCCCTCGTAGGTATGCTTATGTTAGGGAACCTATTTAGAGAATGTGGAGTTACAAAGAGGCTAGAAGATGTATCTCAAAATGCGCTTATGAACATAGTCGTTATAATGCTTGGAATAACAGTAGGCTCTACGGCTACAGCAGAGGCTTTTTTAAAGATGGAAACCCTGCAGATATTGGCGCTTGGCGTTATAGCCTTTGCAGTAGGCACTGCTTCAGGTGTTTTGATGGCAAAGCTTATGAACGTCTTGTCTAGAACCCCTATAAATCCTCTTATAGGTTCTGCCGGAGTTTCAGCAGTTCCTATGGCGGCTAGGGTTTCTCAGATGATGGGGCAGAGGTCAAATCCTCAAAACTATTTACTTATGCACGCAATGGGTCCAAACGTTGCAGGTGTAATAGGTTCTGCAGTTTCAGCTGGAGTCCTATTGACCCTATTTGGATAGAACTGGAGAGGTCCTATGTTTAGTCAAATGGTTCCCAGTATAAGCAGTATAAAACTCGCGACTTCAGAAAGTCGCTTTTTTCTAAATTGGGTGTTATTAGACGAGGTAGATTCGACCAACGATTACGCAAAAGAATACTCTGAGGATATAGGTTCAGGGATAATCCTTACTAAACGCCAAACAGCTGGTAGAGGAAGGCTTGGTAGGGTTTGGGATTCTAGCTTTCAAGGAGCTTTTACCCTTACCCTACTCTTTGATATTTTAGAATCTGGATTAAAATCTGACGTTCTAAACTCTGTTACCCTTCTTGTAGCTGAAGGAATGCATAGGGCACTTATGAGTTTTGATGACATATCTTTTTCTAAAAATCTTTTAACCATAAAGTGGCCAAATGATATTATAGCTGGTGAACGAAAAATATCTGGCACATTGACTGAACTTGTATACAAGGACAACGCTCCCTATAAATTGGTAGTAGGAATAGGTCTCAATATCGGGGATTTTAATTCATCTATCTCAGAAGACCTTAGAAATGCTGGATCAATTAAGTCAGAATATGGATTTTTGCCCTCAGTTGACGAGGTGTTCCTGCGAATTATAAGCAGCATAAACCAATGTTTTTTAAGAGGGACGCCCGATTTTGATTATATAAATTCTCATGCTTATTTAAATGGGAAAAAGGTTAGTTTTTTAAGAAAGAATTCTAATTCAGAAATAGAAAAAAACATAGTAAAAGCTTTATTTATAGACGAAAATTGTAGCTTAGTCGTAAAATGTGAAGACGGTAAAGAGGAGCATTTAATTTCTGCATATGATCTCGAGCTCTTATAGTATATTATTTAACCAACGATTTTATGGTAAAATTAGTTATTGAAGTACGAATGGAGGAATAATGAAAAAACTTTTTGGAACTGATGGGATAAGAGGAGTGGCTAATTTGGAGATAACACCTGAATTGTCGTTATACGTCGGAAAATATGCATCCCATGTGCTTGGCTCAAAAATTGATGATGATAAGGAGAGTCCTCTACTCATAATAGGAAAGGACACCAGGCTATCTGGCAATATGATAGAATCTGCAATTACTTCAGGAGCCCTATCAGTTGGAGCAAATGTTATTTCTTTGGGAGTAGTTCCAACTCCTGCAATTCCCCATTTGATAAAGTATTATGGAGCGGATGCTGGGATAATGATTTCTGCAAGTCACAATCCTGCAAACTTCAATGGGATAAAATTGTTTGATAGATGTGGATTAAAACTTAAGGATGAAGTGGAAGCTAAGATAGAAGCTTTGATACACGAAAAAACAGACCTAATACGGGAGAAAAGCCATTCAAAAATGGGGAGGGTTCTTGTGGATTCAGCTTCTTATAAGGTTTATGAAGATGGAATAAAAAGCTATTTTGACTTTGATCTGAGTGGGATGAAGATAGGCTTAGACTGTGCAAATGGTTCAAATTACAAAATAGGACCTGAGGTAATCAAGGAGTTTGGGGCTGAGATTTATACTATAGGAACTGACCCAGACGGACTCAACATAAACGATGGATGTGGTTCTACCTCCTTGGATAAGCTGAGGGGGTTGGTTTTAGAAGAATCCTTAGATATAGGTTTAGCCTTTGATGGAGATGCAGATAGGCTCCTAGCAATAGATGAGAAAGGCGACCTAATAGATGGGGATAGGATTATGCTCGCCTTAGCTAAAAGAATGAAGGAAAAGGGCGAATTAAAAAGTAATGTCGTAGTTGCTACTGTTATGAGCAATATGGGTCTTTATGAGGCTTTAAAGGATTGCGGTATAAGGGTTGAGAAGACAAAGGTTGGAGATAGGTATGTTCTAGAAAACATGCTTAAAAACGATTATTCTATAGGGGGCGAGCAATCTGGTCATATAATAATAAAGGACTTTAACAATACAGGAGATGGCTTGTACACTGCTCTTAAATTACTTGAAGTTCTAGTTTATGATGTTGAAAAGGCCTCCGAAATAACAGACTCTATGAAGAGTTATCCGCAAGTTTTAAAAAATGTAACTGTACCGAATGACATAAAATACAGTGTTGCAGAGATCGATGAGGTAAAAAAGGCAATAGATGATGTAGAATCAAACCTTAAAGATCGGGGTAGGGTTTTACTAAGGGCGTCTGGTACAGAGCCCCTCGTTAGAGTAATGTTGGAAGGCGAAGATTTAGCGGAGATAAATCAATATTGCGATGACCTTGTCGATCTTATAGGAAACGTTTCTGAGAATATGTAAGTTAGTTATTTTAAGGATATTTAATTGAAAAACACGGTTTATAATTCAGCACTTCAAATTATAAATGTTTTGGAGTCAAACGGATACCCAGCGTATATAGTTGGTGGGGCTGTCAGAGATTATTACCTTGAGCTTTGTTCAAAAAAAATTAGTCTTGAAGCCTCGCTTAATAGGGCACCTGATATAGATATAGCGAGTTCCGCCAGACCTGAGGAAGTCAGGCAGATTTTTGATCGCACTATTGTGACCGGTCTAAAATTTGGGACTGTAACTATCTTAAACGGAGACCATAGTTTTGAGCACACTACATTTAGAAAGGATCTCTTCTACCCTGAAGACAGCAGGAAACCCCTAATAAGTTTTTCAGATACCCTAAAAGAAGATGTTTCTAGGAGGGATTTTACGATGAACGCTTTAGCGCTAGATTCCTCTGGAAATATCATAGACTACTTTGGTGGAAAAGAAGATATTGAATCCTCAATTATCCGTTGTGTTGGAAATCCTGAAGAGCGTCTTAAAGAAGATCCTTTGAGAAAACTTAGGGCGGTAAGGTTTGCAGCCCAAAAGAACCTTAGTTTAGATCCTAGATTGATGGATGCAATAAAAAAATCCCCAGATTTAAGCGTTGTAAGCCCTGAAAGAATAAGAGTTGAAATGGATAAGATACTCATCTCAGAAAACCCTTCCAAGGGTATAGATTTGATGCTTAAAATTGGGCTTTTAGAAGAAATTATCCCTGAACTTATACCAAGTGTCGGATTTGACCAAATGAGCAAGCACCACGAATTTTCAGTTTACAAACACATTTTATCAGTTGTTTCAAAATTGCCACCTGATAAAAATTTACGTTGGGCAGGTTTATTTCACGACATCGCGAAACCTATCTGCTTTTTTATTGGGGATGATGGTCATGGGCATTTTACTGGGCATGAAGAAGAGGGTGCTGAGATTGCGGATTCTATTATGAGGCGTCTTAAATTTTCAAATGAGGATAGGACAAAGATAAGGAATATAGTTTACCTTCATGGCAGGTACCCTGTTTTAAAAAAGCGCCCAGTTAGAAAGTGGATGGCAAAGTTAATATCAAAATACTCGATGAATCCTATAGAATTGGTATCATTTTTTGAGGCTGATTATGGCGGAAAGAGGACAGAACCGCTTAAAACAAATTACTTTGATAAGCTAAAAAAGCTAATGGATGAAATTAAATCTGAAGAAAACGTGTTTTCTAGAGGTGATTTAAAGGTATCTGGAAAAGATTTGATATCAGATTTAAACTTGCGAGAAGAAGAATATAGAAACCTCGGTTTTATATTTGATCAATTACTAGACGCTTGCATCTCTCAGCCAGAGTTAAACGAGAAACAAATTCTTATAGATATGGCAAGAGATATTCTTAAAAATAAAATTTAATTCAAAAATTTTTATTTTACAAATTTAAAATCAAGGTTAAAGGATACCCCTATAGGGTATTATATTGTTGTATTCAAATTATTTCAATTCTATTGTATAAAGGAGAGTGTAATCCAAGATGAAAGAAGAAATTTATGATATAACAGGTATGCACTGCGCCGCTTGTTCCTCTGCGATTGAGCGCGTTACTAGGAAGCTTGAAGGCGTTGAAGTAAGTGAAGTAAACCTTCCCATGAATAGGATGCGAATAGTTTATGATGAAAACCTTGTAGATAGGGATTTGATAGTAAAAAAGATTTCAAGAGCAGGTTTTGGAGCAGACTTAAGAGTAGAAGATGAGGAAAAATCTGAAAAGAGAGAGCCCTTAGAAAAATCTGATGAATTAAAAGAAAAGAAAATTGATCTAATTTTTTCAATATTATTTGGTGCAATTTTGATGTTTATATCTATGGGGCAGATGATGTTTCCATCTTTGCCATTTCCAGACATAATATCAATGAAAACCCACCCCGTGAACTTTGCACTTATACAGATGTTACTAGCTATAGTTGTTATATTCATAGGCAGGCATTTTTTTATCGGGGGGTTTTCATCTCTATTTAGATTAAACCCCAATATGGATAGCCTGGTTGCTTTGAGTTCTACCGCCTCGTTTACCTATAGTTTGGTTATGACCTTTATGATGACAGACGACCCCAGCCTAGTCCACAACTTATACTTTGAGTCATCAGCTGTAATTTTAGCCCTTATTTCACTTGGAAAGTACCTTGAGTTTGGAAGCAAGGAAAAGACAAAAGAAGCTATAACAAAACTCATAAACTTAACCCCTGACAAGGCTATACTCGTAACGGAAGCGGGCGAATTAGAAGTTCCGACTTCAGACTTAAAGGTTGGAGATACAGTGCTGGTAAAAGCTGGAATGAAGATACCTGCTGATGGAAACGTAGTAAGGGGTGGAGGGAGTGTAAACGAGGCTATGATTACAGGAGAGAGTCTTCCCGTTTTTAAAGACCTTGGTTCTGAGGCAGTAGGTGGTAGCTTATCAGTTGACGGAGCCTTATATATACAGATAAGTAGGACTGGTCAAGACACTACCTTAGCTAAGATAATAAAGTTTGTTGAGGATGCTCAGGGTAGAAAGGCGCCAATATCTAGAACTGCAGATAAGGTAGCCGGGGTTTTTGTTCCAATAGTGATAGCCTTATCTACCTTATCAGCTCTTGTTTGGTTGTTTATGGGGGCAGAGGCATCATTCGCTATAAAGATATTTACATCTATCCTAGTTATAGCTTGCCCTTGTGCGATGGGACTTGCAACTCCAACCGCTATAATAGTTGGAACTGGAATTGGGGCTGAAAATGGAATGCTTATAAGAAGTGGAGAAGCCCTTGAATTTACACATAAAGTTGATGTTTGTGTTTTGGATAAAACTGGAACAATAACAGAGGGGCATCCAAAGGTAACTGATCTGATAGCTGATGATAAACTATTACTTATGCAGATGGCATACCAATTAGAAAAATTATCTAACCATCCCATAGCAAATGCTATATGTGAAAAATACTTGGCTATGGGACCCGCTATAGATGAAGAACTCTCAGAATTTAACGAGGTAAGCGGCAAGGGACTAAATGCTGTAAACGCTGATGGCGATATTCTCTACATAGGCAAACCAGAATACCTAATGGAACTTGGATATTCAATGGGCAACATGGAAGAAGAGATAGAAAGGTTACAGGGTGAAGGTAAAACCTGTATGCCAGTTGCTGTTGGAAATAAACTTGTAGGATTGATAGCGGTAGCGGACACAATAAAAGAAGACAGCGAATTCGCAATAAAGGCTTTAAAGGCCCAAGGTGTAAAAACTGTTATGATCACAGGTGATAACAGGGCAGCTGCAGAGCACATTGGCAATATAGCAGGTGTTGATGAAGTAATAGCAGATGTGATGCCTACAGAAAAAGCTGATTATGTAAAAAAATATCAGGAAGACGGATCTATTGTAATGATGGTTGGAGATGGAATAAATGACGCCCCCGCTTTAGCCCAGGCGGATGTAGGTTGTGCAATAGGCAGTGGATCAGATATAGCAATTGATTCTGCAGATATAATCTTGATAAAGGACAAGCTAACAGATGTATCTAAGTTGATTTCACTTGGCAGACACACTATCAGAAATATTAAACAAAATTTATTTTGGGCATTCTTTTACAATGTCCTCGCAATACCACTAGCTGCAGGAGCTTTTTATCCAGCTTTTGGAATACTACTATCTCCTATGATAGGTGCCGTTGCTATGAGTGCTAGTTCCATATTTGTTGTGACAAATGCGCTTAGATTAAAGACAAAGAAGATCTAATGGAGACAATTTAATGAAGATGAAATCTTGCTGTAATAAAAGAACAAAGCACAGAGAAGACTCTGAAAAGAGACCCCTCATAAATCGTTTAAAGAGGATAGAAGGTCAGGTTAGAGGCCTACAAAATATGCTTGATAATGATGCCTATTGCACAGATATAATGACCCAAGTAAGTGCTGTACAATCTGCGTTATCTTCTTTTAATATTAAACTTTTGGAAAATCATTTGAATACCTGTGTCATTAATGATATAAAAAAAGGAGACGACGAAGTAATTGTCGATCTAATTAATACCATACATAAATTAATCAAGTAAGGAGGTCAAGATGATTACATTAAAAGTAGAGGATATGCACTGTCAAAATTGCGTGAAAAGAATCACAAATCTATTGACAGAAGAAGGGATTCAATTTGAAATTGATTTGGATAATAGGACAGTGGATGTAGAAGATGGAAGGGTTGATGAGGCTATAGATTGTTTGGACGATTTAGGCTTTGAAGCGCTAAAACAGTAAAATTTCTATATTTGATAAGGGAGAAGACTTATGCTTAAATCACGAAGAATTTTTTTTGTAGGCCTTGTTTTTATGGTTATATTTTTAGTTGGATCAACTAGTGTTTTTGCTGATTCATCAGTCAATATAAATATATCTGGAACCTTAGTTTCATTTGACGAAAATTTAGGATACCCATTTATCGATGAAAACAGTAGAACCCAAGTTCCTTTTAGGGCTGTAATGGAAGCATGTGGAGCTGAGGTTTTTTGGGATCCAGAAAAGAGGATAGCGTCAGCTGCAAAGGGAGATATGTACATAGATATACCTATTGGAGAATCAAAGGTATATAAAAACGGATACCCTGTATACAACGACACCTATTCTAGAATAGTCAATGGGAGAACATACCTCCCTATAAGGATAGTTTTAGAATCTCTAGGATACCATGTTCTTTGGATTGGTAGTGAGAGAACAGTTTACGCTTATGCGAAAGATTCTAGTAGGTTGATGACTAAAGCTGTTTATCTACCAGAAAAATATGATATGAGAGATACTTCTATGCTAGATCCGGTCCAAAATCAAGGAGATACGCCTAATTGTTGGGCTTATGCAGCTACATCTGCACTGCAATCTATGTTATTGCCAGAGGAATGGGCTTTTTCCCAAACCCATATGGCAGAAGAGAGTGGAGCCTTACTCGTATACCCTGAAGGTGGTGGTACTGAAGACCTTGCAGCAGCTTATTATACTAATTGGAAAGGGCCAGTTCTTGAATCAGACTACGCTGAGTCAGAATATTCTGAACTTCCAGTTCAGAAACACGTTCAAGGCTTTAGGACGTTAGAACCAAAAGATTTTGCTGGAATAAAGAGGGCAATATACGAAGAAGGTCCTGTATTGACTGCAATACGCCTTATTGAAGATTCTAGCGATCCATATTGTTCTTATAACTATGAAACCTATGCACAACATTATATTGGGGATGAAGATTACGACCATACAGTTTTATTAGTAGGTTGGGATGACAATTATCCAAAAGAAAACTTTTTGGATATGCCGATGTATGATGGAGCTTTTATAGCTAAGAATAGCTATGGCGATTATTGGGGAGATCAGGGGTTTTTCTATATTTCTTACGAAGACCTCCATGTTGGAGGACTTGCTTCTTACTTTACAGATATAGAACCCTATGACAACTATGATTATCTATATTCAACTGATATGTTAGGCTGTACTAATTGGTCAAATTTTAGACAGAACCACGCTTATTATGCCAATATATTTAATACAGAAGGTCTTACAGAATCTCTTATGGCAGTTGGGATTTATTCTTTGAATACCAATATGGATTATGAAATAAGTATAGTAAGCGGTTATAATGAGGTTTACGACCTATTTAATAATGCAACAACTGTATATTCCGGGCACCTAGAGGGTGAAGGCTATCATACTGTAAAAATACCAAATCCGCCTATAGTAAATGGGGATTATGCTGTTATAGTGCATGGAACAACTACTGATGAGATATTTAGGATTCCCTACGAATCTCCTTTTATAGGATCAGAGGACGCCTTTGATATAAATGATGGTTTAGGTTATATTAGTGGTGGTTATACTTGGTACAATTCAGAGGAAACTGACAATGCTAATGTTTGCCTTAGGGCTTACACAGACCTGGTAGATTATGGAAACTAAGGTATTTTTATAATTACATTAAAATGGTCCGAGCAATTTGTTTGATTAGATAGGTATCTAATCATTCAAAATGTTCGGACCTATATATTTTAATCAACTTACAAAAAAAATGGTACTTTTTATTTATTCAAACTTATGCTACAATTATGTAACAGATATAAATTAGAGGCTAATCGTAATTATACTACGGGCAAACCTGGTGAAAACTAGGGACGCAAAGCCACGATTCTAAACCTAAACATGGGGCATGAAAGTCGGGTTGCAATCTTCATTCGTGAGATAGCAGCTTTTTTATTATCTAAAATTTTTAATAGGATGCATTTAATAAGACGGAATTGTTTAGGAGGTCGATTATGAAACTAGTTTATAAAAAGAGATTATCTTTTGCACTAGTATTCGCATTATTATTCTCCCTTATGCCAGCAAGTTTTGCGGCTGCGGACGATACAGGAGATAGTGGCGAATACCTTGAAGGTACAGAGGAATTGGAATCTGAAAATCTTGAGGAGGAATTGGAATCTGAAAATCTTGAGGAGGAATTGGAATCTGAAAATCTTGAGTATGAAGACGGTGCTGAAAATGACACCAATATTGGCGAAATTGAATATCCTGTTCAGCCAAAGATGTTATTGACTACAAGCACTGTTCCTGGTAATGAAATTGAGCCAGGCGAACTCTCTATTAAAAAGTCAGCTAGTCCTTCTGGAGTAGATAAAATTTGGGATATGGAGTTACAACTTACCGGGAAAGATATTGTTCAGAAAACCGATGTTGTATTAGTCATAGACCGCTCTGGAAGTATGGGTGAAAATCAAAAATTGGCAAATGCAAAGATTGCAGCAAAAAACTTTGTGTCCACTCTTATTCCAGAATCTGGAGAGGGTAATATAAGAATAGCCGTTGTTTCTTATGCAGGAAATGCAAGTATTAATCAAGCTCTTACTAATAATACTTCTGATTTAAATGCCGCAATTGATAACATGAATGCTGGTGGCGGTACACACACACAAGCAGGTATAAGACAGGCAAGGATTATCCTTAATGGTTCTAATGCTAACAATAAGGTTATAGTACTTCTTTCGGATGGAGAACCTACTTATAGTTACGATGTTCAAGATGGATACAAGAATCATACGCAACTTTATAATCATGAAGTGGAGAGCCACTGGTATTGGAGTTATGATAGAAATCACTGGTATTATGAAACTTTATCTACAATTCCAGAAAGTCTCATGGATTATGGTAATAGTGAGGGCAGTGGATCAAATCTAAGATGGAGAAAGGATTTATGGAAAGAAAATGAAGAGAACTATCATTACTATGATATAAATAATGGTAATCAGGCAATTGCAGAATCTGGATTTGCCAGGGGAGACGGGCAAACGGTCTATGCTGTTGGTTTGTCTTTAGGTACGACCGGACAAGAAATTATGGATGGTATAGGTGGAGGAACTTCTTATTCAGCTGACCCAAGTTCTCTTAACACTATATTCCAACAAATTGCAAATAATGTGGCTTTTGCAGCTTCAAATGCAGTTGTAACAGACCCAATTGGAGACGAATTTGATTTATACATTCCAAGTGGACAGACTGCTGAAGAATCTATACAGATTTTAGATAAAAATGATAATCCTATTCCGGGAGCTACAGTTTCTTGGAATGCTGGAGCAGAAACATTTACTGCGAATATAGGTAATGTTACAGAGGCGTTATCTCCAATTAAGATAAAATATCAAGTAAAGATTGATGATGATGCAACACCTGGAGTTCTATATCCTACAAATGGAAGAACTTATGTTACGTATACTGATTCAGATGGAAATTCTAATCAAGAAAAAGACTTTACGCCAATACCTCAGGTCGGTATAGATGCAGCGTCAATAACTGTCTATAACTTGTTTATAGAAATAGACGATAATGGAAAAGGTAAACTATTAAAAACAGAAGTAGCAAACTTTGGAAATCCAGCAATTAATAAAAATGATGCTATTTTAGAGACATACTATCATCTAGATCCTGATACTGGAAGCAGTGCCTTAGATTTAAATAAAGAATACACTGTAAATGCAAAAACTGAATTTTCTCTCAACATTGGGGGGGAAGCCAAAACGTTTGTTCTTCAGCCTGCAGTTGGAGAAGCATATGGAACTGGAGCAGGAAGTAATATAAGTACAAACGGTAATCAATTTATACATACATTTACTTCTTATGGAAATGTAGAAGTTTATTTTGTATATACTCAATTAACACACTCAGTTCTAACATATGCTGCGAACAATGGAATAACTCCAGATGTTTTTTACACTGAAACTAGACCGATAGGAGTTTCACCACTTACAGCTTTATCATATATACAGTCAGTAGAGTCTGATTTCACAGCTCCATTGGGATATGTATTTGATAAGTGGACTGAAAATCAAGATGGCACAGGTGCTTCGTATGCTGATGAAGCAAACTTTGACTTATCTAGTTGTGGAGCAATGTTATACGCCCAGTGGAAGAAAGATTGTACCGCATGGCTAGACGTTACCTATGATGGAAACGGAAATACAGCAGGAAACCCACCAGCAGATGAGATAGATGCCTACCTATCAGGAGATACAGTAACAGTCAACTCTAACAGCGGTTTGGGAGAAGGATGCTGATGCATGGCTAGACGTTACCTATGATGGAAACGGAAATACAGCAGGAAACCCACCAACAAATGAGATAGACGCCTACCTATCAGGAGATACAGTAACAGTCAAGGCAGGAGATACAGCCTTTGCAAAAGCAAACTACGTATTTGCAGGTTGGACTGATGGAACAAACACCTATAATGTTGGAGATACATTCGTAATAACAGGAGATACAACTCTAACAGCGGTTTGGGAGAAGGATGCTGATGCATGG
>PDWI01002763.1_pt1 | contig 25877 bp, 22 predicted proteins | sample 1430891 | NCBI WGS metagenome assembly PDWI01 (sample SAMN01162508, study PRJNA174530) | Oral metagenome, whole genome shotgun sequencing project. | biome: Marine environment; feature: Marine mammal; material: Swab sample of the gingival sulcus; isolation source: swab sample of gingival sulcus...
ACTCATACTAAAAGCGCTGTTTACTAAAAAAGATATTGAAGGTATGATAGAAAGCACCTTGGAAATGGCAAAAGGTGTTTGGAGTAGTAACGAAAATCTTCAAGAATACATTGAAGAAAAACAACCGAAAGAATAATTGTTTTAGGCAAAATTTTAAGCGGCTGAATAGTAATTTTTGTTATTAGTAATTATAACAAGCAAACCTTTTTTATAAAAAATAATAGGTTGATAGGGTTCGGATTTCGTCCAAAATGCTCCACCATTGTTGGTCAAATCCAAACCCTCACAGAAGCCGTTGAAATCAATGTCTCTGTGAGTGGAGGAAGGCCTACTACCGAGCTTTCGAGTTCGGCTTTTTTTTTTTGAAATTTATTTGTTTGAGAGTTGTGTTGGTGTACTGTACTAAATTAATTAAATTTTTCTAATTGCGCAATGTTTAAATGTATAATTGGGAATTATAGATTAATTTTTTTCTTTTTGAATAACTTTTCCATACACGGATTTTAGAGGAATCGCGCCAAAACTTCGGCTGTCTGTACTTTCTTTCGCATTGGTTCCAAGCACGTAAAGATTGCCGTTTGTTTTTATTTCTGCTATTTGTTTGATAAGAAGTGTATCTTTTGTAAAGGGATGCTTAAAAACAATGATATCGCCTATATTTGGCTGAGAATTTTTGTAGGCGTCGGTATCCACTGAAAGAATATCACCATCATGATAAAGTGGCGACATGGAGTCGCCACTTACTAAAATTTTGCTTATATTTGCCGAACTGTTATCGGCTAAATGGTTATCATTTGAATGATTCATTAGCCGGCAGTTACCCAATCAACTTTTCTGCCCTTTGTTTCCCAGAAAATATTGTGAATTTCTTCAATTGCTTCCATCAACTCTTCAGCGTGATGTAGGCTGAGCTCAACTTTTACAGCAGAACAAAGTTTGGCAGCTTGCCAGAAGGTATCATGTAGATTAGGGTATTTTTCAAGATGCTCTGGTTTGAAGTAATCAGTCCAAAGAACTAAAAGCTCTGTTTTTGCAAGATGTGCTTGTTCTTCTTTTATTGCAACATATCTTGATAGTGTATTTAAATAAGCAGCCACAGCCTGTGGGTCCGCTTTATCTTCTGGCGGTGTAAGTGCAAGGATTTTCTTTGTCATTGACAGTGCCGCTTCGGCGGCGATTCGAGCGGATGCAGGATCATAGATACCACAAGGTCCATCACAATGTGCATAAGCAACTTTTATTGTATTGTTCATAAAACACTCCTTTTTCGTTTTATTAATCAACGAATCATAAAGAAGAATTATTAATTGATATTTCAAGTGTTAGTATTTAATCAGTTTAATACTAGAAACTTTTATTTGAGGAGTAGCTTATTAATAACAAGAAAATTTTTGGTTATGGTTAACGCGAGTTAACATAAAATTCTTTTGCAACTGCTAACACAAATAATTATTTAAGTATTAGAGTTTTAGTTACTAACACGAATAATTTTATCTGCTTGCATGATTCTGCTGATATAATTTAATTATACCACAAATGTGTTATAATAGTTGTAAATATATTGGGAAAGGATTGGAAGAGGTCTATGTCGAAAGGAAGTAAAACACTGCTTTATGTTTTTTTGATGTTAATTGTGGCAGGAGGAACTGTTCTTGGCGCGGTATCTCTTCAAAAAAAATCAAAACAGAACCTTCGTGCGAATACAGATTTTGCAGAGAGCTATAGCACGAAAAGTGCTGAGCTGGAGAATACGTCTGATGTAATGTTGTCAATGACTCCTGAGCAAGAGGATTCGGCGAGTGAACATCAAACCACTGAGACAGTTTCTGCGACGGACGTGTCTGAATCAGAGGTAGAAGAAAATCAAAATTTTGAACAGAGCTCTGAGACTGCTGAAAAAATTGAAAGTGAAACGACATTATCAAGTGAATCCCAAACTTCAACTGAAAATACAACGGTAGAAAATGTGACAGAGAACGTGACACAGGAAGAACAAAAAAATAAGGACGACACTGATGAAGATAGATCTTGGGCTAATCGCTGGATTCGAGATTTAGATGCAATTACCTTTGTTCCAGACTACAAAGAAGATGAATTGATGGACTTTAAAAAGTTATTATCTTCTCTTGATAGCGAGAACATTGATTTATCGTTGTTTTTGTCTGAAGAAGATTATTTAAAAATGCAATCAGAAGCCGATTCTAATTCCCAAACGACGGACGCTTTGCCAGAAAATCATTGGGCGATGTCTGCGGGTGGGGTTTCTTATTTGGATACTGATTTTATTAAAACTTATTTTACGAGAAATGGTGGCGCAAAGCGATTTAGTGTCTATGTCGAAGATATGACAACAGGAGAGGTATACCAGTATAACCCAGAAGGAATTTATAATGTTGCCAGCACAATCAAACCTGCTATTGCCATGCTTTATTATAATTTAGCGAAAGAGGGAAAGGTCAATTTAAGTGAATATGTTAAATACCTTGAAAAAAAGGACTATGAGGGTGGCGCAGGTATCCTTTTAAATAGTATAGAGGATGGGGATACACAAAAAGTAAGTGATCTTTTGTCTTTGATGATTGTGCATAGTGACAATATTGCAACCAATATGCTTCTTCGCAACCTCTATGCTAAGATTGGGTATGATGGCTATAAAAATGGCATGGTTCTGATGCTAGGAATGAAATATCACGGTCAAAATTATAAGGCGAGTACGATGGCGAGTAGTATTGAATATTTTTGTAGAAATTACGCTAATAATACTTACTACAAGGATCTGCTTGGGTATATGGAAAATACAAATTTTAATGGTTATATCACACGAGCACTTCCAAAAGGTAGTTTTTTCCATAAGTATGGTAGTTTTATGGTGGAGGGGAGATCTTATTCTGGTGATATTGGTGTGATTTACGGAAAGTACCCACTAGTTTTTTCGGTTTATACTGAAAATGCTAATGTAGAGCCTAGCAAATTAATGGAAGAAACAGGAAAGTACCTTTATTTTATAGCGCAGACTGGGATTTTCCCAAAACATGTAAAATCATCATTGGTTCAATAGGAGGTGGAAGTTTGGAATTGCAATTTTATCATTTTTTAATTGTATGTCCTTTCGTGTTTTTGTCGGGATTTGTCGATGCAGTAGCTGGAGGCGGAGGGTTGATTTCTCTTCCAGCTTATATGATGGCAGGACTTCCTGTGCACTTCGCAATAGGCACTAATAAAATGAGTGCAGTGACAGGCACATCCGTTGCGACAATCCGATATATTAAAAAAGGATATGTTCCTTGGAGACTTGGAGTTATAGGGATTGCAATGGGGCTTGTGGGGGCAACAATTGGAGCGAATATTGCACTTAAAATTACGGATGGTTTTTTTAAGATTATTATGCTGGGAATCGTTCCGATTACGGCTTTCTATCTTGTAAAATCCGCTGATTTTATTAAAGAAAGACCGCAGTTAAATCAAAAAAAGACGATGCTTCGAACGGCATTAATGACCTTTTTGCTAGGGATATACGATGGATTTTACGGACCAGGTATGGGCACCTTTTTGATTATTGTGCTTACAAGTTGGGTTCATTTAAATGTCCAAACCTCAAATGGGGTGTTAAAAGTAATGAACGCAACGACAAGTTTAACCTCTTTTATAATCTATTTTATGGCAGGAAAATCAATTATATTGCTTGGATTGGTAGCGAGTGTATTTAGTATTTCGGGAAACTATATCGGGGCGAGATACTTCGAAAGAGGAAAAATAAAGATGGTCAAGCCGCTTATGCTACTGGTGTTAGGGATTTTCTTTGTCAAATTGCTAGGAGAAATTTTCCATTTGTTTTAGGTTGATTAGAACAATTTAAAATGGGAATATTAGTTTATCTTCTAAATCAATTTGATGTTTATTTAAGTAAAGCCGAAAAGTTTGACAAAGGTCTAAATTTATAGTATGATTTACAGGTAGTGAGTGGGTCGCCCGCTCACTATTTTATAGAGTAAGAGAAATTTTTGTGGAAGGCGGTAGAATGAAAAAACGAGTAATAGACCTTGTAGAAGAATTGCTGACACCTTTTTTGGAAGAACATGAGCTAGAGCTATATGATGTTGAGTTTTCGAAAGAGGGTGGGGAGCGTGTTTTAAGAGTCTATGTAGACCATGAAAACGGTGTATCTACGGATCATTGTAAATTGGTTAGTGATTTTTTGAATAGTGAATTGGATAAAGAAGACCCTATCACGGATGCATACTTGTTGGAAGTTAGCTCTCCTGGTATTGAAAGAGTGTTGACTAGAGAGTGGCATTATGAACGTGCGATAGGAAAGACCGTCAAAGCATCCCTTTACAAAGCGTTTGAAGGCAGTAAGACCATAGAGGGTGAACTTTCGGGTGTTACTGGCGAAGAGTTGATTATTAAAGTAGAAAATAAGGAACTGAATGTTCCGCGAAATCTAATCAGCAAGATTAGATTGGTGTTTAATTTTAGTTAGGAGGAAGTATGGGAAGTACTATTAAGGCAAGTGGTTCTGGTGGTAAGAGAAAACAATCAAAAGACCCTTTGATAAAGTTGATTGAGGAAATGGCAAGAGACAAAAAATTGCCTATGGAGCTTTTGGTTAAAATACTAGAGGAATCTATTACAAAGGCTTATACAAATTCTCATCCATTTGACAATGTCGAGACATTTTATGATGAAGAAAAAGACGAATTTATGATCAATAAAATTTTGGAAGTTGTAGAAGATGTTGAAGACGACAGTGTTGAAATTTCTATTCCTAATGCCAATAAATTGATTAAAGAAGATTTACAAAAAGATGAAAACGACCCTTCTAATCCGAAGAAAATTAGAGATTTAAATGGGGAAGAAATAGATGAAAATAGCGAAGCAAAGGACGGAGATAAATTAAAGCTCGCAGTTTCCCTAATGAGTTTGGGAAGAATCGCTGTTCAAAATTTGAAGCAGACAATGAATTCAAAAATGTTGGAAGCTGAAAATAATCTGATTTTAGAAGAATATGAGGATAAGATTGACACTATTATCCGCGGAACGATTCAACGAATCCACAAAAATATGGTGTATGTTAATATTGGTCGCGCGGAAGCGGTAATGGCGCGACAAGACCAAAATCCTGTTGAGCGATATTATCCACATACTGAATACAATTTTGCGATTAAAGAGATTAAAATTACAAACAAAGGACCACAAGTATATGTTTCGAGAACGGATGCGAAATTAATACGTCTTTTATTTCAACGTGAGGTTCCTGAAATTGCTGCAGGAGAAGTTGAAATTATGGCAGTGGCGAGAGAAGCTGGATCGCGTACAAAAATTTCAGTGCGTTCGTTGAATCCGGATATTGATCCTGTAGGCGCTTGTGTAGGACCGCGTGGGATGAGATTGGATAATATTATTGATGAATTAAGCGGTGAAAAAATTGATGTAGTAGAGTGGAGTGATAACCCTGCAATGTTGATATCGAATGCGCTTAGTCCAGCACGTGTTATGCGCGTGGAAATATACGAAGATGAACGACCGCGCGAGGAAATGGAAGAAGAAAAACAACAAAAAACACAAAAGCAGGCGTTGGTTGTGGTTGGCGATGATCAGTTGTCGCTTGCCATCGGAAAAGAGGGGCAAAACGCGAGGCTTGCTGCTAAACTAACTGCATGGAAAATTGATATTTTGAATGAAGAACAGTATATGAGAGAGCTCGAAGAAGACGAATACGAAGAAGATGGCGAAGAGGAAGAATATTACGAGGAGTAATTATTAAAAAGAATACTAGAAAATGCATTGCTTGTGGGGAACGCTTTGATAAATCAGTTCTTTTGAGGATTAATCGCTCAAAAGATGGTGTAGTGGAAGTGGATCCCGATAAGACGAAGATGGGCAGAGGTGCTTATGTGTGTAAAAAAGAAGAGTGCATGCTCAAGGTTGATAAAAAAGGACTTTTGAATAAAGCATATAGAACAAATGTTGGATATAAATTGGCTGGGAGGACGAACGAATAAATGAGATTAAATAAACTTGCTAATGAATTAGGAATAAAATGTACTGAACTGATAAAGATTGGTACGGATCTTGGCATGAGAAATGGAGAAGATCAAAAAGATCTAAGTAATTTTGTTTCTCTTAGTGAAGAGGAAGTAAATGCGTTGAGGAAGGCTCATGGCAAATCAAAATCTGGTGGTTCGGATACTGGTTCGAAGAAACAAGAAAAACCTTCTAAGGAGAAAAAAGATTCATCGAAGAAAGAAGCGGAACATGCTGTAAAAGCTGATAGCAAAAAGCCGTCTTCCGATGCCAAAAAGAAAAAGAAGAAGAAAAAGAAAAGCGTATATGTTTTTGACAATCCCCAAGCTGGAAGCGCTTATTCAAGCGATCAGCGTGGAGCTTATGTTCCTAAGCCGATAAGACAAAGAAGGGGTGAAGCGCCAAAACCAACAGTAGTTGTTGAAGAGCAGGATGTTGTAAGTGTTGATACGCCTCAAAAAACGACTGCTAATTCTGCTGATGTGTCAGTGAAATCAAAAGTGGCTGAAACGAAACATGCATCTGAAAAAGGTGGAGAGTCTGGTGTTAAAAATGAAAAAGCATCTCATGATTCGAAAAAACCAGCTCAGAAGCCAGCAAAACAGGGCGAAAAAGAGGGAAAACAAAATCCTGAAAGTTTAATCGGTCAAATTGTAAAACCAGTCGAGAGACCAAGCAATGCAGGTCGTGCTCCAGCATCTAAATCTGACGGAAAAGGAAAAGGGAAGAAAAAGCAACCTAAAGTAATTATCGGAACGATTTCGAATGCGGATTATTCAAGACCGATGCCGATGGGACGTCCTTCGTCTTCTGCAGGTAAGAGAAAGCCAGCGGAGGGTAGAAAGCCTGCTCCAGGGAGACCAGGAGCGCCTAGCAGACGAAATGATGATAAGCGAAGAGGCGGAGGCGGAGCTCCTTCGTGGAAGCGTAAGGAAGCACCAGTTCCTGTTGAGGAAGAAATCACTAAGAGTGGTAGCGGTAAGCGTCGTGGTCACGGACAAAAGAAAAAAGACGCACCTATTGATAGAGACAGACTGGATAAAAAAGCGAAAAATAAAAAGAAACTCAGCATGGAATATGGCAGAGGAGAGTTTGACTTTGGTAAAAAGCGTAAACAAAAGGCTTTAAAATACAAAGAGAAACAGATAAAAGAGAAGTCTGAAAAACTTGACGAAATGCTTCAAAAGCAGACTGTATATGTTCCAGAAGAAATTACAGTGAAAGAGTTTGCTGAGAAAATTAATAAGAATGTCAATGAAATTATCATGAAACTTGTTAAGATGGGCAAAATGCTCACAATTAACAATTTGATTGATTTTGAAGATGCTGCACTTATTGCGATTGACTACAATATTGACCTAGATGTAGAAGTTGAAGAAGAAATCGATTACGCTGAGCAATTTGATTTGGCATACGAAGATGAAGAAAAGCATTTGGTTGAGCGTGCACCAGTTGTAACAGTGATGGGACACGTTGACCACGGTAAGACATCGCTTCTTGATGCAATAAGAAACACAGGTGTTGCCGATGGTGAAGCTGGAGGTATTACTCAGCATATTGGTGCATCTGAAATTATTAAAAATGATAAAAAGATTTTATTCCTAGATACACCAGGACACGAAGCGTTTAGTACTCTTCGTGCACGTGGAGCGCAGATTACCGATATTGCGATATTGGTTGTTGCGGCAGATGATGGTGTCATGCCACAGACAATTGAGGCGATTGACCATGCTAAGGCAGCGGGCGTACCACTTATTGTTGCTATTAATAAGATTGATAAACCAGCTGCCAATCCGAATCGTGTAAAGCAAGAGCTTTCTGAGAAGGGTGTTATCATAGAAGAATGGGGTGGCGATGTTATCGCGGTGCCTGTTTCAGCAAAAACTGGGGAAGGAATTGACCAACTCCTAGATATGATTTTGATTGTGGCAGAAGTTCAAGACCTAAAAGCAAATCCAGATCGTGCGGCTGTTGGTACCGTTATCGACGCGAAGGTTGTTAAGGGTAGAGGTACTGTGGCGACTGTTCTTATTGAAAAGGGAACGATTAATCAAGGCGATAATTTTGTTGCTGGTAGAACGTACGGAAGAATTAAAACAATGTTTAGTTCACATGCTACAAAGATTAAACACTCTGGACCGTCTTCGTGTGTAGAGATTGATGGTATTAGTGATATTCCACATTCAGGTGAAAAATTCTATGTGACACCGGATGAAAAGACAGCGAAACAAGTGGCTGAGAAGTACGATATTGACCACAGAAGAAAAACGCTTCGAAGTTCTGCAGTAAGGCTCGAGCAGTTGTTTGATAAGATTAAAGACGGTAGCGTCAAAGAGCTGTGCATGATTATTAAGGCGGATGTTCAAGGTTCTGTTGAGGCACTTAAGACTAGTTTACAACGACTTTCTACGGAAGAGGTTAAGGTTAATATTATACGTGCTGAAGTAGGGGCGATTTCTGAGTCGGATGTTATCTTGGCTTCAGCGTCAAATGCGCTTATTATCGGATTTAATGTTCGCCCTTCTACCAATGTGTCGAATATTGCTGATTCTGAAAATGTCGATATTAGAACGTACAATATTATTTATCAAGTAATTGATGATGTTGAAAATGCGCTTAAAGGAATGCTTGACCCGATTTTCAAAGAAGTTGTTGTCGGAAAGGCGGAAGTTCGAGATATTTTCAAAATTCCTGGTGGCATGATCGCAGGAAGTTACGTAACAAGTGGAAAAATTGCACGAAATGCGGGCGTAAGAGTGATTCGAGAAGGAATCGTACTCTTTACTGGAAAAATTGCGTCACTAAGACGATTTAAGGACGATGTGAGAGAAGTAGCATCAGGTTATGAATGTGGTATTGGTATTGAAAAATATACTGATATTAAAGAGGGCGATGAGCTAGAAGCATTCATAATGGAAGAAATCAAGCGATAGCTTTAGGCGGAACGGGATATTGGTGAGAGGATTCTTGCCGTGCATAAAAGTGAGATAAGATGAAAAAAACAAATAATAGATTGGCAAGGCTTGAAACAGACATAAAAAAAATCCTTGCTGAAGTGATAACTTATGAAATCAAAGACCCTAGAATTAGCACATTTGTGGCTGTGACAAGGGTGGAGCTGACGCGTGATTTTAGTTATGCGACAGTTTATATTTCGAGTCCTACGGGTTCGTGTGGAAGCGAAATTAAAAAAGCGGAGGCGGATGAGCTCTTAGAGGGTCTTCATTCAGCAAAAGGTTTTTTGAAAAAGAAATTGGCAGCGGAACTGACGATTCATCGCACGCCAGATTTGATTTTTAAGTATGATGACACAGCGGATTATCTGCGTCATATTGATGACTTATTGGCTGGCATTTCGAAAAAGGGAGTGAACACTCATACCATTCCTCAAATAGCTGGGATTTTAAAGTCGGATACATATCAAAGTATTGGGATTTTTCCTCATATTTTTGCTGACGGAGATGCAATAGGTTCAGCAGTAGCAGTTTACTATGCATTACTGCAACTCGGAAAGCAACCTGAGCTTGTCATGACCGAGCCAGTGGCGAAAAATTTAAGTTTTTTAACAGAAAACGTCGAAATTTCATCTGACTTAGAAAAAGTGTACGATATGGTAGTATCTGTTGATACGAGTTCTAAGGACCAATTTAGAGATCGTATCGAAGTTTTTGAGAACGCGGGTGTGACCATGTCTATCGACCACCATAAGACAAATCCTGGTTTTGCAGATTTTGTATATGTGGATTCCAAGGCAGCCGCGGCTGGTGAGATTTTGTATTTTGTGATGCTAGAGCTCGGTGTTGAACTTACAGTAGAGATTGGCGAAGCGCTTTATACTGCGATTTCAACGGATACAGGCTCTTTTAAACATCCAAATGCTACGGCGAATACATTCTATGTGGCATCTAAATTAATGGAAACTGGGTTCGATTTTCATAAAGTGTCCACAGCGCTTTATAAAAATATGTCTAAAAACAAAGTAGATTTTTTGCAGACGGCGCTTAATAATTTAGAAATAGTAGACGACAAACTCTCAATCTCTCATATCATTGACAAAAATGCTGAGGATCCAAGTGATTACGATGGTATTACCGACTATCTCTTGTCGATTGAGGGGATAGAAGTGGCGGCTTTTTGTAGACGTTTAGATGAGGACAGAATAAAGTTTTCATTGCGATCGAAAAATGATGTCGATGTTTCGGTGATGGCAACAGAATTTGGCGGTGGTGGTCACATGAGAGCCTCAGGATTTACAACAGAAGATTCTTTTGATGAGGTAAAGTCAAAAATTATAGAAATGTTTAGGAATGAAATTGATGGAAAATAAAATGGGAGTGCTTCCAGTTTTAAAACCAGCTGGGATGACCTCACATGATGTTGTTGCTCGTGTTCGTAAGATTTTGGGCACGAAAAAAGTTGGACATACTGGCACTCTGGACCCTCAGGTCGTAGGAGTGCTTCCTGTTTTAGTAGGTAGCGCGACAAGACTTTCTGATTATTTTATGAATGTGCCTAAGGAGTATAGCGCTGTCGCGTTTCTTGGATACAGCACAACAACAGAAGATGCAACAGGGGAAGTGCTTGAAAAAGGTACGGTTTTTCCAGAGGATTTGACGGAAGATGCAGTTCGCAAAGCGGTGAAAAGTTTTGTAGGGGAGCGTGAACAGATTCCGCCAGACTATTCTGCTACAAAAATTGGCGGCAAAAAATTTTTGGACTATGTTCGAAAAGGGGAGGAAATTCCAAAGAAAAAATCGAAGCATATTACGGTTTATGACATGATTTTCAAAAATTTTGATGCTCCGAGAGTGCACTTTGACATCGTTTGCTCTAAAGGAACTTATGTGAGGACAATTTGTGCTGAATTGGGAGAAAATCTTGGCACAATGGCTCATATGGAGAGTCTTGTTCGAACGGTATCTGGAGGTTTTCGATTGGACGATACAATAGCGATTGAGGAAGTTACGTGGGATTCTTTGATTCCGATAAGTAAAGCGGTTCTAGGAATTCCTATGCAGAGAATTGTACTTCCGAAAACGCCAAATCTTCTGAAAAGATTAGACAATGGTATCAAGTTTGATGTGAGAGAATACGCTTTGAAGAATCACCCGTATTCAAATCTTGAGCTAGAAAATACAGGGGAAGAAACAAATAAAAGTGTAGGGGGATTTTTGTTCGTAGAAGATACATTCTATGGAATTTTAGATGAGAAATTTCAGCTTTCGAAAAAAATTGTGGACACGATGCTGTGAGTATTGTAAGTGTTGGTACATTTTATACTTGGATTTCAGCAGTACGTTTTTGTAGAGTAGGGATAAGGGAATAAAAATTTTCTATGTGAACATAGAAAGAAAAAAGAGAACGATGATGATGAAAGGGGTTAAGATGGAAGTATTTAGAAATGTGAATGATATTAGCGTGCAAGAAGAGTGTGCAGTTTCTGTCGGTACGTTTGATGGGATTCATGTAGGTCATCTTGAGGTTTTGAAAACGATGTTTGAGGAAGCAAAAAAACAAGGGATTAAAACGCTTGTTTATACTTTTCAAAATCACCCCGCATCTTTGTTCAAACAAGGCTTTGTGATGCCCATGATTATGAATGAGGCAGAGAAGTACGCTATTTTAGAAGAACTTGGTGCAGATTATGTCTGTAATGTGCCTTTTGATAAGTATCAGCATGAAGTTTCTGCTGATGAATTTGTAAGGGATGTTCTTGTGAATAAATGTCATGCAAAATCGGTTTCTGTTGGATATGATTTTAAATTTGGTTTTGGAGCAACATCGGGTACCGAAGAATTAAAATCCTATGGTGAAGAATTGGGATTTGTCGTTCGAATTACGCCACCGGTGTCTGTTGATGGAGAGCGCGTTTCTTCCACCAATATCCGCAGGTTACTCTTAGATGGGGAACTTAAAAAAGCTTCTAAACTTCTTGGCAGAGAGCATTTTATTATTGGAGAAATTACTTCTGGAAAGCAACTAGGGCGAAAGATTGGTTTTCCGACCATCAATATTGATCGACAAAAAGTGGAAGCGCTTCGAAAAGGGGTGTACTTTACGCAGTGTATTATTGATGGAGAGCATTTTAATGGTATTACAAACATTGGTGTAAATCCAACTGTGAGCGATACTGCGCTTGTAAAAGCGGAAACTCATATACTAAATACTTCATTTACGGAATCCCTCTATGGGCATAAAGCGAAGGTGGTCTTTTTGAAGTGGCATCGTGACGAAGTGAAGTTTGCATCACAGGAAGAGCTTCGAGAAACTGTGCTTGGGGATATTGAGCAGGCAAAAGCGTTCTTTGCGAAGTGATCGGTTTTTTATGATACAGATTTTGGTTGTTGAAGACGATATTTCATTAGGAGAAGGGCTTAGATTAGCATTGCAAAATGATAATACTAATATTGTCGTTTCAAACACTATAAGTTTGGCAAATTATGAATTATCACAAACCAGATTTGATCTTATTATTTTAGATATCAATTTACCGGATGGAAATGGCTTTGATTTGTTAAAGGAAATTAGAAAAAACAGCTTTATCCCTATAATCATACTTACTGCTAATGATCTTGAAATGGACATTGTAAGGGGATTTGAATACGGCGCTGATGATTATGTAACAAAGCCGTTTTCACTTGCTGTTTTAAGAGCAAGAGTTAATAATCAACTCAAAAAGAATAAGTCAATAGATAATAAAATTTATAAACTAGGTGATTTGTACTTCAATTTTGAAAAATTGGAATTTTTGAAGAATGGTAGTAAGATTGTTTTTTCAAAAAATGAAATTAAGCTCCTTAAAATTTTTATAGATAATAAAGGCATTGTTTTGCATAGAGAAAATCTAGTAGATAAAATTTGGACTGATAGCGGGAATTATGTATATGAAAATTCACTTTCTGTAGTTGTTAAGAGAATAAGAGATAAGATAGAAGATATACCAGCTAAACCCAGATATTTAAAAACTGTTTATGGTATTGGTTATAAATGGATGGAGGAATAGGATGCCGTATTTTATAATCATTTGCATGAGTTTAGTTATCCTTGTATTACTATATCTGTTATATACGGAGAGAAAAAGAACAAATAATACTTTAATAAAAATTGAAAAAATGCTTGATAGAGCAAGTAAAAAAGAGAATGTATTGGTAGAGTATGATGAGAGTTTTTTATCTTTTATAGAACTTAAATTTAGAGATTTTTTATTATCACATAGAATTTCAGAAGAAAGTTTGAAATTAGAAAAGCAAAAAGTTGAAATGTTAGTTTCGGATATATCTCATCAAGTAAAAACTCCGTTGTCAAATATAATTTTATACACAAGTCTTTTGAAAGAAAATAATGTAAGTGAAGAGGATAAGTTATATCTTGAAAATATAGAGAAGCAATCTAAAAAATTGGATTTTCTAATAAAGTCATTATTTAAAATTTCATATCTTGAAAATGGGATTTTTGAACTTAATATAAGAGAACATAGTGTCAAAAAACTTATAGAAGAAGTGACAACTCAGCATATCGAAAGAATAAAATCTAAGAATATGAATTTGGAGTTGGAAATCATAGATGAATCAGCCATGTTTGATATAAAGTGGACTATTGAAGCTCTGTCTAATATAGTTGATAATAGCATAAAATATGGTAATGATAATGGTAAAATCATTATTAAAGTTGTCTCTTATGAACTGTTTGTTAGAATTGATGTTATTGATGATGGTAAAGGTATCGCTGAAGCTGAGAAAGAAAAAGTTTTCAGTAGATTTTATCGTTCAAAAGACGTGCATGATAGTGAAGGATTAGGAATTGGACTTTATCTAGCACGAGAAATTGTAAATTTAGAGGGTGGGTATATAAAGCTTGATACTAGCCAAGAAAATGGAGTGATGTTTTCCGTGTTTCTACCAAAAAGATGAGCGAAAAAATATTTTGAAAGATTTATGAAAGATTTGTACCGTATAATCTGTATTGAGTAAAGATACAGATTTTTTGTTGGAGGAATTTATGCATATATTGGAAACTCAAAATTTATGTAAAACCTATGTTATGGGGACGAAAAAAGTAAAAGCTCTTGATGATGTAAGCATTGAGATTGAAAGAGGCGAGTTTATTTCGATTGTAGGTAAAAGTGGTTCAGGAAAATCGACTTTACTTAATTTACTTGGAGGGCTTGATAAACCAACAAGTGGAAGGGTAATTGTTGATGAAGAAAATTTGAGCAACTTAAACGATGAGAAACTTACAATATTTAGGCGAAGAAAAATAGGTTTTGTTTTTCAAAATTATAATCTTGTTCCTAATTTAAGTGTTTTTGAAAATATTGTTTTACCAACGAAGTTGGATAATAAAAAAGTTGATCAAGTATTTTTAGATGAAATAATAAATGTATTAGGAATCGAGGATAAAATGAATTATCTTCCTAATAATTTATCGGGGGGAGAACAGCAACGAGTCGCGATTTCCAGGGCATTACTTTCGAAACCTGCCATTATATTAGCAGATGAGCCAACCGGTAATTTAGATAGCAAAACAAGTCTTGAAGTGGTATCACTTCTTAAAAGATTGAATACAAAATTTGCGCAAACTATTGTAATGATTACCCATAATGAAGAACTGGCACAATTATCTGATCGAATAATCCATATTAAAGATGGAAAAGTTTTTAATGGGAGATAGCTATGTTTTCTAAATCAAATAAAGAGGTATTAAGAACTTTAGTAAAAAGAAAATTAAGTTCATCTAGGAATAGAAATATAATCATAGTGCTATCAGTAGCACTTACTTGTTTATTATTTACCAGTGTTTTCACTACTTTGCTTTCAGTGGGTAAAGCTGTGGAAGAAGCAAATTTTAAAAAGTCAGGAAGTTCAGCGCATGCTACTTTTAAAGGCTTGACAAAAGAGCAGTTGGATAAACTTATAAGAGATGATTTAATAGTAGAATATGGTGTAAGACGAAATTTAGGCATTGTCAAAGGTGATAAATTTATAAAAAATCATATTGAGTTAGCATATAGTGACAAAAATAATGCGAAGTATATGTTTAATCTGCCTGTTTTTGGTGATATGCCGAAAGAAAATACAAATGAGGCTATTCTCGATTTAGAAGTTTTAAATTTACTGGGTTTAAGTAAGGAATTAGGGCAAGAATTTAGTCTTAATTTTGAAATGGATGGTAGAAGGCTTACGGAAACTTTTATATTATCAGGATATTTCCCAAAAGACGAAGCTGTTTTTGCTAACAATATTATCGTATCAAAATCTATGGCAGAGAAGATATGCGATAAGAGGGCAAAATTAGATAGTAAGTTTGAGGAAAATAATTGGGATTTGTATGTGATGTTTAATAACTCGTATTCTATAAAAGACAAACTGTTAAAAATCCTTGAAAAAAATGGTTTTCAGAATACAGATGAAACCCTAGAAAATTATATTGATATAGGATTAAATCCCTCTTATATTGCGAATAGTTTTTTGTCGGAAAGCTCCATTGGTCTTGTAGTGGCTCTTATCGTTTTATTATTTATTATTATTTTTACTGGATATTTAATTATATACAATGTATTTCAAATAGGAGTTATAGGAGATGTTAAGTACTATGCGCTTTTAAAGAGCATTGGTGTAACGAATAAGCAATTTAAAATAATGCTAAAATACGAAGCACTTATTTTAAGCACTTTTGGAATACTTTTAGGTCTTATTTCTGGTTTTATAATTTCTGATAAGCTAACACCATATATACTTTCTACTTTGAACGGAGTGGATAAAGATACTATTTCCATGAGTCCATACATATTTATTTTATCGGCGTTTTTTTCGATATTTACAGTGTTAATTTCACTTAGAAAACCGAATAAAATTCTTAGAAAAATATCTGTTGTAGAGGGGATTAAATTTACAAGTGATAAAAGCGTAAAAAAACTTAATAAAAAAAATAATAGGAATCTTTCGGTACTAAGTATGGCTAAAAGTAATTTAGGTAGAAATAAGCGAAAAACTGTATTAACAATGCTTAGTTTATCATTTGCTGTTTTACTATTTACTTTGACAATGGTATTTGTAAATGGTTTTAGTATGGATAAATATTTGGATAGATACTTATTTAATGATTATGTTGTAGCAGACGCACATTATTTTAGATTTGACCAAAATTTTATTATAAAAAATGAGCTCAGTGCCAATGATATAGATAATATTAAAAAGAATTCTTTTATTAAAGATAGTGGTGTTATTTATGGTGAACGAGGAGCGGTAAAAGAGGTAATCTCTAAGACGAATTATGAGCAAATAATGTCTGAGTATGATAGTAAATATATTGACGGAAATTTAGAGAAAATAGATGACGGATATATGGATATACCCACAGTGTTATATGGGATGGATCGTTTTTTTATAGATAAGATTAAAGTAATTGATGGGGATATTACGCAGATTTTTGATGAAAACGAAAAAAATATTGTTGCTGTGTATTTTTCTGATGATAATGGTCGTCCTTATGAATATTCTAATTGGGCTAAGGTAGGGGATGTTGTCAAGCTAAAATATGAAGAATATGAGCTTTCTTACAATGTAGTCGCTAGGGTTATCATACCATATTCTATTTCTTATCGTTTTAGAATGAGTGGTGTAAATGAATTTATAGTTAGCAGTGAGGAATTTACAAAACAAAGTAGTAGTAAAAATGTCATTCTATATTCATATGATATAGATAAAAATAGGTCTGCTGAGAGCGAGCGGTTTATATCTGATTATACAAGGAAGATAAATCCAAAATTAGATTATGAAAGCAAAATAACATATGCAAAATCGTTTGAAAAATTTAAAAATATGTTTCTTATAGTGGGAATTGTTTTAAGTGTTATTATTGGAATAATAGGTATTTTGAATTTTATAAATACAATAATAACAGGGGTTTTAGAGAGAAAATTAGAACTTGCAATGTTAAATTCCATAGGAATGACAAATAAGCAGATAAAAAATATGTTAATTGTAGAAGGGTTGATGTATTCTTTAATATCATCATTTATTGGCGTTTTTGTAGGAATATTATTTAGTATAATTTTTGCAAATACACTGGAGGATATTATATGGGTTTATGAGTACAAATTTACTATAGCTCCATTAGTATACACAGCACCTGTATTTTTGATTATTGGTGTTTTAGTGCCTTTGCTTACTTATCTTAGTGTTTCGAGGATGACTGTTACAGAACGGCTTAGAGATATTGTAAGATAAATTAGTAATTAGCAAATTTAAAAGCTGTTGCTAGATTGTATTAGCAACAGCTTTATTCTATTATAATATTCACGATAGTCGCGAATTTTTCTTATCCTCTTATCCGAATAGAAGTTTTAGAATAAATAGTACTGCTAATAGATAAGTGAACACAGGAACATCTTTGAATTTCAATGTTGTTATTTTTAATACAACATAGGAAATAATACCAAATACAATACCGTTTGCGATAGAGTATGTAAGTGGCATAGCAACGATTGCGATAAATGCTGGAATCGCTTCTGTAAAGTCTGCGAAGTCAATTTCTGCAACAGGGCTTAGCATAAACAGTCCAACCAAGATTAGTGCTGGTGCAGTTGCCGCAGCAGGAATCATAATAAAGATTGGCGAGAAAATAAGCGCTATTAAGAAAAAGAATCCAGTAGACAGAGAAGTTAAACCTGTTCTACCACCATCAGCGACACCTGATGCTGATTCTACATAAGTTGTAACAGTTGATGTACCTAGCATTGCACCTAGTGTTGTTGCAAGAGCGTCCGCGAGTAGTGCTTGTTTTGCTCTTGGTACTTCACCGCTTGGGGTGAGCATGTTTGCTTTTGTTGCCACGCCGACAAGGGTTCCAACTGTGTCAAAAATATCAACAAACAGGAATGTAATCAGCACGAAAATCATATCTCTGGAGAAAAGATTGCTCCAATCAAAATCCATGAAATAAGGTGCTGCTGGCATTGATATTGGGCTCTTAGGTAGTACAGTGATACCCATTGGGATTCCGATAATTGTTGTTGCAATAATGGCAATAAATAAAGCACCTCTTACATTATAGGCAAGTAATGTACCTGCTATAATAAGACCAATAATGGCAAGAAGTGCTGTTCCTGAGAAAATATTTTCGCTTAGTTGAACCAATGTTGCATCATTGTTTACGACAATGCCTGCGTTTGCAAGTCCGATGAATGCGATGAATAGTCCAATACCTACCGAAACTGCTTTTTTAATATTCGCTGGAATTGATTTTATAATTGTTTCTCTGACATTAAAGAAAGAAAGAAGTATAAAAATAATACCTTCTAAAAATACTGCAGTTAGTGCGAATTGGAATGATTTTCCCATTCCCAGACATACTGAATAGGCGAAGAATGCGTTCAGTCCCATTCCTGGCGCCAGTGCAAATGGTAAATTTGCTAGTAGAGCCATAATTAGCGTTCCAGCAAGTGCAGAGATTGCTGTTGCTGTGAACACTTTCGCAGGATCCATTCCCGCATCTCCTAATACGAGTGGGTTTACAATTAGGATATACGCCATGGTCATAAATGTTGTTAAACCAGCAATGAGCTCGGTTTTAACATTTGTTCCGTTATCCTTTAGTTTGAAAAACCGTTCGAAAAAACTTGTGTTGTCCATAAAACCTCCATACTCACGTATTATATATTAATTTTGTGTTGCTTTCAACACTTCTAGGCATTTTGCCCTTGCATATCCTATATAGAATGTATTCATTTTAAAAATTGTAATACTGTTTCAAAATAAAAACTACTCATTAGAAATTCGAAAAAAGAGTTATTTTATTTAAAAATAGTGCATAAAATTTGGTTGCTTGTTTTGAGAAGTGAGGGAAGAAGGGATTGAGAGAATTTAGAGTGTACTGTGTCGTGGTGTGGGTGAAGAATTATTGCTAAAGTCCTTCTTCTTTTTTTATTCGAATTTTAAATTAGTTTTCAATATTGAATCACATGAAAAATGATAAGGATTCTGTGGTATAATGCAAGGACGGAGGTATTATGAAACATTTATATGAAACTTTAAAAGAACGCGGTTATATTTATCAAATGACTCATGAGGAGGAAATCAAGGAACTTCTTAATTCTGAGGAGCCTTTTCATTTTTATATGGGAATTGACCCTACTGCGGATGATTTGCACATTGGACATTTCTTTGCGCTTATGGTTTTCAGATATCTTCAAGATGCTGGCAACAAAGGGATTTTGCTTGTTGGAGGGGCTACCGCTATGGTGGGAGATCCGACGGGGAAAACGGACATGCGAGCTATGATGACGCAAGATCAAGTGAATCATAATGTCAATGAAGTGACAGAAATTGCGAAGAAGTTTATTAAAACAGAGGGTGAAAATGCAGCGATTATTGTCAATAATTCAGATTGGATGAATGGTTATGATTATATTCGATTTTTGCGTGATGTGGGGGTTCATTTTAATGTAAACACTATGTTGCAAGCTGAAACTTATGCTAATCGATTAAAAGAGGGTGGACTCACTTTCCTTGAGATGGGATATATGCTAATGCAGGCGTATGATTTTGTTCACCTAAATAGAACACATAATTGTATTTTGCAAATTGGTGGTTCGGACCAGTGGGGAAATATTGTCGCTGGTGTCAATTTAGGACGTAAGCTTGATTTTGCCGAGGGAAAAGAGCGTAAGGCGTTCTTCGGAATGACGAATCCGCTACTTATGAATTCAGAGGGCAAGAAGATGGGTAAAACCGAAAAAGGAGCGCTTTGGGTTAGTAAGGATAAAACTAGTGCCTATGATTTCTATCAGTATTTCTACAACGTAGATGATGCTGATGTTGAAAATTTGCTCAAGCTGTTCACGAAACTTCCGCTTGATGAAATTGATGCGTTGATTAAAAAAGATATTTTGGAAGCGAAGCGACGCATGGCGTTTGAAATCACCAAACTTGTTCATGGCGAAGAGGAAGCTAAGTCTGCTGTTGAGACTGCAAAAGCGTTGTTCTCTGGTGGTGCGACGAAAGATGCGCCGTTAGCTGAAGTAGCGCTTGCTGATTTTGAAGGAGAGGATGCTGAAGGCGGAAAAAATGTGCTGGCGGTTGACGTGGTTTCGTTTATTGGTATGACGGCTTCAAAGTCAGAAGCTAGAAGGCTGATAAAGCAAGGCGGTGTCAGCGTAGATGGTGAGAAATTAAAAACAACGGATGACAAGGTGCTACTACAAAGTGGTGCAGAGTTTATGTTTAAAGTTGGTAAGAAAAAATATATGAAAGTGGTTGTGAAGTAGTACAGGGTATAAGTGTTGAAATAATCGCATGCTATATTATTAAGTGATAAGAAACTTGCGCAAAATAAGATGGACACTGAAATATATGTTTAAATTTGGAGGGTTAGAAAACTATGGGAATAAAAATTGTAACAGATTCTAGTTGCGATTTGCCGATTTCTTTTTTAGAGGAACATAAAGATATTTTTTATATCCTGTGTTGTTATATTAGAATGGATGAGCAAGATTATGTCGATGATTTCGGTGTTTCGTATAACCTGAAGAAATTTTATGACAGAATGAGAAACGGAGGTCAGCCAACGACTTCAATGGTTGTTCCGAATCGTTTTGTGGAGCTATACACTAAACTTACAAATGAGGGACACGAAGTGATTTATGTTGGATTTTCGGGTCCTCTCAGTGGTGTTCATGCGTCTTCAACACTTGCTGCAAAAGAAGTAATGCAGAAAAATCCTGATGCGAAAATACATATTGTAGATACACTGTCTGCTTCGGTGGGATTAGGTGTTTGTATTTATGAAGCGATTCGTCGGATTAAGGAAGGACAGAGCGCAGATCAGATTGTGGAGTATCTTGAGACAAGAAAACAAAAAGTAAATCATTGGTTTGGTGTCGATGATCTCGGTTTTTTGAAACGGGGTGGTCGAATTTCTCAGGCTGCTGCTTTAGTAGGTACAGCGCTCAATATTAAGCCCACTCTTACTGTAGACAAAACGGGAAATATTGTTCCTTTTGGGAAGGTGAGAGGCCGTAAAAAATCAATTCAACAGTTAGCAGACAAGGCGATTAAATTATATGATAAAAAAGAAAATTCAATTATTGGAATTGGTCACGGAGATTGTGAAGAAGATGCCAAAGAACTTCGAAAGCTAGTTGAGGAAGGGCTTCCAGAAGCGAAAATCTATGAAGTGATGTTGCCAATTACAATTGCAACACATGTTGGACCTGGAACACTTGCTATTGCGTTTGTAGGAGAAGAGCGAGAACAATAATAAAGGGATTTCTTTAAACTTAAATACACCTAGTAAATATGTGTAGGTGTGAATTTTTCTTAGTTTTTGGAAGTTTTTTAAAAACATAGTGAATAGTGAGGTTTTTGTATTAAAAATCTTGTGAAAAAAATTGTGTTATGCTAAAATAAAAGTACTTGTTACTTGAGGGGAGTATCTGTATTGATGCTCCCTTTTTTTTATAGAGAAATTCTTAAGAAGAGAGAAAATAGTAAAAATTTTCCTTTATAGACTTAAATTTAGGAGAGGGTTCAAAGAGTTTCGCTTTTTTAGAAATTTCCTATATTAAAAGATATTTACCTCTAACAAGTTAAACTTAGTTTAAAGGGAGGAGTACATATGAAGGGCATTTTTGTATGCCGAGAGGTTGACGAACGTGAGACCAGAGTTGCACTTGTACCAGCGGATGCCAAGAAACTTATCAAGATGGGTTTTTCGGTTAGTTTAGAAACTGGTGCTGGTCAAAAAGCAGGATACTCTGATGAAGATTATTCTTCAGTTGGGGTAACAATCTCTCCAAATGATGAGTCCGCAAAACAGGCGGATGTTGTTGTAAGGGTTCAAAAACCAAAAGAGGTTCCGTCTTTAAAGAGCGGAGCTGTCCATATGAGTTTTTTAGATCCGTTTAATAATGCTGACGATTTAGCGAATTTTGCCAGCAAGGGGATAAAAGCGGTTAGTTTGGAAATGATACCTAGAACGTCGCTCGCTCAAAAAATGGACGTGCAGAGTTCGCAGGCATCACTTGCAGGATATTATTCTATGATATTGGCTGCTGAGCGCTTTGATAAGATTTTGCCGATGATGATGACGCCGTCGGGCACGATTCAACCGGCAAAGGTATTTATTATTGGTGCAGGTGTTGCAGGTCTTCAGGCTATTGCGACTGCAAAACGTCTTGGTGCAAGAGTTCAAGCGTTTGATACAAGACCGGTTGTTGAAGATCAAGTTCGTTCTCTTGGTGCAAAATTTGTAAAAATTGACTTAGGTGATATGGGCGAAACCGAAGGCGGTTACGCGAAAGAACTTACCCCTGAGCAAGTGAAAAAACAGCAAGAACTTCAGGCGAAGGTTTGTATTGATTCAGATATTATTATCACAACAGCAAAAGTGTTTGGAAGAAAAGCGCCATTACTAATTAAGAAAGATGTTGTTGAGCAGATGAAGAAAGGTTCTATCATTGTCGATATGGCGGCAGCTACTGGAGGAAATGTAGAAGGCAGTCAGCCACACGGAGATGTTGTTTCTTCGAATGGTGTTCATATTTTAGGTGGCGATCAGCTTGAACGCAATGTTCCTAAGGATGCGTCGAATATGTTCTCATCGAATATCACGGCGTTTTTAACACACTTCTGGGATAAGGAAGCATCGGATTTGAACTTGGATCTCAATGATGAGATTTTGGCAGGTTGTATGCTGACAAGTGATGGCAAAATTGTGCATCCTAAGTTTGCGAAGTAGGAGGAAAGGATATAATTATGGAAATGATGTTATTATTATTCGTATTTATTATGGCAGCATTCTTGGGATTTGAACTTATTTCAAAAGTTCCGTCACAGCTGCATACACCGCTTATGTCGGGTACAAATGCGATTTCAGGAATTACACTTGTCGGTGCATTGATTATTATGAGTGTGCACGCGGCGAAAACAACACAGAGCACAGCAGGACTGATTCTCAGTTTTGCGGCAATCGTGTTTGCTAGTATCAACGTTGTAGGTGGTTACATGGTAACGCAACGTATGCTTGGAATGTTTAAACAGGAGGATAAGAAATAATGAACGTATATTTAGAATATGGAATATATATTGCATATATGGTTTCTTGTATTTTCTTTATCCTCGGAATCAAGAAACTTGGTAAAACAGCGACAGCTGTAAAAGGAAATGTTTACTCGATGTATGGTATGTTAATCGCTGTTATTGCAACACTTTTAACACCAGAAGTAAGAGGGACTATTGGAAATCAAGTGGTGTCTAATGGTTATGTTTGGTGTGCGGCAGCGGTTATTGTCGGTTCGTTAATCGGTGCATACCTTGCAAAGACAGTTAAAATGACTGGTATGCCTGAAATGGTTGCAGCATTCAATGGATTTGGTGGTTTAGCATCATTCTTGATTGCGGTAGCAGAGCATATGAAGTATCAAGAGATGAGCGCGGTTAACGGTGTGTCACTTGGACTTACAATTATTGTCGGTGCGGTGACGTTTACAGGTTCGATGATTGCTTGGGCAAAACTATCAGGCAAAATGAAAGGGAATCCAATTCATTTCCCGCTTCAAAATCAGCTTAATGCACTTATGATTATTGCAGGTATTGTGCTTTCGGTAATGTATGTGGGTAACCAAATGGACTGGATTGTTTATACTATCGTGGCGATTTCGCTAGTGCTTGGTGTGACATTTGTTATTCCAATCGGTGGTGGCGATATGCCGGTTATTATCTCATTCCTTAATAGTTTGTCGGGTATTGCGGCATCAATGGTTGGTTTTACAATCAACAACGTTGTGCTAATCGTAGCAGGCTGCTTGGTTGGTGCGTCGGGTGTTATTCTCACGATTATTATGTGTAAGGCGATGAATAAAAAACTTACTAAACTGCTCTTTGCAAAACCTGTGAAATCAAGCAAGGCGAAAGACGGTGGTGTACAGAGAGACCCTGTGAGTATTTCTCCAGAAGATGCGTATCTTATCATTGAAGCGGCATCAAGTGTTGTATTTATTCCGGGATATGGTATGGCGGTTGCGCAAGCACAGCACGCGGTTAAGGACCTTACCAATGCGTTGGAGGACAATGGCTGTGAAGTTAATTTTGCCATTCACCCTGTTGCAGGACGTATGCCTGGTCATATGAACGTGCTTCTTGCGGAGTCTGATATTGACTATGACAAACTCAAGACAATGGATGAAATGAATCCAGTTATGCCTACTATTGACGTGGCAATTGTTATTGGTGCGAACGACGTTGTCAACCCTGCTGCGGAAGACGATGAAGGTTCACCAATCTACGGTATGCCTATTATTAAAGCGTATGAAGCGCGCAATGTGTTCGTGCTTAAGCGTGGTCAAGGTAAGGGATATTCTGGAATTGAAAACACCTTGTTTACAAATGAAAATACATTGATGATTTATGGTGATGCGAAAGCGACTATTACGGCGCTTACCAATGAATTTGTCAATTCTTAGAATATAAACATAGAGATTGGTTCAGATTGAATTTCTCGACTAGGGCTTCGCGCCTCCATGCAGTCCGCACTGCAGAAACGTCTCGAAATTATCTGAACCAATCTTATTTTATTCTAAGGATTTTATGGACAGGGCACCATGACCCAGTGCACTCCAAATTCACTGAGTTAATCCGCCCTATTTATTCTAAGAACTTTATGGCATTTCTATGTATTTTTCATAGTATTGATTTGGAGTCAAGATTTCTACATTTATATTTTTTAGATCTGTGAAATTCTTATCTCCTGTAACTAAAATATCGACCTTTTCTTTAATTGCAACCGCTATAATAGGATAATCTTTTGGATCTCTTATTTTGATATTAAAATCAAAATGCGTAGGAGTTTTTACTATTTCATAATTTATGGTTTTTAGTAGTTTTTCTACAACTTTAATTTTTGTAGGGAATTTTCTTTTAGTTACTTCTTTTAGTTCTTCTACTATGTATGTAGATAGAATCATTTGATTATTAACAGCAATGTTTTGGATGATTGTGTTCATTTTTTTAGATGGAAAAAGAAGCGCTGAGATGAGAACATTGGTATCTACCATAATTCTCATGATAACTCTCCTCTCAATTCTTTAATCATGGAAACGACATCTTCTTCAGAGTTTAATCCGCTTCGTTCAGCTTCACCCTTGAACTCTTTTTGTGCTTCAATAAATGCTGCCATTGTTGAATTTAGAACTTCAATGTGTCCGTTTTTTTCAACGAAAATAACTCTATCTCCTGATTTTAAAGATAGTTTTTTTCTTATTTCTATCGGTATGGTTATCTGACCTTTAGAAGTGACTTTTGCTAATTCGATCATTTTAATTTTCTCCTTACTTTTATTACATTCCTTACTTCATTTTATAATAATAAATTTCAAAAATCAAGAAAGTGGTATTTTGATTACAAATATTAAAAATGATTTTGCACTAAAATTTTTAATGCGATTTTAATTTTAAAAGTGATAAAATTTTGTTATAAGAAATCTGGAGGATTTATATGAAGAACAGAGTGTTTTTAAAAATAGGCGCTGTTGTGGTGCTTTCTTTGCTTGTTTTGTCGATGGTTGGTTGTGGAAATGGTGTTGAAACTAGTACTACTCAAGAGGAACAACTTGCTGAAAAACCAGTAATATATCTTTACCCTGAAGAGGAAATGGATGTTCGTGTAAAACTGGATTATGACGGAGAACTGCAGTATACCTATCCTGCGTATGATGAAAAAGCTGGCTGGGAAGTGACGGCTGCTCCTAGTGGAAAACTTGTGAACAAGGCAGATGGTAGAGAGTACAGTTATCTGTTTTGGGAAGGTGAGAGCGATGCGGAGTATGATTTTAGCAAGGGTTTTGTAGTAAAAGGAGAG
>PDWI01002764.1_pt1 | contig 25876 bp, 24 predicted proteins | sample 1430891 | NCBI WGS metagenome assembly PDWI01 (sample SAMN01162508, study PRJNA174530) | Oral metagenome, whole genome shotgun sequencing project. | biome: Marine environment; feature: Marine mammal; material: Swab sample of the gingival sulcus; isolation source: swab sample of gingival sulcus...
ACACTTTATGATGAATTTACCAGGTGATGAGAAATGGGCATTTATACTATTTACAATGTTAGCTATTTTAGTTCTAGGTTTCTTTATAGACTTTGTTGAAATTTCATATATTATAGTTCCTATACTTGTACCAATAGCTGAAAATCTTGGAATTAGCCCTGTATGGTTTGCTATTCTTATAGCTATGAACTTACAGACATCATTTTTAACTCCACCTTTTGGATTTAGTTTATTTTACTTAAAAGGTGTTGTTCCAGAAAGTGTTAGAACTATACAGATATATAAAGGTGTTTTACCTTTTATTGTAATTCAAATCATTGTATTGATGTTAATAGCATTTTATCCAGAGTTTTTTGGAATAAACCCTAACTTACAATAAGAAAAAAAAAGGTAAGATTAAAAAATCTTACCTTTTTATATTTATTTAAAACTTATACCCTAAAGAAAGATAATAAGTTCTTTCTTTTAATTGATAAGAAAACTCATCTGCTAATTGTTGGTTTGTTAGATTATCAATACCAAATCTTACATTTAGTTTAGAGCTAAAGTCTTTTGATACTTGTATTTTAGAAGTTACATATCCTTCCATTTCAGTAAGTATTCCCGATTTATCATCATTTGATATATATTGTCCTGCCTCATCATCATAACTTTTTTGTTCACCTGTATAAGCAATAGAAGCATTTACACTTAAAGTATCATCAAAGTAGTATTTAACAGAACTATTGATTTTATGTCTTGGCTTGAAGTTTAATTCTCTATTTTTATCTTCATCTTTGGTATCTAAGAAAGTATAGAAGAAATTAAAATCTAGATTTTCTATTAGGTTCATTCTAGTATATTCAAACTCTAAACCTTTTATTTTACTTGTATTTATATTTGAATATAAACCATTGTCTTCAAAGTCTATCAAGTCTTTGACTTTTGTATAAAAAACAGTTGTTTTAAACAAGTTATTTTCACCATTGTACTCATAAGATAGTTCAGAAGTGTGTGAAATTTCTGGCTTTAATTTAGAATTTCCTCTAAAAAATTTACCATTATGTCTTGATTCATATTTATCAGAAATTTGAGTTAAAGTAGGAGCATTAAATCCTTTTCCATATCCAAGTTTTATTCTTTGTTTATCATCTAACTTATAAACTCCGTAAATCTTAGGAGAAAACTCCCCTCCAAATTTTTCATGTTTATCAAATCTTGCTCCAAATGTCAAAATAAACTTTTCAAAACTAACTTCATCTTGCATATAAACAGAAGCATAAGTTATATCGTTTTTAAACTTTGTTTTAGAAGTAGTATTATCTAGCTTTTTATAATACTCTTTTCTTCCATCTGCTCCTAAAACTATATAGTGTTTATCAAAGTTTTCAAAAGTAGCTTCAGCTGATAATACATCATCTCTTAACTTGTGAGTGATTTTAAAAGAATTATTTTTTACCTTACTTCTTGTAGTATAAGTTTTTATATTTAAAGAAGCTTTATCAAAAAATTTATTATAAGCTAAAGAATAATGACTTTTATTTATATCATAAAGCTCATCAAAAAAAGCATTTACACTCTCTTCTGGTCTAGGTCTTCTATTTTCCTTAATCCCTATTTTTATAAACCGTGGCAATGATTTTTTAAAATCCATAAAATAAGTATCAGTTCTTACTTCTTTTCCTTTTAAAGCCGAAAATGACACCTCATCACTATCACTTATACTATACCAAGCATTGAACATAAGATTGGTGATATCTTTTCCTTCAAATGCTGAAGGATTATAAATAGCCTCTGGATCTTGCTTATTTATAACACCTTTTTTGCTATCAACACTGTCTAATACTTGTTTTTGAGCAAATATGCTAAGAGCTAGTTTATTTGTAACTTGTCCAGAAAGAACCAAAGATATATCCTTTTCTTGCCCTTGACTTGTATTGTTTAATTTTGAGTATTTAACATCAATACTACCCTCAAGTTGTTCAACTGGTTTTTTTGTGATGACATTTACAACACCACCTAAGGCTTTTGAACCATATAATGAACTCATAGGTCCTCTTACAACTTCTATTTTTGCAATGGCACTAAGAGGTATCCAACTATATTGGAAATCACTATGTCCTATTTGTGCATCTGTATTTGATATTCTTTTACCATTTATTAGTATAGCTGTATGTTCTGGGTTCATCCCTCTAAAAGTGATATTTTTTCTACCACCTACAGATCTGTCATTTGAAGTTACATTTATACCTACTGTTTCTTCTAAGATATTTTGTAAAGAAGAAGCATTTGAACTTTTGATATCTTCTGGTGTAATTATGCTAAAACTTCCTGCTGTATCGATAGCTTGAGTATTTGACTTTGCAGTTACGACTACATCTTCTAACTTTGAATCTGCATATGCAAAACTTAGCAATAAAGAAGAGGCTAAAGTACTTAAAACTAACTTTTTCATTTTGTTTCCTTGGAATGATTTTCAAAATCATACCAAAATTATGCTAAAAATCTACTATTTTAAACTTATAGTAAATCACTGAAATTAGAATTTAAAATTAAAAGTTTTTTTTCAATCTTATTATAAATAAATCTTTTATCATTGTTTTTAATTCTTTCTAAAATGATAATTTTTATTTCATTGTTTGTTTTTCCCTGTTGTTTAAAAAAAATAAAAAAATCCTTTATAGATATAAAATCTTTTTGAATTTCTTGCATATCGCAAGTTTTATCTTCTATTTTTGGTATTTGTGTTTTATAAATACTTCTCATTTCATTAAAAGCACTTTGTAAAAGTTTTATTTCACGATTGAAAACTTTTACTATTTTTTTTTGATTTTTTTCTAGTCTAAATATTTCTTCTTTATACTGTTTTCGCAACCATTTTATAGAATCTTTTAACAATCCTATTTGTTCATCTTTTACTTTGATGATATCTTCATTGTAGTTTTTCTTTGAAGTATTATAAGTTTGTTTAACTTGTGTATGAGAACTTATATTTTCATCTATATACACATAAGTTTTTCCAGCTTTTTTTATGGATTTAAGTTGATTTTTTTTTATTCTATAGTGTATGCCTTGTAAAGATAAGCCTAAAATATCAGCTGCTTGTGATGTACTAACCAATCTTTCCAAGACAATTATCCTTACATTTTAGAACTATCTATTTCTATAAGGGTATGTACATTTCCTCGTGGTTTAAAATCTGCTATTACTTTCATCCATTTTGGTTTTAATTTGTTAAATAAAGTATCAAAAATTTCATTTGCTGAATTTTCGTGAGAAACTTCCCTATACATAAAAGTATTTATATATATTTTAAGAGCTTTTAGTTCTATTACTAATTTATCTGGAGTATATTCAAGATAAATAGTAGCAAAATCTGGGTAACCACTTCGTGGACACTTACACATAAATTCTGGTAACTCAATCTTTATTATATAGTCTTTATCATTCGTATTTGGCCAAAAATTTTCATCACTATTTATATCAAAGTCTAAAATTTCTTGTTCACCGTATTTTATTGACATCTTTTATACCTTTTTGATTTGATTATGCTAATTTTATCTAAATCTTACTTAGCCCATAGGATACAAAATATCTCTTTGTATCTCTTCTATTTTTTTTATAAGTTCTTCATCTAAGACTATATCAAAAGCCTTTAAAGATTCATCCAATTGGGATAATTCTCTAGCCCCTATAATAGTAGATGCCACAAAATCAAAATACTTAGAATAAGCAACACTTAAAGCAACACTTGACATAGAATATTCTTTTGCAAGATTGATATATCTTTTTGTAGCTTCTATTGTTTTTTCATTTACAAATCTTTTAGCTTGAGCTTGAACTCTAGGACTTGAATGCTTTACATAAGCTGTAAACCTTGCATTTTTTGGGAAAAGTCCTTCATTGTACTGACCACTTAAAACTCCTGCACCTATAGGAGAATAAGGAAGTAATGAGATATTTTCTTTTCTGCAAACATCTGCTAACTCATCTAAAAATCGGGGATTTAACAATGAAAAATTATTTTGAATAGACTGAAATCTTGATAAATTTTTATGTTTTGCTATTTCATTTGCCTTTGTTAAACCATAGGCTGTGTCATTTGAAGTACCTATATATCTAACTTTTCCTTCTTTTACCAAATCATCAAAAGCTCTTAAACTCTCTTCTATTGGCACAATAGGATCTGGCCAGTGCATTTGATAAAGGTCTATATAATCTGTATTAAGCCTTTTTAAGCTACCTTCTATGGCTTTTTTGATATGAAAAGAATCAATTGCTGTAAGCCCATGTCTTGTACAAGGTACAAACCAACCAGCAGCTGCTCCACTTACTTTTGATGCTAAGATGATTGAATCTCTAGGTTTTGTTTTAAGCCATTGACCAACTATATTTTCAGTTGTACCTTCATATGTTTTTTTAGGAGGCACAGGATAAATCTCTGCTGTATCAAAAAAGTTTATACCACTATCATAAGCTTTATCAAGGATTTTAAAAGCTTCTTCTTTTGAAGTACTAGAACCAAAAGTCATAGTTCCTAAACAAATAGAAGAAACCCTTAAACCACTATTTCCTATATATCTAAACTCCATCACAACATCCTTTTAAAAAATTTTCTAAAAATACAAGATTTTTATCTGTATAATAGTTTAAAACCTCCAAGGCTTTTAGACTATGTTCTTTTATACTTAAATCATCCATCAAATCTATGGTCAAAATATCCTTGATATTATCAATTTTAAAAGAACACTTATGAAAAACTAATAATATCTCTTTATTTTCAAATTGAATAAAATCAAATTGAACATTAGATGCACTAAACTTTCGTTTTTTTGTTTTTATTTCTATTTTTATATTTAAATCAAACAAATGAATAATACTTAATATAAGATAAGGTTCAGTTAAAGAAACATCCAAAGACAATAAAATCTTTATAAGAGTTTTTCTTATTGTTTTTTTATGGATATCTTCTAACTTGCTTGAATTTATAAAATCAAGCATATCAATAAGTTCTAAATAATCACTTTTATTTTCCTGTATCAAAATGATTTCTTCTAAGAACATCTTAACTACTTTATCACTATTTTGGGTATCTACTCTTAGCATCAAAGATAAAATATATTTTTCATAATAAGTTAAATTCTCTTTTTTTACTTGTAAAAGACCTATTTTTACTAAATACTCAAAGCTTTGTGATATTTTTTCATTAAGTTCATAGTTGTTAAATTCTTTAGTATAAACCATATTTTTAAAATCTTTTTGAGAAAAGCCTTCTTCTTTGTTTTTTATGGCATAAGATAAAATATTTGATATTATCTCAAAATTGGATTTTTCCATGTATTTTTTATATCCTTATATGTATTTTGATATCTATTATACTATAAGAGTACTTAGGAGAGTGTTAATTTTATTTTTCATTTTATACTACAAATTTAACTAAATATATCATAATTATGTAATCTATAAATTTTGCTATTTTATTGCTATTAGCTTATTTTATATTGTATTATTAAAGTATCAAATAAATTTTACATAAAATTTGATATTTTATATTACTTTTTTATGGTTAAATTAAGTTTTTATGTAATAAAATCATTACTATCACAATAAATTGGATTTTATTTGTGTTACAATCTTAAAAAAAGGATAAGAGATGAAAAATTTATTGAAATTATCATTAGTTTTATTAGCTATTTGCTTTGCAAGTACTAATATTTATGCAAAAGGTACTATAAAAATAGGAGCTTTAGTAGCCGCTACTGGACCAGCTTCATTTTTGGGGGACCCTGAATTAAAAACACTTGAACTTTATGTGGAAAAGATAAATAAAGCAGGTGGAATTTTGGGTAAAAAACTAGAACTTATCGCCTATGATACAGGGGCAAGTCCTAAAAAAGCTACTACTTTTGTAAAAAGACTAATCAAACAAGATGAAGTTGTTGCACTAATAGGTGGTTCAGCATCTGGTGAAACTATGGCTATTTTACCTTTTGTAAAAAAAGCAAAAATTCCTTTGGTTTCTATGGCTGGTTCTATCAAAATCGTTGAACCTGTAAAAAAATATGTATTTAAAACTCCAGCGACTGATAAAATGGCCTGTCAAAAAATATTTGAATACCTTAAAAGTAAAGCTAAGACAAATATAGCTTTAATATCAGGAAATGGTGGTTTTGGAAAATCTATGAGAGCTCAATGTAAAAAAATCGCATCAAACTATGGTATAAAAATCCTTGCAGATGAAACTTATGGGGCAAAAGATACAGATATGACCGCACAATTAACAAAAATAAAATCTATTAAAAATATTCAAGCAGTAGTAAATCCAGGATTTGGACAAGGACCAGCAATTGTTACTAAAAACTTCAAACAATTAGGTTTAACTCAAACCTTAGTTCAATCTCATGGTGTTGCTTCTAAAAAGTTCATTGATTTAGCTGGAAGTGCTAGTGAGGGTGTTATAGTTGCATCACCTCCTGTTGTTGTGGCATCTTTACTAGAAGATTCAAATCCTATTAAAAAAGTAGCACTTGATTATATCAAAGAATATGAAGGAAAATACAAAATAGCTGTTTCAACCTTTGGTGGATATGCTTATGATGCTTTAAATTTAGTTGTAAATGCCATAAAAAAAGCAAATTCAGCAAAACCAAAAGACATAAGAGATGCCTTAGAAAAAACAAAAAATTATGCAGGATTAAATGGTATGTTTAATATGACTAAGAAAAATCACTTAGGAATAGATATAAATTCTGGTATTCAAATGCTAAAAATCAAAGATTCAAATTGGACTTTAGCAAAGTAATAAAGTAAGACTATGACTGAAATATTACAATACCTATTTGGTGGATTAACCGTAGGATTTATATATGCCCTTGTTGGGCTTGGATTTACGGTTATTTATAACTCAAGTAAAATCATAAACTTCTCTCAAGGGGAGTTTGTGATGATAGGTGGAATGGCTGCGGTTTTTTTATCATATGCAAAATTTCCTTTTGTTTTAGCCTTTCCCTTAGCTATAATTCTAGCAGCACTTTTAGGATATATGCTTTTTAAGTTAGTATCTCTTTCAAGTAATTCTTCTGTTACTTCTTTGATCATTTTGACTTTGGGATATTCTATTTTTGTAAGGGGTGCTTCCCAAGTTGTATTTGATAAACAAATGCACACTTTACCTTCTTTTATAAGTGATACACCAATTTCTATATTTGGTGCAACTATTACTCCTCAAGCAATCTTAGTGATTGTTGTTTCACTTTGTATAGTCTTTTCCTTATATTTTTTATTTAATAAGACAAAAATAGGTAAGGCTATGCTAGCAAGTGCAGATAATAAAGATGCAGCAAAACTTGTGGGTATTTCTGTAAAAAAAATACTAATTCTAAATTTTATGATAAGTGCTACAATTGCTGCTATTGGTGGGATTGTTTTAACACCAATTACTTCAACAAATTATGAAATAGGGATTATGTTAGGATTAAAAGGCTTTTGTGCTGCTATTATTGGTGGTATTGGTAATCCTTTTGGTGCTGTATTTGGTGGAGTATTACTTGGAATTTTAGAATCTTTTGTTGCTGGTTATTTAAGTAGTGAATACAAAGATGCTGTTGCTTTTGTAATATTGCTTCTAATTCTTTTCTTTTTCCCTGGAGGTTTATTTGGGGCAAAGAAAGCAACAAGAGTATAAGGAATTTTTATGGAAAATAAAAGAGTATTTTTAGATAAGGGTATCATAACAACTATCGTTATTTTAAGTGTAATTCCTTTTTTACTACAAAATTCATTTCACTATGAAGTAGCTATTATGTGTATGCTAAATGCTGTTATTTGCATAGGTTTAAATATGTTAGTTGGTTATACTGGTCAAATATCACTAGGTCATGGAGCTTTTGCAGGACTTGGTGCTTATGTTTCAGTGATTTTATCTACAACTTATGAATTTGACCCTGTTTTAAGTATCATTATTTCAACTGTGTTTCTTGCTATTTTAGCCTTTTTTATATCTAAGCCTGTTTTAAAACTAGAAGGGCATTACTTAGCTATGGCAACTTTGGCAGTTGGGATAATCATATCTTTGATTTTGACAAATGAATCAGACTTGACAGGTGGTCCTGATGGTATGGGAGTTGGTGAGTTTAATATATTAGGTTATGTTTTTGAAGAAGATTTACAATGGTATGTTTTATCTTCCATTTTCTTGGTATTTTCAATTTGGGCTTTGCAAAATGTGGTAAATTCTCCATTTGGAAGAATTTTAAGATGTATTAGGGATTCTCAAACTGCTGCTAAGGCTATTGGGGCTGATGTTACTTATTATAAATCTTATGTTTTTGTGATTTCAGTTGTTATTGCTAGTATGGCAGGGAGTTTATATGCTTATTATACAGGATTTATATCACCTTTAGAATCTGGATTTTCTAGAAGTATTGAGCTAGTTGTTATGATAGTATTTGGTGGCTTAGGTAGAATATATGGTGCTGTTTTTGGTGCTATTATAATCACTGCTTTACCACAGTTTTTAACTTTCTTTCATGACTATGAACATATGATATTTGGTGCGATTATTATCTTTGTGATGATATTTATGCCTAAGGGAATAGTTTCATTATTTGATACTTTTAAACTTGATAAAACAACAAAGGATAAAGTATGAGTTTGTTAAAAATTGAAGGTATTTGTAAAAGTTTTGGGGGATTAAAAGCCGTTGATAATATATCTTTTGAAGTAAAAGAAGGGACAATTCATGCCTTAATTGGTCCAAATGGAGCAGGTAAAACTACTTTAGTAAATATGATTTCAGGTATTTATACCCTTGATGAAGGAAAGATATATTTCAATGGCGAAGACATAAGCAATGTCCCTACACATAAGTTAGTAAATAAAAGGATTATGAGAACTTTCCAAAACCTAGAAATTTGTGAAAATATGACTGTTATGGAAAATGTTCTTTTAGGTTTTAATATAAATATGAATAAAAACCTTCTAAAATGTTCTTTTAGGTTTTCATCGATTTTAGATGATGAAGAAAAATTTACTCATATAGCTTTATCTTTACTAAAAAGAGTAGGCATAGAAGAACATGCTTATACCCTTTGTAGTGATTTATCCTATGGTATTTTAAAAAAAGTTGAGATTATTAGAGCTTTAGCTATAAATCCAAAGTTATTGCTACTTGATGAACCTGTTGCTGGATTAAATGGTACGGAAACAGCTGAAATTGCTAAAATTATCAAGCAAATAGCAAAAGAAGGTGTTACAGTGTTGCTTATAGAACACGATATGAAAATGATAATGGGTATTTCAGATGAGATTACTGTCGTGAACTTTGGTCAAAAATTAGCCCAAGGAAGTCCATCTGAAATATCATCAAATCCTGAAGTTATAAAAGCCTATTTAGGGGAAGGTTCACTACATGAATAAATCTGATTTAGTTTTAAATATAGAAAAACTTGACTGCCATTATGGACATATACATGTACTACAAGATATAAATCTGGAAGTACATAAAAATGAAATCATAGCCCTAATAGGAGCAAATGGTGCAGGTAAGACTACTCTTATGAGAACAATATCTGGACTAAAAGAACAAAATAAGGGAAAAATAACATATAAAGATAACATCGATATTACAAATGTAAGTGCTGAAAAAAGAGTCAAACTAGGTATTGCACAAGTTCCAGAAGGAAGGGAACTTTTTAAATCTTTAAGTGTTGAAGATAATTTAATGCTAGGAGCTTATACAAGAAATGACAAAAAAGCCATCTTAGAAGATATGGAATTTATTTATGAAAAATTTCCTATTTTAAAAGAAAAAAAAGACTTATTAGCAGGTACTTTATCAGGAGGACAACAACAAATGTTAGCCATAGGAAGAGCCTTGATGTCTAAGCCTGATTTACTTTTGATGGATGAGCCATCTATGGGATTAGCACCTGTTATTGTTGAAGAAATTTTTGCCTTTATTGAAGAGTTAAAAAAACTTCATATGACAGTTTTTTTAGTTGAGCAAAATTCATATTTTGCTTTAAATATATCAAATAGAGCTTATGTTTTAGAAAATGGACAAATTGTCTTAAGTGGTAATTCACAAGATTTATTAAAAGACCCAAGAGTTAAAGAAGCTTATTTAGGAATGTAAAATGAAATATAAACATATTATAGTTGAAAAAAAAGAAAATAAGGTTGGTCAAATTACTTTAAATAGACCAAAAGTTTACAATGCACTTTGTACTGAACTTTTGCTAGAAGTATCAAATGCCATAAAAGATTTTGATGCTGATGATAATATTGCTGCTATTGTATTAACAGGTGGGAATAAAGTATTTGCAGCAGGTGCAGATATAAAAGAACTTGCCCACTTAGATTTTGCAAAGGCTTACAATGAAGAATTTGTAAAAAAAGAATGGCTAGCTTTAGAAAAACACACTAAACCAATCATAGCAGCAGTTGCTGGATTTGCCTTAGGAGGTGGTTGTGAACTTAGTCTTTTATGTGATATTACTATTTGTGATACAAGTGCAAAGTTTGGGCAACCTGAAGTTAAAATAGGAACTATGCCAGGAGCTGGTGGTACACAAAGATTGACAAAGGCTGTAGGAAAAGCAAAGGCAATGCATCTATGCTTAACAGGAGATATGATTGATGCACAAGAAGCAAGAGATTATGGTTTGGTTTCAAAAGTTGTAGAAGAAGGAAGGGTTGTTCAAGAAGCTGTAGAAATTGCTACAAAAATTGCCTCTATGAGCCAAGTTGTTGTAAGACTTATAAAAGAATCAATAAATAATTCATATGAGAGTTCACTTCAAGCAGGACTTGAAAGTGAAAGAAAATCTTTTTATACTACTTTAGCATTAGAAGATAGGATAGAGGGAATGAATGCCTTTGTAGAAAAAAGAAAGGCAAAATTTAAGAATAGATAAAGAGTTTATATATTTTTAAGAATAGTATCAATAATTATATGATACAATTATTTTAAATATATTCATTTTTTTGAAGTATATTATTTTAATTAAGGAGATATTATGGCAGGGCCAAAAGAAAAAATTGCAGGAACGATGGAATTTCCACCGCCAACACCACAACCAAATGTTTACCCTTTAAGCTGGGAAAATGTAACAATGAAACTTCAAGAAGTATGGGAATCAGCACAAAGAGAATATTGGGATCCTGAAAAGCTACCATGGGATACTTTAGATGTAAGTAAATATACATGGGAGCAAAGAGAGTCTATTGCTTATTGGTGGACTATTCTTTCAGTATTTGATGCATCTGCTCCTCCTGTATTTGCATCTGCACTTATAAAAACATATGAATTACACGAAGAAGATGTTGTAAGAAGATGTTTTTTTTCTGTTACAAGAGATGAGCAAAATCACGAGCAAATGTGTGGTTTAGTTATAACAAAAATGTTAGACCATACAGACCCTTTGACTTATGAACCAAAAACTGATTTGGGAAGAAGATTACAAAGAAATGCAAAATGGTTATACTATAATGGTGGTAGATATTGGGAAGGATTTAAAAATGCTGTTCCTAAATATTCTTTAGCAGTATTATTTTCATCTTTTCTTATGGGTGAAATTGCAGCAGCAACAATCTTTCATCAAATGGCAGCAGGCTGTAAGGAGCTAGTATTTAAAGAAGGATTTAGCAAAATTGGTAAAGATGAAGGAAGACATATGGCTATTGTCTTAACTTTGATGGAAAGAGATTATCCAAAATTACCTCCTGAAGAAAAAGAAATCATCACAAAACAAATTCGAGCAGGGTATCTTTTCTTATCTGCTGTATTATTTGAGCCACCAATGGAATTTTGGGATATTCCAGAAGACTTTATAGCAACTCAAAGAGAAGCTGAAGAAATGGCAAGACAAGCAGGTTTCCATATTCCAGATTATGAAACAAAAAAAGAAAACTGGAGAAAAGCTATGCTTAATCTAAAAGGTGTTTTAGATAAATATGATACAGAATTTCCAGCTATTCCTGAAGTAGGAATTACAGGAAAAGAAATCACAGATATAGAAATGGAAGATATTATTCCAGTATTTTAAAAAATTATAAGTAGGAATTTAAGATATGAAAAAAATACTTATGCAACCATCAGGCAAGGAAATTGAGTGTCCATCTGGTGAAACAGTATTATCAGCCATAGAAAAACAAGGTTATGCCCTACCAAATAACTGTAGAGCAGGTGCCTGTGGCGAGTGTAAAATAAAAGTACTAAAAGGTGAATTTGACCAAGGTTTTATAATGGATATGGCATTATCTCAAGAAGATAGGGAAGAAGGTTATGGACTTATGTGTATGGCAAAACCTATTTCAGATGTACTTGAAATAGAATTTGGTACACAAGATGCAAAACCAAAACTATTTCCACCTGTTGAAAATTCTTGGCATATAGTTGTGGATAAGATACAAAGAACTCACAATATAATAGAGTTAAAACTAGCTCCACTAGGTAAACCCATAAAATTTTGGCCAGGACAGTATGCTATGATAGGTGAAGAAGGTGATGTTCATCCTTTCAGACCCTATTCTATTGCAAATGCACCCTGTTCTAGTGGGGAATTGTCTTTTATCATCACAAAAGAAGCAAATGGGAAAACTAGTCCTTGGATTCACGATAGTGTAAATGTAGGTGATAATATAAAAATAAATGCTCCTTATGGAACTTTTTTAGGGGACCCAAATGTAAATACTCCCATACTATGTCTAGCAGCAGGTTCTGGCTTAGCTCCTATTTTATCCCTTTTAAATGCTTATTTAAGCAGAGGACATAAAAATCCTGTAACACTTTTATTTTCAGCAAAAACAAAGGCTGATTTATTGGATTTTGGAAAACTTAAGTATTTAGAGACAAAATATCCTACTTTTACTTATAAATATACTTTAACACAAGAAACAAACAATGATATACAAGCCTTAGAAGGTAGAATTGATAAGGTTCTTCCTACTTTTATATCTAATTTGGAAAACTACTCTGTTTATATTGCAGGGGGTATTTCTTTTGTAAGTGGTGCAAAAGCCTTAGCTTTAAAACTTGGGGTAAAAGAAGAATATCTTCACTTAGAAGAATACTTTGCACAACAAGTATAAAATATTATAAGATAGGAACACCCTATCTTATACACTCTACATTTAATTTTCAATATTTTTATATTTATTTTAAAAAAAAGTCATATTTTACTTTAATTTAAGCTACCTTTAAAGGGGGGGGTATAATGTACCACAATAAAATTTAAGGGGTTTACGATGTTAAGTAAAATAAAAGTTTTTAGTACTTGTGTTGCACTAGCTAGTGTTTTAGTTGCTTGTGGTGGTAGTAAGGGTGATAATAATAAAAAAGAAAAAGAAAAAGTTTACAGTTTCACAGATAGATTTATCCCAACTATGAAAAGTATTGAAAAAATCTATGTTTTAGTTTTTGTAAATGGCAAAATAGCAAGTGAATTCTCTGAAGCAGGAGCAGACACCGTATCTAATTCTGAAGTTAAAAATGGGGTTTGGATTAGAACTAAAACAACTGGTGTAGAATACATAGGATTGTTAAAATATGTTAAAGGTCAATATACAAAAGCTTGTCATATAAAAAGTGTAAATGAAAAAAAATGTATCGATAATAAACGATTTGTTTTTACTTCTCACGAAGATGTCTTCAAAAAGATAAAAAATAAAGAAATAGATATAGATAAAAAATTATAAGATAGGAAATCCTATCTTATAATATAATTATTTAGCCAAGTTCATTATTTGGATTTGAGTAAACTCTTGTAGTCCTTCTTCACCAAACTCTGTACCAATACCTGATAATTTACAACCACCAAATGGAATATGTGGTAATACTTCTGCATGATTATTTACCCAAGCAGTTCCGCACTCTAATTTTAGTGCAATTTCTGATGCTTTTTGTTTATCATGGCTCCACACTGAACCTCCTAAACCAACTTCACAATCATTTGCCATAGCAAGTGCTTCTTCAACAGTGCTATATTTTATAACTGGAAGAACTGGTCCAAATTGCTCTTCTTGAACAAGTCTTAAGCTATTATCAATATCTGATACTATTGTAGGAGGATAGAAATAACCTTTTTGATCTAATCTATGTCCACCACATAATACTTTTGCACCTTTTGCTCTTGCATCTTCAACTAAGTCAATCACTAAGTTTAATTGTTCTTGATTTTGTACAGGTCCAAAAGTAACTCCTTCTTCTAAGCCATTTCCAACTTTTTCATTGTTTGCTAGATTTACCAATTTTTCGCAAACTTCATCGTATTGGTCTTCGTGTACATACAACCTTTTTAAAGCAGCACAAGTTTGCCCCATATTTAAAAATGCCCCTTGGAATATCTTAGCTGTATATTCATCTAGGTTTTCACAATTTGGTAAGATAATTCCTGCATCATTTCCACCTAATTCTAAAGTCAATCTTTTTAGATTATTAGCAGCATCTTTCATGATGTATTTTCCTGTTTGTGTAGAACCTGTAAATACAACTTTTCTAATACCTTCATGAGAACTCATCTTAGCACCCAAAGAAGAACCACCTGATAGGATATTTATAACACCTTTTGGTAAAACTTCATTCATAAGTTCTACTAATTTTAAAGTACTTAATGGAGTATTTGAAGATGGTTTACAAATCATTGTATTTCCTGTTTTTAAAGCAGGGATTATATGCCAAATTGCTATCATAAAAGGCCAGTTCCAAGGAGTAATTGAAGCTATAACCCCTAAAGGTTTCCTATGAATTTGTACTTGTCTTTCATCACTATCTTCTATAGTTTTAACTCCTAATTCTAAACTAGAAGTATATCTAACCCAAGCACTACCAGCTCCTACTTCAACATTTGCTAAAAATAGTGGTTTTCCTTGTTCTTGAACTATGATTTTAGCTAGTTCTTCACTATTTTCTTCGATTTTATCTGCTACTTTATTTAGAAATTCTTCCCTTTGTTTAGAACTTAAAGCACTCCAAGATTTAAAAGCTTCATTTGCACCTTCTACTGCTAAATCCAATTGTTTATCACTTGCACTAGGGCATAACTCATATACTGACTCATCTGCTGGATTGATTACTTCAAAATCTGCATTTTCTCCAGCTACTTTCTCTCCGTTGATGATTAAATTATATTTACTCATTTTCAAACCTTTATTTTATATTTTGGATTGCCTTATATTGTAAATAATCTTGAGATTTTTCTAAAAATTTCTTAGGGGAAGTTCTTGTAAAATACTTAAAATCTTTGATAAAGTGGGATTGGTCAGAATAATTATTGTTAAAGGCTATATTTGCAAAATTTAAGATATTTTTTTCATTGCTAATACTTTCTAAAACGATATTAAACCTTCCTATTCTACTTATTTTTTTAGGACTTAATCCTGTAATATACTTGACCTTTCTTTGTAATTGCCTAAGAGATAAATCTGAATTATTTACAAATTCTTCAAAATTACCATGCTTATACAAATCAATTATACTACTTAAAAAAATATCTTTTTTAAAATCTCTTCTATGAAATAAATTCATAAAAAATTTATCCAATTCCATAACTAATTTTGATTTATTGTTTTGATTTATTACAAGATTTCTCAAAATATCCTCATCAAAATCAATCAATAGTTCTGTAAAAGTGTAAATCTTACTTTCCATTTGTTCAATGGGAAAATTAAAAAGCTTATAAAATACACCTGGATTTAGACAAATGTCGATTAAAAAAATATCACTAGACATTTCATCATAGTGGGATTCTAAGATAGGTGGAACAACATAGATACCTTGAGTTAAGGTTTCTTTATGAAATGCTCCTAATTTTACTTCACCTTTTAGTATAAAAACTATTGTAGAACAGGCATCAGAAAATATAAGCTTTTTCTCAAAAACCTTTTTCTTACTCTTAGCTTCTAAAAACCAATATTTTCCTATCCATTTGGATAATTTCAAATTTGGTGTGTACATTGTTGAAGTAAACATTCATATTCCTTATTTTTTAAACCTCAAATTATTAAAAAATATAAAGATACAAAATTATATAAATATTAAATATCAAAGTATAGTAAAAAAACGACATTTCAATATAAAACATTTTTCTTTCATAATTTTTTAACTATGTAATATAAAATTGTATAATATTATAGCACAAAAATACTATTTTATACAAATAAGCCATATAAAAGCTATTTTAATGCTACTATAAGCTATTTTAATGCTATTTCTTCTTTTATAATATACTACAAAAAAATAGAATTTATCTCTATAATCAAAATACATTTTATAAAATTGTCGTTTTTATTCTATACAAAAGCCCCTTATTGTAAATAAAATTAAAGCTACTAAATTTATAAACATAATTTAGAAAAATCAAAACAAGGAGAGAAGTTGAAAACAAAAAGTTTACATACAATACTTAAAATTGGTATTGGGGTTTTGATAGGTTCTACAGGACTTTATGCAAATGATGTTTTGGATGCAAAATCTATCATTGATACAAGATGTACAGCCTGTCATAAGGGAAATACTAAAGATGGTCTAAGTAGGATTTCCCAACTAAGAAAGACACCAGAAGGCTGGTTTATGACCATCAATAGAATGCAAAAAGACCATGGTTTGCACCTAAGCAAAGAAGAAGAGCAAAGTGTAATTAAATATTTAGCTGATACTCAAGGTTTAAATTATGAAGAGACAAAGCCTTTTAGGTATATTTTGGAAAGAACTCCAAATTATCAAGAAAAGCCAATAAATTCAAATCTTATAGAGATGTGTGCAAGATGTCATTCTCAAGCTAGAATTGGCTTACAAAGAAGAACACAAAAAGAATGGTATAATCTTGTTAATTTTCACTTAGGAAAATTTCCAACTTTAGAATATCAAGCACTTTCAAGGGATAGAGACTGGTTTAATATCGCTAAAAAAGATATGGTACCTTATTTGACAAAAACTTTTAACAATGATAAGAAATTCAAGCTAATTTCAAAAAATTATAGTGGAACTTGGACTTTATTTGGACATAAATTAGGTGATGGTGATTTTGAAGCACAAATGAAACTTGCTAAAAAAGCAAAAGACAAGTATAGTGTAGTATTAAATGCTACTTTTATGGACGGTAGAAAATTTGAGGCAAAAGGAAAGGCTATTGTTTATAGTGGATATGAATTTAGAGCTTCATTAAAAGTAGGAGATACCTCATATAAGGAAGTATTTGCTATAAATCCTAAAACTATGCAATTAAAAGGAAGTATGTTCCAAAATCTTCACAATGAAGAATACACTTATATTTCAGGGGTAAAAAATACCAATAAAAAAACTAAAATTCTAGGAATGAGTTCAAACTCTATAAAAGCAGGAAGTTCAAAAATCATCACAATTGTAGGAAATAACTTAAATAAAACTATAAGTTTATCTAAAGGATTAAAGTTAAATAAAGTCATTAAAAGTACTTCAAATAAACTAGTTTTAGATTTAAGTGCTAGTTCAAAATACAAAGTAAAACAAGTTGATATAAAAATTGGTTCAAAACAATTTAAAGATAAATTAACTGTTTATAATAAAATTGATTCTTTAAAAGTATTTCCTTCTTATGCTATTGCAAGGGTTGGAGATGGTGGTGGACCACTTCCTAAACAATATGCAAATTTTGAAGCTATTGCATATTTAGCTGGAAAAGATGGAAAAATCAACACAAAAGATGATATTTCCTTAGGTAAAGTTGATGCAAAATGGAATATAGAAGCCTTTGACCAAAGAGCAAAAGCTGATAAAGATGTGAAATTTGCAGGAACTATAGATGCTTATAGTGGAAGATTTACTCCATCATTTGCAGGACCAAACCCAAAAAGAAAATTTAAAACAAATAATGCAGGGAATTTAAAAGTAACAGCTACATATCAAGATGGAGCAAATACTTTAAAAGCAAATTCTCATTTGATTGTAACTGTTCAAAAATGGGTTAATCCACCTATTAATTAGGAATTATTATGAGTACTAATGAATTTAAAATTAATAGGCACAATTATAGAATAGTTAAAAAAGAAGGTGAAAATTTACTTTTTCATGTTCAAAGTAGTTCTTTATTCCAAATTGATGAAAGTAATCAAGAATTAATAGACAAATTAGATAAAAAAACTATTGAATTAAATGATTTTTCACAAGAACAATTAATCGAGCTAGAAAAGCTAAATATAATTGGCGAAGAAGAAAAGCAAGATTATATGCAAGTGAATAAGTTCCCTGCAACTACATTGATTTTAAACATAGCCCAAGGTTGTAATCTTAGTTGTACATATTGTTACAAAGAAGACCTTGAGACTTTGAAAAATGGTGGGAATATGAGCTTTGAAACAGCTATTAAAGCCATAGAAAATCTTTATGAAAATGCACCAAATCATAAGGCATATAATATAACATTTTTTGGAGGAGAGCCTTTAAGTAATTTTATGCTGATTGAACAAGTAGTGAAATTTAGTGAAAAGTTTTTTAAACAAAGAAATGCACTTGTGGACTTTACCATGACTACAAATGCAACATTATTGACAAAAAGTATAATTGATTTTTTAAAAGAACATAAATTTGGTCTTACTATTAGTATAGATGGACCTAAATCTATACACAACAAAACTAGACTAACAAACTCTCAAAGGGGAAGTTATGATTTGGTTAGAAAAAAATCAGAAATGCTTTTAAGTATGTACAAAGACAGACCAATTGGAGCTAGAGTTACCCTAACAAAAGGAGTTACATCAGTTGAAGAGATTTGGGATCATTTATACAATGAACTAAAATTCACTGAAGTTGGCTTTGCACCTGCAACTGCAAGTGATAATGCCATATTTAACCTAAGTGAAAAAGAACTTATAGAAGTTTTTGAAGGTTTTAAAACCTTAGGAGAAAAATACATAAATTCAGCCCTAAAAGATGAATTTAATGGATTTTCAAATTTACATAGATTAATAGGCGATATTCATGCGGGAAGAAAAAAGAAACTTCCTTGTGGAGCAGGAGTAGGGCTTTTATCTGTTAGCTATGAAGGAAGTTTTGATTTATGTCATAGATTTACAGGGAGTGATTTTACAAACTTTGGAAATGTAAACAAAGGACTAAACAAAGAAAAATTATCAAACTTTCTTGAAGTAAGATTAAACAAAAAAGATGCTAACTGTTCAAGTTGTCATATAAGAAATCTATGTGCAGGGGGTTGCTATCACGAAAGTTATATTAGATACAATGACCCTACAAAAGCTGTATTGCACTATTGCGATATTATGAGAGATTGGATTGATTTTGGATTATATGCTTATGCAAAAATTAGAAATAATAATCCAAAATTTTTCGATTTATATTTTAAAGAAGAAAAAGGAGACACAAATGGGCTTATTTAAACCTTTAAATCCAAAAGCAGATTTATTAAACAAATCTATAGAAGAAGGAAAAGAAAAAGAAGTAGTTGCTATGCAAAGTATTGTAGGTTGTACATCGACATTTGACCCAGGTTGGGAAGTAGATGCCTTTGGTGGAGTTGCAGGACTTTGCCAACCTATGGAAGCTGACCTTTATGGATGTTCTGACCCTTGTTGGTGGCCAACTCAAGTACCTGATACTTTAAATAACCCTGGATGGAGTTCAAAAGCACCTTCAACAATAAAAAATTGGAGAACATTTGATTCAGTCTTTCCAATGGAAGATAATTAGGAGAAGTTATGATGAAAAGAAAATCAATATTATCAACGATATTTTTAGGATTTGTATTATCAGCTTGTAGTTTTAACACTAATCCAAGCCCTAAAACAGACAATACAGCTTTTACTTTGAAAAAAAACATAGATTATTTAGCAATTGCTAGTAGAAAACAACAACTTCATATAGTTGAAGCAAAAACTAGAAAAATTGTACAAACTTGTAATCTAGTAGATGAGTATGGTCCAGGAGCATTAGTCATAAGTGAAGATGGCAAAAAAGCATATTTATTGCAAAATAATATGCAAGCTATTTATGGCTATGACATACAAACTTGTAAAAACTTTTTTCAAGCACATTTTACTAAAAAAGACATAAGAGGTATTGCTGTTTTATCAATAGCTGTAAGTAAGGATGGAAAAGAAGTGTATACTATATACAATCCAACAAGAATGAAATCAGATAGATATGAAGTATTAGAACCAAGATTTGCCGTTTTTAATACCGCTGATGGCTTAAATGCAAAAGCTATAAGAGAATTTAAAGCACCAAGACAAACAACTATTATGTCTATTGCCCATGACAATGATGTATATACAGTAGGTAAAAGTTTATACAAAATCAATCCAAAAACGGGAAAGATAAAAGTTGCTGCTAAACTTAGACATTGGGATAAACAATACTATAGTCCACCAGATAGTTTAGCAATGTGGCCAATAGGTAAGGTATCAAATGAATTTATGATTATGTACACCGCTGCAAAATTTCCTAATGATAAATTTGATATGAATGAAGCTGAATTTGTATGGGGTGCTACAAGAGTTGATTTAACAACAGGTGAAATTGAACAAGAAGATTTTGCACCACTTGAAACTATTATGTTTACAGGTATGACTGACCCAAGGGATTCAAATATCTTATATGGGGCATTGACTGATTTGACAAAATTTGATAGAAAAAATAAAAAAGTTATCAAAAGAGTTGATTTAGACCATACATATTATTCTTTAAATCTTGCCCATGATGGAAGTGAGATATATATAAGTGGTACTTTAAATGACATAGTTGTTTATGATTCTAATACCCTTGAAAAAATAGGGAAGATATTGTTACCTGATGGAGATACTGGTGCTGGAACATTACAAGTTTTTCAAGTTAGATAATAATGAGCAATAAAGCTTTAAGTGTATTAAAACACTATATAGTAAAAGAAAAGAATTTTATCTTTTTACTACTTGGTATATCTTTTATATCAAGTAGTATTGCTATTATTCAGCCTTTGTTAATGCAAAAATTTATAGATGAGGCTTTGATAGCAAAAGATTTGTATAACTTTTATTTTATTCTTATTTTTATCGTACTTATTTCTATATTGGGCATAGCTATTTCTGTTTTTTTACAATATAAATATACACTATTGTCTGTAAAAATCACCTATAATTTAAGACTAGATATTTTTGAAAAATTATTCTTAAACAATAAATTATTTTTTCAAAGATATCAAATCGGAGATTTACTTTCTCGTTTGGAAGCTGATATAAATGAACTACAAAGATTTGGTATAGATTCTATTTTTGCTATTTTTTCTGCTTTTTTAGGGCTTATTGGAGCAATAGCAATAATGTTTTATTTTGATATTTCTTTAGCTTTATTTGCTTTGATACTTTTTCCACTTGAGTTTTATTTACTAAAGCCCATCTATCCTAAAATGCACGATATTACAAAGGAACTTAGACAAAGTACTGCCATCATAGGAAGTTTTATCATAGAGACTTTAAGATATATTGATTTTTTAAAAAAATTTAACAATACAAATACAAGAAAATCTATACTAAATAAACTTCAAGAACAAAATAAAAACAAAATTTTAAGACAACAAAAAATACAGATTATCTTTACTCAAATACCTGTTATTATTAGTTTATTAGCTAGACTTTCTTTACTTATATTTGGTGGTTTAAAAGTTATAAATGATGAACTAAGTATAGGGGAGCTTATAGCATTTTTAAGTTATTTTTCTATGGTTTTATCACCTGTTCATACCTTGCTTGGCATACTAAATAATATCCCGAAATTAAAAGTTAGCTTAGCTAGATTAAATGAAATCTTACCAAAAGAAAATAACAAAAAAAATATCACAAATTTAGAGAAAAACTTAGATATAAAACTTGAAAACTTATCATTTTCCTACAATAAATCATCAAAGATATTTCACGAAGTTAATTTACACATAAAAGCTAAAAGTAAAGTACTAATAAGTGGAGATAATGGTGCTGGGAAAAGTACACTTATAAATTTACTTATAAATTTTTTAAATCCTACACAAGGAAGTATAAAAATAGGAGATTTTAATATAAATGATATAAAAGATAAAAGCTTACAAAAATACATAGGAGTAGTTGAACAAAATCCTGTTATTTTAAATACTTCACTAAAAGAAAATCTTTTAATAGCAAATAAAGATGTACAAGATAAGCAATTGAAAGATACTTTATTAAAAGTTGGTTTAGTGGAATTTGCAAAAAACTTAGACCTTGTTTTAAATGAAGATGGTAAAAACCTATCAGGGGGACAAAAACAAAGAATATCACTTGCTAGATTAATCTTACAAAATCCCCCTATTATTATACTAGATGAGGCTACTTCTTCTTTGGATAAAAACTTTTCTAAAATTGTAGATAAACTAATTGATGAAAATTTTAAAGAAGCTACAAAAATCATAATATCTCATCAAAATTGTTTTGAAAATACTATAAAATACAAAATAGAAAATAAAAATATACAAAGATGTGATGATGAATAAAGATGTTTATATAGCCTTACTAGATAGTGGATGTAGATTTGAAACTTATGAAAAAGTATCAATCAAACAAGATAAGATAGAAAAAATAAAAGAAATTCACTTTGAACACGGCAATATAATAGGAGATATAATAAAAGATAAAAATATATATATTTATGATATCCAAATCTTTCACAAATCCTTAAGTACAAATCCTATTTGTGTCTATAATGCCTTAAAATATCTTTTAGATAAAAAAATTGATATTATAAATATGAGTTTGGGATTTAAAGAAAATTATAAAGAAATAGAAGATATTTGTAGAAAACTTATAAAAAAAGGGGTAAGTATAGTTTGTTCATATCCAAGAAGAAGTGAATATCATATCTATCCTGCTTCTTATGATGATATCATCAAAGTAACATCTGAAGGAAGATGTAGTGATGATAAAATCGTAGCTTTATATCCAGATAAACTTTTTTTTGGGGCAAATCCTTTTTCAAAAGATGAAAAAATATCAGGTTCTAGCATAGCTGCTGCAAAATTTACAAGGGAATTTTCATACTATTTAAAACAAGGTTTTTCAAAAAAAGATATATTAGAAGAATTTTCAAAAAGGAACTTAGATAAATGAAAAAGAAAAAAATAGCCATCATTGGAGCAGGTATTGCTGGAGTTACTTGTGCTATTGGACTTAAAAAACTAGGTTTTGATGTTGTAATTATTTATAAAAAAAGAGTTTTTGAAGCTTGTGAAGGATTTAGTGAAAGAACAAAAGATGGACTTAGGATGATGAACTGTCTAAATACAGCATCTTGTCTAAATACAAAATCCCTAAGAAATTCAAACTGGGCAAATACTTCAAAAAGTGTAAACTACGAATATGTAGTTTCAAGAAGACTTATAGATGAAGCTTTACTAAAAGATGCGAAGGCTTTTGATATAGAACTTATCAATGCTAGTGTAAGTGGTAAAATAGATTTTGATGATAAGGTAAGTATAAATTATAAAAAAGACAAAAAAGTACATAATCTTAGTGTAGATTTTGTAGTTGATGCAAGGGGAAGATTTACCCCTTATCAAAACGAATATACAAAAGGTCCAAAAAGTTTTTCACTTCTACAAGAACTAGAAGTTCCAAAACAAGATAAAAATAAAACTTCCATAGACTCTATAAAAAAAGGCTGGGTTTGGCAAGCTTATGTTGGGAAAAATAAAGCTTATTTTCAATTTACTTGTGATGAAAGTATAGCAAAAAATATAAAATGCTTTGATGATATTTTACCCTATTTAAAAAATAAAGATTTAGATTTGTGGACTTTAAAAGAATATAAAATCAAAAATAAACTTATAAAAAGAGATTCTTTCAATAAAATCCATAAAACCATAGTAAATGACAAGATGATTTTAGTTGGAGATAGTGCTTCAAGTATAGACCCCCTTTCAGGGAACGGTGTCTTTCAAGCTATGAGTATGTCAAGTATAGCACCTTATGTTATAAATACAATTTTAAACAAAAAAGAAGATAAAAATCTTGCCATAAAATTTTATAAAAAAAGGGTAAATTATATCTTTGAAAAATTCTCAAATACCGCAAAAGAATTTTACAAAATGGAAAAAAGATTTGATGATGATTTTTGGAAACAAAGACAAAACTATCCACTAGAAGACAAAAAAGAAAAAGATAGTATAAGTATAGAAAAAGGAGCAATAGTAAAGGATGACTTTATCCAAGCAAAAGAAGTAATCATCACAAAAAACAATCCTTTAGGTATATACTTTTTAGGAAATATCCAAATAGTAGAACTTGTAAAAACCTGCCTTAAAGACAAAGAAAATGCCTCTGCTTACCTTGAAAACTTTTGCAAGGATTTAGATGAAGATACAAAAGCAAGATTGAAACACTGGTTTGCTCAAAATATATTAAGATGAGACAAGTTTTCTAAACTTATCTCATCTTATGCAAAATTTAATAATCTGTATTTTCACTTTCAAACAAATTATCAAGATTTTTTTCTGTATTTACTTCTTCCATAACTTGTCGTTTTTTACGATTTATAAACATCTTAACAGAACTTCCTAAAGAATAATGCCCCACAGGGTCCGCTGCATTTTTAGCAATAGTAATCATATCAGGATTTAAATCAGCATATAAAATACCTTCTTCATCTTCTGCTAAAGGCTCACACAATGGTCTTCCATCAGGAGCATAGATTTGTGCGGCACCACCACCTGGACCAGATGTTTTTGGATTTAGTAAGAATTTCTTTTTATCTGTATTTGCCATAATATCAAACATCTCTTGACTAATAATAGCACATGGGGCTAAAACATAAGCACCACCTTCAAGTGCATAAACTTGACTAGCAGCATTGTTTGCTGTTGCACCTAAGGCATAGGCATTATCTCCAAATAAACAAAAACTTGGCCAACTTGCAATATGTATCTCTTCGTGTTGTGCATACATTCCCATTTTTACCAATGGTTGTAAATGCTCCCAACAGTTTAAAGCCCCAACTCTTCCAACACTTGTTTCTATAACTTTAATATCAGAACCATCACCTTCCCCAAAAAGTGTTCTTTCTACATGGGTAGGTTTGAGTTTTCTTCTATTTTGCAAAATCTCACCATTTTCACTAATCATCACTTGAGAAATATACCTACTTCCCATATCTTTTTCAGAATATCCCATAACTAATAATACAGAATATTTAGCAGCAATATCTTGTAATCTTTTCATTTGAGGGGAATTAACTGACATACTATTATTATGATATTGTGGTATCAATGGAATACATTCATCTTGTGAAGAAATCCACGAAAACCAAGGGTAACCAGGTAGCCATAATTCAGGAAATGCTACAAGTGTAGCTCCATTTTGCGAAGCTTGTGCAATAAGACTTTCAGCCTTATCAATCGAAGCATCTAAATTCATAAATACTGGTGCTGCTTGAATAACAGCAACTTTTATTTCTTTCATAATCTCTCTCCTTATTACTTTATGCTAAATTAGATAACAAATAATCTAAAAAAACATATATTATTGTATCATAATTTCAGAAAAATCACAAAAATTATTTAGAAAAAGTTTTTATATTAACCTTTTAATTTGTTTTCCTATCTCGTCTATATCACTTCTTATTTGTGCTTGTAAATATGTCGTATTTTTTAACTTATCCCCGATTTTATTTTGAATATCAATTGGTGGTACAATTATATCTATATTTCTCAAATCGGAAGAACGAATACTTTGTAGTATAGAACCACTTGCTATTCTTTCTAACTGCAATTGACCATACTTTGAATTTAAAAATGAAACAAGATAATATTGATTTATTTTTTCTAAATCAACATGAATATTTATGAGAAAACCTGAAGCAATTCCATTTTTTAAATCAGGTGGAATATTTGTTGAAATACCTGAATTTCCTGCTCTTGTCATTAAAATA
>PDWI01002765.1_pt1 | contig 25875 bp, 25 predicted proteins | sample 1430891 | NCBI WGS metagenome assembly PDWI01 (sample SAMN01162508, study PRJNA174530) | Oral metagenome, whole genome shotgun sequencing project. | biome: Marine environment; feature: Marine mammal; material: Swab sample of the gingival sulcus; isolation source: swab sample of gingival sulcus...
CTTACTACTTCAACACCTTGGATACCTGAAGATACAACTGTTGTATCTGAGATAAGACCAATGTTATCACCGAAGCAAGAACCACCAGCGATAGCTGCTACTGTTAAGTAAAGATCTCCACCTACTAAGTGGTTTAACCATAAGAATATTGGTGCACAAGCTGCGAATGTTCCCCAAGAAGTACCAGTTGCTACTGATAATACAGCTGTTGCAACAAGACCTACAACGGCAACAGTTTTACCTGTGATACCAAGAGTAAGTGATAAGTTTACTACTGAAGCTCCAACTCCTGTAGCCATAAATGCGTTTGCCATTGCATAAGCAAACATAAGGATAAATAGTGCGATTAAAATTTTGCTAACACTTTCTAGTGCTGAATCTAATAATTCTTGGAATTTTAGTTTTTCAGACACCATTGCAACGAAGATTGCTGCAAATGTAGCGATTGGTGCTGCTGTTAAAGCATCTGTACCTATTATCATAAGATAAGCTAGGATAATCACCGGAACAAATTTAAAAGCTGCTTTTAAGATGTTCATAATTTCCTCCTTTAAAAAATTTAAAATAATAATAAATAAAAACTTTGTGATATGATTCTACCACAACGCCATTTTACGACTATTGGTTTTCTATGTCAACATTTTATTTAATAAAATTTTAATTTTCTGAAAATAAGAATTCTTTTTGTGTGGTAGCACTATTTTAGGGCTTTTTGTTATGTGTTTCTCACAACAGGTCAATTTCCCAGTGTATTATTTTGTTGTTTTCTTTTATCAGTTTTAGGTTTTTCTTTTGTTTTTATATAAATACACACTGTTTTATACCTATATATAATTGAAAATATCCTTTTTTTCCATTATAATTTATACCGTAATTAGTTATTTTAAAATTTTAATTAAAAACACTTTTAGATTGGAATATAATATGAAACTTTTAAATAATATTACTTTGGCTTGGTTATTTTATAGAGCATTACCTCAGTTAAATAAAGAAAAAAAAGATATTTATAAATATCGTGAATCAGGAGATTTTGAAAAAGAAAGAGAACATATACTGAAAGCTACTTCTGATTGGGGAAAGAAAGTTGTAAAAGATTTTGAATTAGACCTTGAGATAGTAGGATATAAAAATCTTCCCGACAAAGGTCCTCTTTTATATGTAGGAAATCATCAAGGCTACTCTGATATTCCTATTTGTTGTGCTGTTTTAGATAAAGTGCCTTGTGGTTACGTTGCAAAAAAAGAACTTGCCAAAACTCCTTTTTATGGCGAATGGATTGAAAACATAAGAAGTATAACGCTAGACCGTGGCAATCCTAGAGAAGCGATAAAATCTATGTCAGTTGCTTCAGATTTTATAAAAGATGGATTTTCTATGCTGATATATCCAGAGGGAACGAGAAGTAAAAGTAGTAAAATAGGAGAATTTAAAAAAGGTAGCCTAAAGCTTGCAACAAAAGCAGGCATACCTATAGTACCTTTCACAATAAGTGGCTCATACAAAATTATAGAAGAAAAAGGTGAGTTCCAAAAAGGTCAAAAAGTTAAATTCACTATACACAAACCAATAGAAACAAAAGACTTATCAAAAGAAGAATTAAATCAATTATCAGACAAAGTATATGAAATAGTTAAAAGTGGATTATAAAATATTTAATTTATATCATATAAATATCAAAAGCCTTGCAAATGCAGGGTTTTATTATGTTTTCTATTATTATAAGTAAAAACGCTCATAAAAATACACGTTAATTATGAATAAGATGCTTTATTTGCTCTAAAATATTTTATCCATAATTTCATTTAAGGCGATAAAAATATCATCGTGTTTAATTTCTTTTGCATATTCATAATCTTTTGCATATTTCATCCACAAGTCTGCTATTGTTTCGTCATTTTTTATATCTTCTAATATTTCTTGATGCTTTTTCATAATTTCATAACTTCCACGCTTTAAAGATGTTAGTTCAAGGGCTTTAGCAAGAGTTTCTATATCTATTTTACTTGAATAAAATTTCCATAGTATGTATACATCGTAAAAATCTCTTATTCTTCTATTTGCAATACCTCTTGAAATGATAGTTTCTAATTTTTCTGCTAAAATAGTTTCAAGATTATAAGATAAAAGTTCTAGCTTTTCCTCATCAAACATAAGTTTAAATGTAAAATTGATTTCTTTAGGTGTTATCTTATCACCAGTTGTTATATCTATACTTAAAGGTACTCTAAGTGGCTCATAAACAGCTTTTAAATAAATTCTATAACCACCATACTCGTCACTTTCTCTAATATCTTCTATCCTATCGATTTCATAATTAAAGCTATCTTCTACATCAATATCACATATTTCATTAAAAATTGACTTTAGATTTTCTTTTGTAAGTTTAAAGCCTTTTATCGTAGTATCTATATCCATTGTTGTTCTAGTATCAAGACCAAGCATTGCAGATATTAAAAGCCCACCTTTAAGTATAAAATTTCCCTTGTATTTTGATTTAGATATTCTAACAAGAAATCTTTCTAACACATAATTTTGAAGTACAAGTTGAGCAGATATATTTTTTTCTTTTGCTATATTTTTTACTAGAGCTTTTAAACTCATAGCATTTGTTGGTTTTTTCATAAAAGAACCTCCATATAATTTAATATTTTATCTTTTACCCTTAGAATTTCAGCATATTTAATTAGTTTATTAATATCCTTATCTTTTGATTGTGCGTATTTTTTTATAGCATCTAATGCTATTTGAATATCTGTATTACTTGTGCCTCTTAAAACATCACAAATAGATTTTTCAATATCATAAACTATTATTTTATTGCCATAAGGCGAGTCTACTTCTGTAATTCCTAAATCATATAACTTATTTACAGAAGTCTTAAATATGACATTTTCCTTTTTTAAAGAATTTGTATTATAACCTCTAGGAAATGTCATATTGAATTTAAAGGGTGTTCTATCGCTGTATCCAAGTAAAAATAAAGCCGTTTCATCTGAAAAAATTCCTTTTGAGTATTTTCTCTGTAAAATTAAAAACTCATCTTCAAAGCTATCAGTTTTCAAATAAATACCACGCTCTAATTTAATAAGTAGATTTTCATTAAGCAATTTTTGCAAAACACTTCTATGAAAGCCTGCATTTGTAACATCTTTGCTTAAAATAACAGAATTAGAATTTTTTAAAAACTCATATTCATTTCTAACTTTTGTCATTATAAAACCTCCTTTTCGACAATTACACTACATATTATATTAAAATGCAGTTCAGTTGTCAAGGAGGGCTTGTTTTTATTTCCATAAATCACAACCACCAGATTAGCTGGTGGTTGTGATTTCCTATATAGTTGTTCTAAATCCTTTTCCTAATATGTTACTTGAGTTTGTTATTACTACAAATGCTCCTCTATGCTCCTGGGCAAGATAATCTTTCAACTGTTTAGCCTGACTTCTATTAACTACAGAAGTTACAATATATCTATCAATATCACCATAAGTGCCTGTACAATTTTGCCTAGTTGCACCTCTTCCAAGCTCATCGTGTATAAAGTTACAAATTTCATCTGGGCTATCAGTTATAATAGTAAAATATTTTTTAATATTTATTCCTTCCATAACATTATCCAACACAACAGCTTTTGCAAGCAATCCTAAAATTGAAAAAAGTCCTGTTTCAATACCGAAAAAGAACCCTGCTAAAATAGCTATTGTAGCATCTGCCACAAAAAGAGATTTACCTATATCTAAAGCTGTATATTTTTTAAGTATCATGGCTATTATATCTGTACCACCTGTACTGGCTGAATGATTAAAAAGTATTGCTGAACCAACTGCTGGTAAAACTACAGAAAATACAAGTTCCATAAGTGGTTCTCTTGTGAATGGCTGATACATAGGATAAATATGCGCTAATAAAGATACAGTTCCTGACAACAACAAAGATGCATAAAGTGTCTTAATGCCAAAAGATTTACCAAGAACCAAAAAACCTATAAGCAATAATAAAATATTTATCACAGCCATTATATTAGATGTATGAATAGGTATTAATTTCGCCAAAAGTATAGAAATACCGCTGACTCCACCTGTAGAAAAATGGTTTGGAAACTTAAAAAAATAAACACCTGCTGAAACTAAAAGTACACCAAAAGAAATTATAGCATACTCCTTTGCAAGACTATTCCTTTTTACAGGGTTGCTTTTCAAATCTTTAAAATCTCCTACAATTTTATTTTTTATAATAGACTCTTTTTTATAATTATTACTCATATCTATTCCCTAGGATTATAATCCTAAGCCAAAACGCTCCTTAACTCTCTTCATTGTCACTTCTGCCAAAGCATTAGCTTCTTCACTTCCAGCTTTCAATATATCTAAAAGTTCTTGAGAATATCTTATATCTTCATACCTCTCTTTTATAGGTTTTAATGATTCTGTAACAACTTCAACCAAATCTTTCTTAAAATCACCATAACCACAACCTTGATATTTTTTCTCTAAATCTCCTATGGAAATATTTCCAAAAGAGCTATATATATTCATAAGATTACTTATTCCCGCTTTATTCTCAACATCAAAACGAATTTCACCCTCTGAATCTGTAGTTGCTCTCATAATTGATTTTTTAATTTTATTTTCATCATCTAACAATGAAATTCTACTGAATTTATTTTCGGCACTTTTACTCATTTTATTGCTAGGATTATCAAGAGACATTATTCTTGCCCCTTCTTTTAAAAATCTTCCCTCTGGAACAACAAAAGTTTCTCCATATTTATTATTTACCCTTATAGCTATATCTCTACAAAGCTCGATATGTTGCTTTTGATCATTTCCTACAGGTACTACATTTGTATCGTAAAGAAGTATATCAGCTGCCATCAAAACAGGATATGTAAATAATCCCGTTCCTGCCGATTCATTTCCTTTACTCTTATCTTTAAATTGAGTCATCCTTGAAAGCTCTCCTGTATAAGAATTACAAGAAAGGACCCATGAAAGTTCTGCATGTCCTGAAACATCTGATTGAACAAAAATATTCGCTTTTTTCGGATCAACTCCAATCGCCAAATAAAGTCCTGCAACATCTAATATATGTTTTTTTAACTCTTTTGGATCTTGTGGCACCGTTATAGAATGCATATCTACTATGCAATAAAGACAATCATTATCTTCTTGAAGCTCCACAAATTGCTTCAAAGCCCCTAAATAATTTCCTATATGTATATTCCCTGTGGGTTGAACCCCTGAAAAAACTCTTTTCATAAAACTTTCCTTTTCTACAATTAAATCTTAACTTTATCTTTCCAACTCTTTATGGAATTTTTTTCTTATATTTTTTTCTGTCCTAGATACTGTCATCTGTGATATGTTTAATTCTCCTGCAATCTGCATCTGAGTTTTATCCTGCAAATACCTAAGTTTGAAAATATTCTGTTCCTTTTCACTTAATTCTTTAAAAACATTTTTGATAATCTCAAAATCTTCTATACTTCCATATCCTTGTTCCTCAACAGAAGTAAATTTTTCATAAGTAAGCATATCTTCGTAATCGTTTTTTTGTTCTAAAGAATAAGTGTTATAAGCTTTGCTACTTTCTATAGCGTCAATAATTTCTTCATAAGCCATACCCATATGGTCTGCAAGTTCTTGAATCGTAGGCGTTCGTCCAAGTTTATCAGTCAAAACTTCCTTTTCATAAGAAATTTTTATACTAACTTCTTTAATTCTCCTAGGAACTTTCATTTTCCATTCTTTATCTCTAAAGTATTTTTTTATTTCCCCTAGAATTGTAGGCACAGCAAAACTAGAAAACTCAAATCCTTTCTCTGGATTGTATCTTTCTACTGCTGAAATAAGCGCCATTGCACCTACTTGATACAAGTCTTCATAATCTACACCTTTCCTAAGGTATTTCTTTATTAAAATTTCTACCATATAAAGATATTTCTCAACTATCTCATTTCTCAACTCTATAGTTGGGTTTTCTTTATAATGCAAAAAAATTTCTTTTTTTCCCATAGTCATTTATAAATCCCATTATTTGTTTTTAAACATTAAAATACCTTTTTCTCCGTGTTGCTCCACTGTTCTTATTTCAACTTTATCCATAAGCATATTTAAAAGCATCATACCAATGTTGCCTTCTTCAGGACAATTTTTACAAGAAGAATAAGTTTTCTGAATTTCATTACCAACTTCACCAATATCTCTTACCATAATGGTTAATCTATCTTCCTCAATCTTACATTCGATTTCATACTCACTTATCCACTTATCCATACCATGACACGAAACAGCTTTTCCAGCTTCTTCAACTGCCAATTTTATATCATCTACCTGCTCTATATCAAATCCCATATGGTCTGCCAAAACCCCAACAGACATTTTTATAGAAAATAGATACTCTGGTTTTCCTGTCGCTCTATATTTTATATAATCTGCCATTTGAAAGCTCCAATTCTAAGACTTTATCTCAATTTGTTCTGTAACATCTTTTTCTTTTACTTCAGTTTCTCTTTCAATATCGTCTTTTATTACCTTTGCCATTGCTATAATATTAGAATCATCATCGACTCTCATTATTTTAACACCTTGGGTAGTTCTTCCAAGCCTTGAAACTTCTCCTGCACTTATTCTAATTATAATTCCATCTGAATTTATAAGCATTATTTCATCGTCATCACTTACTACCATAGCGCCTATCAATTCGCCAGTTTTCTTAAACTTAGACTTATCATAAGTTAGTAAACCTTTTCCTCCACGTGCTTGCATCTTATACTCTGCTACAGGCGTCCTCTTTCCATATCCATTTTTAGTTACTACTAGAAGCTCTTCATCTTCTTGAACTAGTTCCATAGATACTACCTCATCATTGTCTTCAAGTTTAATAGCTCTTACGCCAGCTGCAATTCTTCCCATACTTCTTACATCTTCTTCTGAGAAACAAATGCATTTTCCGAATTTAGTAACTATTATAACTTTATTATCTCCTGTAGTTTCTTGAATACCTATAAGTTCATCATCATCTTTTAAGTTTATTGCTATAAGTCCATTTTTTCTATTTGTATCAAATTGCGATGTAGGTGTTTTTTTAATTGTACCATTTTTAGTAACAGCAATTAAATACTTATCGTCTGCAAATTCCTTGATAGGTATAATTGCAGTAATTCTCTCCCTTTGCATAAGATTTAAGAAGTTTACTGCTGGCATACCTTTTGCAGTTCTTCCTGCTTCAGGTATTTCATAAGCTTTTAACTTATGAGCCTTACCTGTATTTGTGAAGAACATCAAAGTATCGTGAGTAGAAGTCATTACCATATTTTTAACGAAATCATTTTCCCTAGTAGTAAGACCTGTTATACCTTTTCCACCTCTTCTTTGAGTTTTATAAGTATCTACAGATACTCTTTTTATGTATCCCAAATGAGTTAATGTAATTGCAACATTTTCTTCCTCAATTAAATCTTCTTCATCGATTTCTGAAGCATCTGCAACAATTTTAGTTCTTCTTTCATCTCCCCATTTGTCTTTAATTTCTAAAAGTTCAGTTTTAACAACTCCCATAAGCATTTTTTCATCTTCTAACAGTTGTTTATAATAAGCTATTTTTTTCATAAGCTCATTATATTCATTTTCGATTTTTTCTCGTTCTAAACCTTGTAATCTAGCAAGTCTCATATCTAAAATCGCTTGAGCCTGAATATCTGTAAGTCCAAAAGCTTCCATCAATTTTTCTTTTGCATTGCTATAACTCGCTCTAATAATTTTAATAATCTCATCTATATTATCAAGAGCTATTCTCAATCCCTCTAATATATGAGCTCTCGCTTCTGCCTTTTCTTTATCAAAAATAGTTCTTCTTGTAACTACTTCTTTTTGATGTTTTAAATATTCACTTAAAATTTCATAAAGAGTAAGTCTTTTTGGTTGACCATTGACTAAAGCTATCATATTCATACTATAGCTTTCTTGAAGTTGAGTATTTTTGAAAAGTCTGTTTAAAGTTATATTTGGATTGGCATCTCTTTTAAGTTCAATTACAATTCTCATTCCTTTTCTACTTGATTCATCACGAATATCAGAAATACCATCAATCTTTTTATCTTTAACTAATTCTGCAATCTTTTCTATCAATCTAGCTTTATTTACTTGAAAAGGAATTTCTGTTACAACTATCTGTTGTTTTCCCTTTGAAGTTTCTTCAATTTCTGCTTTAGACCTTACAATTACTCTACCATGTCCAGTTCTGTAAGCTTCTTTTGCACTATTTTTACCTAAAATAGTCGCCCCTGTTGGAAAATCTGGAGCTTTTACTATTTTTATTAAATCTTCAACATCTGCATCATCATTATCTATCATATAAACAGTTGCGTCTATTACATCAGTTAAATTATGAGGTGGTATAGATGTTGCCATACCTACTGCTATACCATTTGACCCATTTACAAGAAGATTTGGAAATCTTGCAGGTAAAACTTTTGGTTCTTGTTCTTCCTCATCAAAGTTTGGTTGAAAATCTACAGTTTTCTTTTCTATATCTCTAAGCATTTGAAGTGCAAATGGTGTCATTCTGGCTTCAGTATAACGCATTGCGGCAGCACCATCTCCATCTACAGAACCAAAGTTTCCGTGGCCATCTACCAATCTGTATCTAATAGAAAAATCTTGAGCTAATCTAACCATAGCGTCATAAATTGAGCTATCTCCATGAGGGTGATATTTACCCATTACATCCCCGACAATACGAGCAGATTTTTTATAAGGCTTATCTGGTGTTACTCCAAGTTCACTCATTCCATATAAAATTCTTCTATGAACTGGTTTAAGTCCATCTCTAACATCAGGCAATGCTCTACCAACTATAACACTCATAGAATAATCTATATAAGCAGTTTTCATCTCATCGTGTATTTCGCTTGTTATTAGCTTTCTATCTTCAAGTAAATTCATCTTTATTTACTTCCCCTCATCTAAATATCTACATTTGCATATCTTGCATTTTCTTCTATAAACTTTCTTCTAGGTGGAACTTTATCTCCCATAAGAGTTGTAAATATCTCATCTGCTGCAGCTGAATCCTCTATTGTGATTTGTAATAAAGTTCTGTTATTATAATCCATTGTTGTTTCCCAAAGTTGAGTATCATCCATTTCTCCTAGACCTTTATATCTTTGTATTACTGGTTTTCCTGACTTTTCAGCCAAGGATTCCATAAGTTTTTCCTGTTCTCTATCGCTATATGTATAATGAACTTCTTTACCCAATTTTGTTTGGAAAAGTGGAGGTTGTGCAGCATACACATAACCACCTTCAATAAGCGGTGTCATATATCTATAGAAGAATGTCAGAAGAAGTGTCCTTATGTGAGCTCCATCTACATCGGCATCGGTCATTATTATAATTTTATGGTATCTAAGTTTTTCTATATTAAAATCTTCTCCAATACCACATCCAAAAGCCGTTATCATATTTTTTATTTCTTCTGAATTCAATATTTTATCAAGTCTTGCTTTTTCTACATTTAAAATTTTACCTCTAAGTGGTAATATTGCTTGTCTTTTTCTATCTCTACCACTTTTTGCACTTCCTCCTGCAGAGTCCCCTTCCACAAGGAATATTTCTGATAATGCAGGATCTTTTTCAGAGCAATCTGCCAATTTACCAGGTAAAGAAATACTATCTAAAGCACCTTTTCTTCTAGTTAAATCCCTAGCTTTTCTAGCTGCTTCTCTAGCTCTTGCAGAACGTAAGCATTTTTCTATTATTATTTTTGCATCTTGCGGATTTTCTTCTAAAAATGCTGTTAGATTTTCATTTGTTGTAGTTTCTACAAAACCTCTCATTTCACTGTTTCCAAGCTTTGTCTTAGTTTGCCCTTCAAATTGTGGTTCTGTAAGCTTTACAGATATTATAGCTGTTATTCCCTCTCTAACATCTTCCCCTGTCAAAGCTGAATCATTTTCTTTTAATATTTTATTTTTCTTTGCATAATCATTTATAACTCTAGTTAAAGCAGATTTAAAACCAACCATATGGAATCCACCTTCTGTAGTATTTATGTTATTTGCATAAGAAAGTAAAACTTCATTGTATCTATCTGTATATTGCATAGCTATTTCTACTTCATAACTATCTTTTATAAGTTCAAAATATATTATGTTTTGATGAATTGGCTCTTTATTTTTATTTTGGTGAGCGACAAATTCTTTAATTCCACCTTCATATTGGAAAACTTCAGTTTTTTCTCTACCTTCTCTTTTATCTGAAAGAGTTATGTTTATACCTTTGTTTAGAAAAGCCATTTCTCTCAATCTATGTTCAAGAGTACTGTAATCATATTCTGTATCATCAAAAATTTCAGGGTCTGGCCAAAATATTGATTTAGAACCTGTACTAACTGAATCTCCTATAATAGTTAATGGTGTTGTGGTTTTCCCTTTCTCATAAGTTTGTTTATAAAGCTTTCCATTTCTTTTTATTTCAACTTCCATTTTTGTAGAAAGTGCATTTACAACTGATGCACCTACACCGTGAAGTCCACCTGAAACTTTGTATCCTCCACCACCAAATTTACCACCGGCATGAAGAACAGTATGAATTACTTCAACTGCTGGAATACCCATTTTAGGATGATTATCCACAGGCATTCCTCTACCATCGTCTTCTACTTCTATAGAATTATCTTCTCTTATAGTTACATTTATTTTTTTACAATATCCTGCAAGAGCCTCATCTATACTGTTATCAACTACTTCGTAAACCAAATGATGAAGTCCTTTGGTTCCTGTACTCCCTATATACATTCCAGGTCTTTTTCTAACAGCTTCAAGACCTTCTAAAACTTGTATCTGGGCTGCATCATATTGTTTTTTATTATTTTCAGTACTCAATTCACTACTCCTTATAAACTAAAATAATTTTAAAAACTTAAAATTCAATGATTTTAAGGGCTATATAAATTTAAAATTTTATTATTTCTCAACTAAAAATTATATACTAAATTTTATTATTTTACAACTTTGAAAAACAAATGCTAATCTATCCTTAATATTTCTCCTTCTTTTATTGTAAATATCTTTCCTTTAGGTAATTTATTTATAATTTTTTCAGATATTTCTGCAGATGTTATAAATATTTGAACATTTTTTAAAGAATTTATAAGAAAATTTTGCCTATTTTCATCTAATTCAGAAAGTACATCATCTAATAGTAAAATACAATTTTCTCCTTTAATTTCTTTTACTATATTTATTTCTGCCAATTTTAAAGATAAAACGCAACTTCTTTGTTGTCCTTGAGAACCATAAAATCTCATATCTATATCATTTGAAAAAATTTTAACATCATCTCTTTGAACACCTACAGTTGTACTTTTTCTTAAAATATCATATTTTCTATTTTCTTTTAATTTATTTCTTATTTCTATTTCTTGATTTTCTAAATTATCTTTTATTTCTAAATTAGAATCATATTCTATTTTCAATAATTCTTTATTTCCTGTTATTTTTTTATGTATTTCTTTACTTATATCATTTATTTTTTCAATAAATTCTTTTCTATAAAATATTATTTTTGCACCATATTTTGAAAGTTGTTCATCCCAAATATCTAGTATATCTTCTTTTAAATTATCTTCTTTTAAAACTTTATTTCTTTGAGCCAATACTTTTTTATAATTTATAATACACTCTAAATATGCTGGTTTTATTTGAGATATTTGCCTATCTATAAACTTTCTTCTTTCTTCTGGCAAACCTTTAACCATTCTTAAATCTTCCGGCGAAAATACTACTATATGTATTCCTTCCATAAGTTCTGAATACCTATATATTTTATTATTATTTATTTTTATTTCCTTATCTTTTTTATTAAAAATAAAATCTATTTTTATATCACCTTCAATTTTTTCTGCTAAAAGTTCCACTTTAAAAAATTCTTTATTAAAATTTAACATTTCTTTAAATTTTGAAGTTCTAAAAGATTTTCCAAGAGAACATATATATATTGCTTCAATAAGGTTTGTTTTTCCCTGTCCATTTTCACCTATAAGAATATTTATATTTGAATCAAATTCAACATTTTCATCAATATAATTTCTAAAATTAAGAAGCTTTATTTTTTTAATTTTCATAATTTTACCTTGATAATCTTACTAATTTCCTGATATTCTAACTGGCAATATTAAATAAGTGTATGAATCATCTTCTAAAGGTTTTATTAAGCAAGGACTTACTGAATTATTAAATTCCATTTTTATCAAATCATCTTCTACAACTTTTAAACAATCTACTACATATTTCGAATTAAATCCTATTTCTATATCTTCTCCATTTTTTTCAACATCTATAAATTCTTCTATATTTCCATCTTCAGAAGTGGAATTTATTTTTATAATATTTTCTTTTATACTTAATTTAATTAAATTATTTTTTCCTTCTTTTGAAAAAAGAGAAGCTCTTTCTATACTTTCTATAAGATTTTTTTTATTTAAAATTACCGATATTTTATTTTCTTTAGGAAGTATATCATTATATTTTATAAATTCACCTTCTAGTAATCTTGTTACTATCTTAGTATTTCCTATTATAACTCCTGCTTTTTTATCATCTATAATTAATTCAATATCTTCATTTTCGTATTCAGATACTATTTTGTATATTTCATTCATAGTTTTTGCAGAAATTATTATTTTATTTTCTTTTTCTATTTTCATTTTTTCTTTTAAAACAGCCATTCTAAAACCATCTAATGCAACCATTTTAATATTGCCTTCAACTAATTCTAAAAGAACACCAGTTATTACACCTTTTGATTCATCTATACTTGCAGAAAAAGAAGTTTTTATTATCATATCTTTAAATAATTCTCTGTCAATTATTATCTTATTATTTTCTTCTATTTCTTGTATTCTTGGAAATTCTTCTGGAGAAAAAGAAACTATATTTGCATCAAAATTTTCACAAGTTATATTTAAACTATTTTCTTTTAATTCAAAAGTTATTTCTTTATTAGGTAATTTTCTTATTATTTCATGAAATAATTTTGCCATAACTACTATTTTTCCATTTTCTATAGTATTGCATTTTATTTCATTTGATATGCTTAAATCTAAATCTGAAGATTTTAAAGTAATTTTACCGTTTTCAGCTTCTATTAAAATTCCTTTTAATATAGGAATAGTAGTTCTATTTGTTATAGCTTTTGATACTATATTTAAAGATTTTAAAATAATTTCTTGATTACATATAAATTTCATTTTTTTCTCTCCTTATTCTTTTTAATATATATTTAGTAATAATAGTAGGAGCTGTGGATTTGTGGATAACATATTCAAATCTTTTTAAAATAAAGCTTTACCAAATATAAAAAATTGTTATTAACTTGTTATTTATTATGTGGTTTTTTCTTTTATATTTAATTTTATAGAATTTATATTATCTGATAATTCATCATTTTTTCTAATTTCAGAATTTATTTTTTCATAAGCGTGTAAAACTGTTGTATGATCTCTTTTTCCAAAATATTCTCCTATTGAAGGAAAAGATAAATCTGTCATATCTCTACATAAATACATTGCTATTTGTCTTGGAAAAGCTAAGTTTCTAGTTCTTTTTTTTGATTCAATATCAGATAATTTTATATTGTAAAATTTGCAAACTTCTTTTTTTATTATATTTGGAGTTACTTTATCTTCTGTATTATTTACTATTTCTTTTAAAACTTTTTTAGCAAATTTTAAATTTATTTTTTCTTTTTTTAAAATTGAAAAAGAAAAAATTCTTTGTAAAGCACCTTCTAATTCTCTTATATTATATTTAATTTTATCAGCTATAAAAAATATAACTTCTTTTAAATCCTCATCTATTATTATAGTATTAGAATTTGATTCTATTTCAGCTTTTTTCATAAGTATAGCAACTCTAGTTTCATAATCAGGTGATTGAATATCTGCCATCATATTCCATTGAAATCTGGATCTAAGTCTTTCATCTATATTTACAAGTTTTGTAGGTGGCCTATCACTAGATATTATAATTTGTTTTTTAGCTTGATAAAGTGTATTAAAAGTATGAAAAAATTCTTCTATAGTTTTATCTTTTTTTTCTAAGAATTGTATATCATCTATTAAAAGTACATCTATTTGTCTATATTTATTTCTGAATTCTTGAGTTTTTTTGTCACTTATAGCTTTTATAAGTTCATTTGTAAACATTTCAGAAGAAACGTATAAAACTTTTAAATCAGGATAGTTAACATATATGTGTTGACCTATAGCATGCATCAAATGAGTTTTACCTAGACCAGAAGCTCCATATAAAAACAAAGGATTATATGAAGATGAATTATTAGGAGAAACACAAGATGGATTATTTGCTACAGCAAATGAAGCAGCGTGGGCAAGTTCATTATTACTTCCTACTACAAAAGAATCAAAATTATATCTTGGATTAAAATATTGTTCATCAAGAAAATTAGGATTTTCATTATTTTTAATATTTTCAATAGTTTGATCTTTTGTTATAAATTCAATAAAATATTTTTCACCAAAAATTTCTTCAATATATTCTTCTAATTTAATCATATATCTGTTACTTAACTTATTTATAACTACAGGATTATTAGTTTTTAAAAATATTTTATTACTTATTTCATCTATCTTTAATAGTTCTATAGAATTAAAAAATAATTCATAAGAAGGAAGTAACATAAAGTTTTCCATTTTTTTTAATACTATTTTCCAATTTTCGTATAAATCTTTGTTATTGTTCATTAAATATTCCATTCTAAAAAATAAATTTAAAAATTAAAGTCATATATATATAATAGCAACTAAGTTATCCACAGACAAGGCATATTTATAAAAAATAAAATAAAATTAAATAATAAACAAGTTATTCACAGATAATAAAGAAATATAAAAATATTAAATAAACTAATGAGAGAGTTATCCACATATATTGGATAACTCTGTTGATATATTTAATGTTTATAACTATATATTGATTATTTATCTAAAAATATGAAAAAAATAAAGAAAAAAATGCAAAAAATATTTATAAAGGTCTTAAAAATATTGACATACAGTACATATAATTGTATAATACTAGAGCGTTTAAATGTACGTAGTTTAGAAAAATCGTTTTGTAATTTAGAAACGAAAGAAAATTATTTATATAAGGAGGTGTTTTAGATATGAAAATGACTTATCAACCAAAGAAAAGACAAAGATCAAAAGAACATGGTTTTAGAAAAAGAATGAAAACAAAAAACGGTAGAAATGTATTAAAAAGAAGAAGATTAAAAGGAAGAAAGAAGTTATCAGCATAGAGACCGCAAGGAGTGGTCTTTTTGTTTTAGACCATTAAATAACTTTTTATGGTAATATTTTATGCTTAAAAAAAATGTTTTAAGAAATGAATATAATTTTTCTAAAGTTTATAAAAAAGGAAAATCTCAAGGTAGTAGATTTGTAGTTATATTTACTTTAAAAAATAACCTTGGATATAATAGAATAGGTTTTTTAGCAAGTAAGAAAGTTGGAAACAGCGTTAAAAGAAATAGAGCTAGAAGACTTATGAAAGAAAGTTTTAGAAAAATAGAAAATAAAATTTTAAAAGGATACGATTATATTTTTATAGCTAGAAATACTATAAATGGGGTTAAATGTGAAGAAGTAGAAAAATCTATGTATTTAGTTTTAAAAAGAGCTAAAATGTTTAAATAAAAGAGGTGTTATTTTGGGAAAATTAGCAATTTTATTGATAAGGGGTTATCAAAAATTTATTTCTCCTTTATTTCCACCAACTTGTAGATTTTATCCAACTTGTTCTACATATTTTATACAAGCCTTACAAAAGTATGGATTTTTAAAAGGAAGTTTTTTAGGCATAAAAAGAATACTTCGATGTCACCCTTTTAATCCAGGGGGATACGATCCTTTGAAGTAATGGAGGAATTTAATGCAGACAATAATAAGTTTTATAGCTGTACCAATGGGATGGTTACTGGGTTTTTTATACGTTTTAACCGATAATTATGCAGCAACTTTGATTATTTTTACTATAGTTGTTAGAAGTGCTTTATATCCTTTGTATGCAATGCAAATGAAATCAACTGCAAATATGGCAGAAATACAAAAAAAAGTAAAGGCAATACAGAAAAAATATGAAGGTGACAAAGAAACTATAAATATAAAGACTATGGAGCTTTATAAAGAAGAAAACTTTAATCCTATGGGCGGTTGTTTACCAATGTTGATACAAATGCCTATTATATTTGGATTATTTGCTTTACTTAAAAATCCAATGGCTTATATATCAAGCGATTCAATGATAATGGCGACTCATGAATCTTTTTTATGGATACTTGATTTGAGTCAACCGGACCTTTGGATAATGCCAATATTAGCAGGTGTTACTACATTTATATCATTTAGTCAAACACAAAAACAACAAGGAGATAGTGGTAATAATCAGATGGCACCTATGATGAATATTATGAAATTCATATTTCCTGTTATGATTGTCTGGATGGGAAGATCTTTTCCAGCAGGATTAACTCTTTATTGGTTTGTAGGAACTGTAGTTCAAATAGTAATAAATATTAAATTAAATAAAGTAAGAAAAGAAATAAAAACAGGAAAAAGAAGTGCTTAATAATAAAAAGTGTTTTATTTTAGAACAATGCTATTTATTGAAGGGAAAATTATATGGAATATTCAGAAAAATGGGGAAAAGATGAAAAAGAAGCTATACGTTTGGCTATGGCGGATTTGAATCTCTCAGAAGAAGATACAGATAAAGTAGAAATTGAAATTTTAGAAGAATCTTCAAAAGGTTTTTTTGGACTAGGTTCTAAATTGGCAAAAGTCAGAGTTCAACTTAAATCAAAAGAAAATAAAAAGAATAATTTTGAAAAAAAAGAAAAAAGAATAAATGAACCTAAAAGAAAAGAAGAAATAAAAAAACCTGAAAGCAAGGAAGTAAAGAAAAATAAAAAAATTGAAATTGAAGATATAGATGAAGGGGAAAGAAAACCTATTTCACAAACGCCTTCTTTAGATTTTATAAAAGGTGTAATTGAAAGAATGGGACTTACAGTGGATATAACTGCTGAAGAAACAGAAACTTCTTTGTATATATATATAAATGGTAAAGATTCAGGAACTGTAATAGGTAAAAGAGGACAAACTTTAGATTCTTTACAGTATCTTGCAAGACTTGTAGCTGTGAAAGAGAAAGAAAAGTATAGAAGAATAATACTAGACGCAGAAAACTACAGGGCTAAAAGAGAGAAAACTTTAGAGGATTTAGCTCATAGATTGGCAGAAAGAGTAATAAAAACTAGAAGAAGTTTTAAACTTGAGCCTATGAGTCCTTATGAAAGAAAAATTATTCATGCTACACTTCATGAAAATGATAAGATTTTAACTAGAAGTGAAGGAGAAGAACCTTACAGAAGAGTTGTAATAGATTGTAAAAAATAAAAGAGTAGCTTCGGCTACTTTTTATTTTAGAAAAATTATCATTTACTAGATAAATAGTATGGTAAAATAATATTGTGAAAATTTTGTGAGAGATTGATATGTTTTGAGCTTTTAAAGGAGTATTTATGGAAGATACAATAGCAGCAGTTGCCACTGCCCATGGAGAAGGCGGAATAGGGATAATAAGAATAAGTGGAGATAAATCATTAGATATTTTAAAAGAAATTTTTATAGAAAATATTGAAAAAAAAGATAAATCGTACATTGGCGATATACAATTTGAGCCTAAAACATTGAAATATGGATATGTTTTTGATAGAAACAAGGAAAAAATAATAGATGAAGTACTGGCTGTCTATATGAAAGCTCCAAAAACTTATACAGCAGAAGATGTTGTTGAAATACATTGTCATGGAAGTATTGTATCTCTTAGAGAAATTTTACAACTTATTTTAAGCAAGGGTTCGAGATTGGCTGAAAAAGGTGAGTTCACAAAAAGGGCATTTTTGAATGGCAGACTTGATTTAGCACAGGCAGAATCAGTTATAGATTTAATTAAAGCTAAGAGTGAAAAAACTTTTGATTTAGCTCTTAATCAGTTAGAGGGTAGTGTATCTAAAAAGGTTAAAGAGATTAGAAAATTGATATTAGATGAGCTTGTAAATATAACGGTGAATATAGATTATCCAGATGAGGATATAGAGCAAATTACTTATGAAAATTTAATAAATCGTTTAATGTCAATAGGCGATATGATTGAAAAGTTAGTAAGTACAGCGGAAACAGGTAGAATCTTAAAAGAGGGATTTAAAATAGCTATTGTGGGAAAACCTAACGTTGGAAAATCTTCCCTTATGAATTGTCTTTTAAAAGAAGCAAGAGCTATAGTGACAGAAGTTGCAGGAACTACCAGAGATACTATAATAGAAGATATTGTAATAAGAAATATACCTATTAAACTTATAGATACAGCAGGTATAAGAGATACAAAAGACATAGTAGAGAAAATAGGAATAGAAAAAAGTAAAGAGGCTTTTAATAGTGCAGATTTAATTATTTTTGTTACAGATGGAAGTAAAAATTGGGAAAAAGAGGATATTTTCATTGCAGAAAAAATTGGGACAAGAAAAGCAATAGTTCTTTTAAATAAAAAGGATAAAGGAATTATTTTAGATAAAAATGAAGTAGTAAAGATTTTGAAAAATGCAATTTTTATTGAAACTAGCTTAATAGATGAAATGGGAATTGAAAAGATAGAAGATGAAATAGAAAATTTAGTTTTCAGCGGTGAAGTAAGTCAAAGTAATGATTTATTTATAACAAATGTAAGACACAAGGAACTTCTTGAAAAAGCTTTAGTAAGTTTAAAAGATGCTATTTCAATGGTGAAATTAGGCGAAGCTATGGAGATGATAGAAATAGATGTTAAGCAGGCGTATGAAGATTTGGGAGAAATAATTGGAGAAACCACATCAGACAATATTATTGATGAAGTTTTTGCTAGATTTTGTTTAGGTAAATAGGAATAAATAAGTTTTAGGAGAAAATATGGAAAAGTATTTTATGGGTAAATATGATGTTATAGTTATTGGTGCAGGACATGCAGGCTGTGAAGCAGGTCTTTCTTGTGCAAGAATGGGAAAAAGAACTTTGATTTTTTCTATAAACCTTGAGGCTGTTGCTATGCTTGCGTGTAATCCATCAATAGGTGGTACTGGGAAAGGTCATCTTGTTAGAGAAATAGATGCTTTAGGCGGAGAAATGGGAATAAATATAGATAAAACTTTCATTCAAAGTAAGATGCTAAATACTGCAAAAGGCCCAGCAGTACATTCTCTAAGAGCACAGGCGGATAAGCATTTATATAGCCAAGAGATGAAAAGGACTTTAGAAAAACAAGAAAACTTGCATTTAAAACAAGGTGAAGTTGTAGATATAATAGTTGAAAATGGCAAAGCAAAAGGTGTTGTTTTAAAAACGGGAGCATACTATGAAAGTGAAGCTGTAATAATTGCAACAGGTACATTTTTAGATGGTAAAATTTTTATTGGAGAAAGTGTATATAGTAGTGGACCTAATGGTTTGGCACCATCTGTGGAACTTTGTGGGAATATGAAGAAAATAGGTTTAGAGCTTAGAAAGTTTAAAACTGGAACACCGGCTAGAGTCCTTGAAAGTTCAATAAATTTTGAAAATATGGAAGAGCAAAAAGGTGATGAAAATATTATGCCATTTTCTTTTATGACAGAAGAAACAGGAGAAAATAAAGTTTCTTGCTACCTTACTTATACAAATGATAAAACTCATAAAATCATAAGAGAGAACTTTGGAAGATCGGCTCTTTTTGGCGGACAAATTGAAGGTGTAGGACCTAGGTATTGCCCGTCTATTGAGGATAAAATAAATCGTTTTTCAGATAAAAGCAGACATCAATTATTTATAGAACCGGAAGGGTTGAATACGGAGGAATGGTACATACAAGGAATGTCATCTAGCTTGCCAGAAGATGTGCAACAGGATTTTTATAGAACGATACCAGGGCTTGAAAATTTAGAAATTGTACGTCCAGCGTATGCTATTGAATATGATTGCATAAATCCTTTAACTATAAAAACTAACCTTGAAAGCAGAGTTGTTGAAAATCTTTTTTGTTCAGGGCAATTTAATGGAAGCTCAGGTTATGAGGAGGCTGCAGCCCAAGGTTTGATGGCTGGTATAAATGCAGTTTTGAAGTTAGATGGTAAAGAACCTTTTGTCCTTGACAGATCTGAGGCGTATATCGGTGTTCTTATAGATGATTTGGTAACCAAGGGGACAGATGAGCCTTATAGAATAATGACTTCCAGAGCTGAATATAGACTTGTTTTAAGACAAGACAATGCAGATATTAGATTAACAGAGAAATCTTATAATATAGGATTGGCAACAAAAGAAAGATATGAAAAAGTTAAGTCTATGGAAGCAAAAGTTGAAAAAGAAATGAAAAGGCTTGAAAAAGCTATGATTAAGGCTGAAGATGTAAACCCTTTGTTAGAAAAGCTAGGTAGTTCAAAATTAAATCGTTCTATTTCAATGTCAGAACTTCTAAAAAGACCTGAAATAAGGTATGAAGACTTAAAATCTTTTGAAAAAGAGGAGCTGGATAATTATATAATTTCTCAAATTGAGATAAGGCTAAAATATAGTGGATATATCCAAAAGCAAATTCAGCAAATCGAAAAGTTTAAAAAATTGGAGAACAAAAAATTATCAGAGAATTTTGATTATAGGGAAATTGAAGGGCTTAGAATCGAAGCTATACAAAAATTAAATCAATTTAAGCCTTTGTCTGTAGGTCAAGCTTCCAGAATTTCAGGGGTTTCGCCAGCAGATATAAACGTACTTTTGGTATATTTAGAAAAAAAGAGAAGAACGAAAAAACAGTAGGTATTGATATGGATAAATTAAGAAACCTTTTGGGAAAGTGGAAATGTGAAGATATTGACAATAAAATCGATAAATTCATAAAATATAGAGAACAAGTATTAGCTTGGAATGAGAAATTAAATATGACAGCTATAACAGATGAAGATGAATTTGAGCAAAAGCATTTTTTGGACTCTGTAGCAATTTATAATTTTGAAGAAATGAAGTCGGCTGAAAAAATTGTAGATATTGGAACAGGAGCTGGTTTTCCTGGTGTGCCTTTGGCAATACTTTTTCCAGAAAAGGAATTTGTATTGGTAGATTCCTTGAAAAAACGTTTATTGGCTATAGACGATATGGTGGCACAAATAGGAATAAAAAATGTTTGTACAATCCACACCAGAGCAGAAGATTTAGGAAGAAATAAAGAGCATCGAGAGAAATATGATTTATGTGTATCGAGAGCAGTTGCCAATTTAGCTACTCTTTCTGAATATTGTTTGCCTTTAGTTAAAGCTGGAGGCGTATTTTTGGCATATAAAGGTGAAAAAGCAAAAGATGAACTATCGGTATCAAAAGAAGCCATAAGACGTTTAGGTGGGAAAATAAAAGGTGACATTTCTGAGAAAAAAGAAGAAAAAAATGCAAAAATGGAAAAAATATCAACAAAAAGAGCTGGGGTGGAGGAAATCGGCGAAATAAATGAAATTGCCAATTTTAACCATCAAATAGTAAGAATTTTAAAAGTTGAAAAAACTCCGAAAGCATATCCAAGAAAAGCAGGAGTACCTGCTAAAAGTCCTTTAGGGGTTTAATGTGAAAATAGCCGAGGAAGTTAGACAATAAAAATACATTTGCCAAATCAATATTTTGAAATATAAAAATAGTGTGTGATTTTGAATTGTTTGAGGTAAAGATAAAATGTTTCATATGAAACATTTTGAGAGGGATAGGAGTTTGGAGTTGAAAAAGGTACACTAGAATGAATGTTAAAGATTTGCTGTGAGTACTAAAAAAATAAAAGGTAAGTTGGTAATAATAAAAATTGTAAGACAAAAACAACTTTCTGATAAATAATTGAAAAATAGAGAGTTGAACAGCCTAAAAGTTTAACGGAATTAAGATAAATAAGAATGTTTCATATGAAACATTTTGTGTGTATAGAAATTTTGAAAACTAGTATAGAAAATTTGAATCTTAGGAGTTGAAAAAAATTAGGATTAAGGCAGAGTTTATAAAGAATAATTAGGTGTTAAGGAAAGTATAATGAGTATTAACGACATTAATAGTATAGATATGATGGGGCAATGCAAGGAAACTGGAAAAGTTCTTTTAACCTTAATTGATGATATGAATTGGGAAGATGAAAGTCGCCATTTGTTAAAACTTCAGGAAAAGGTAAATGCTTATTTAACATTCATAGAAAGTGGTCAAATTTTTGAAGAAGAATCAAATTTTATAGACAAAGTAGTTAAAATAGAAGTATGTATGAAATATAAACCTACAAGTAATGGAGAGAAATTTTTGGATAATGTTAAAGATATAATACTGAAAGCAGGCTTTGAATTTGAATATAATGTTGTAGGATGATTTTATATACCTAAGGAGTTTGCGAAGTGATTTTGAAGGTTCTGAGTTAAAAGTGATATAATGAGTATAAAATTTTAATAATTTAAGATAAAAAAGAATGTTTCATATGAAACATTCTTTTTTGTATGGATATTTGAAATCTAAAAGTGAAAACTTAGGATGGAAACATTAGAGAAATTGTTAGAGTTGTTTATTTAAAAGATTTTTTTGAAATAATTATAAATAAAATTTAAAAAAATTACATAAAAAAGTAGAGAAAAAAATTAAAAAAGAGTATAATGAAGTTAGTGCAAAAATACTATTATATTTATAACTTAGCATATAGAAAAAAGTATAAATTTCTAAGTATTTATGGAAAATATAATATAAAATATTTAAAAATATTATTTAAAGGGTTAGGGAGTACCCAGGGTTTAAACATAAGGAATTTGAGATTTAAGAAAAGGAGAAATGTTGTGGCAAAGACAATAGCGATTTTTAACCAAAAGGGAGGAGTAGGAAAAACTACTACAAACATTAACTTAGCAGCTTGTTTGGCATTAAAAGGAAAGAAGATTTTAGTTATAGATATAGACCCTCAGGGGAACACTACAAGTGGTCTTGGCATTGATAAAAAAGGCTTAGAAAATACTAGTTATGAAATACTTGTAAATAATGATATGCCTATTAAAAATGTAATAATGAACACTGATGTAAAAAATTTAGATATTATTCCTGCAAGCGTTAATTTAGCAGGTGTGGAAATAGAACTTATACAGTTTGATAAAAGAGAACAGAGATTGAAAAAGGCAATAGATGAAATTAAAGACAATTATGATTACATATTTATAGATTGTCCGCCATCTCTTGGGCTTTTAACTATAAATTCTTTAACAGCTGTTGATAGTGTGTTAATACCTATACAATGTGAGTTTTATGCTCTTGAAGGTGTAAGTCAACTTATGAGCACAATTTCTTTAGTAAGACAAAGTTTTAATCCTAGACTAGAGATACAAGGTGTAATTCTTAGTATGTTTGATGGTAGAACGAACTTATCTATACAAGTAGTTGAAGAAGTGAAAAAATACTTTAAAGAAAAAGTTTATGTCACTGTTATACCTAGAAATGTAAGACTTGCAGAAGCTCCTAGCTATGGAATGCCAATAACAGAATATGACCCTAAGAGTTCAGGGGCTGAAGCTTACAGAGAATTTGCAGAAGAATTTTTAGAGTTGGAGGCAGAAGAAAATGACAACATCTAAAAAAGGAAAAAATCAGGGGTTAGGTAGAGGTTTAGCTGAACTCCTTGGTAATGTTGAAATAGAGCCTTCTAGTGAAAGTAGAGAATCAGAGGGGACAAAAAAGACGGTAGAAAATAAAATAGATGAAAAAAACGTGATTTTATTTCTTGGAATAAATGATATAAAGCCAAATCCTAAACAACCTAGAAAGATTTTTAGCGAAGAAAAAATACTTGAACTTGCAGAATCTATTGAAAAGCACGGAGTTATACAACCTTTAGTAGTTAAAAAAGCTGAAAAAGGATATGAGATAATCGCAGGTGAAAGAAGATGGAGAGCTGCTAGAAAAGCTGATTTAAAGGAAGTTCCCTGCATATTAAAAGAATTGACTGAAGAAGAAAATATGGTTATTTCTATTATAGAAAATATGCAAAGGGAAGACTTGAATCCCATAGAGGAAGCAGAAGCTGTTGGAGAGATGGCATCTAGGTTTGGCTTTACTCAAGAAGAAATCGCTAAATCTGTTGGGAAAAGTAGACCATATATCACAAACTTGCTAAGGTTGTTAAAATTACCTGAAGGCATTAGAAAATATATAATGGAAGATAAGATTACAGCCGGTCATGGACGTGGAATTTTAGGGCTTAAAGATGAGGAGCAACAGATAAAATTAGCAGAAAGAGTTATAAAAGAAGATTTATCTGTAAGAGATGTTGAAAACATAGTTAAGTTTTTAAATGAAAATACAGGAAAACCTAGAAAAACGAAAAAAATTAAAGATCCAAATCTAATAAGTGTTCAAAAGGAATTATCGGAAAAGTTAGGAACAAAAGTTAATTTGAAGGAAAATAAGGGTAGAGGAAAACTTGAAATAGAGTTTTATTCAAGAGAAGAACTAGATGGATTAATTGAATTTTTAATGACAAATAAATAAAAGTAGTAGAAAACTGTTTCACGTGAAACAGTTTTTTTATGTAATAAAGGGTTAGACTTTTCAGGGTGGTTTGTTATGAAAATAGTTAAGAGTTTAATTTGTATAAATTAAGCAAAATATATTGACTATAAAACTAGGCAATGATATAATCTTTAATGACAAGTAAACTAGGCAAAAAATATTTGTAGATTAAATTATTAGGAGGTAGTTATGAATAAGGATATAGTTTTGCAAAAAGCAAGAAAAGATATGGCAAAGGAAGAATACCAGCAAGTTGAATTTAAGGGTTTGAAATTAGGTTATTTGATTTTTGTTATAGCCTATGCTTTTTTAGTGTTATTTAATTTCTCTCAGGGTAAAGAAATATATCAAATATCAGCATTATTTTGGATTATGTTTGCAACACAAAGTTATAGTAAGTATATTACATATAGAAGAAAGAGTATATTGGTAGGACTTGTTGCAAGTTCATTTTGTGCAGTGGTATTTTTAATAGATTATGTTATAACCACTTTAGGTTTAAGTTTCTTTCTGTTTGGATAATAGGTATAAAAATGAGTAGTAAAAAAGAAAAAATAGTTGAAAAAGACGAGTTGAAACTGTGCAATAATTTAGCTGAAGTGAGAAAAGAAAAGGGGCTTTCTCAGACGGAGCTTGCCCAGATGGTAGGGGTAGTGCGTCAGACTATAAGTTCTATAGAAACTGGACAATTTAATCCTACTGCAAAGTTAGGATTGATACTTTGCATAGCACTGGATAAAAAATTTGAAGAGTTGTTTTATTTTGAGGAGTAGCCATAAAACCATTGAAATCTCGATGCAAATCGCCTATTGACGATAGACGATTTATGTGCGAAATTAAAGCAGAATTAAGAAACTTTTTATAATGGATAAAACGAGTTATCACTAACTAAAGACAAAATGATATAGCGAAATCTAAAATCATCGTATATAATCAAGTATTGATTGAGCAAATTCATAACTTTAATGGTATAATTAGTAGGAGTGAAATAAGAAATTGAGTGAAGATTAGGGTAATAAATTATAAGCGTGATGATGTATCTTCTTTGGATAATAATTATGGAGATAAAAATGGGTAAAATAAAAAAAGAACAAATTGAAGTTAAAGGCTTTCAAATAGAGATATATACAGAAGATTTTAAAAATGATTATATTAGTCTTACTGATATTGCTAGATATAAAAATTCAGAAGAACCTAATGTAGTTGTAGCAAATTGGCTAA
>PDWI01006428.1_pt1 | contig 25875 bp, 26 predicted proteins | sample 1430891 | NCBI WGS metagenome assembly PDWI01 (sample SAMN01162508, study PRJNA174530) | Oral metagenome, whole genome shotgun sequencing project. | biome: Marine environment; feature: Marine mammal; material: Swab sample of the gingival sulcus; isolation source: swab sample of gingival sulcus...
TATGGTTTTGTCACGATAATCTATTACCGTATCAAGGCTGGCAACGCTTTGAGCTGTTAATTCTGGCCTTTGCCGTGCTGTTGATTGCTGTATTGACAAGCAGTATTTTGCTTATTGGTTTTGCCTTTGTCACGCTAAATGTAACGCGTCTATTACGTCAACACTATGCTTGTAAAAATCAATAATTGACCCTCAACTATCTTAATTAATTGAAAAAGTCAGCCTTATTACCCACCTACCTAGCGGCGTGGACTTCTTTTTGGCAGGCATAAAAAGAACCAGAGGAACCAACACGAAGATAGGTGTACATTCTTGGGGTGGTAATGGCGAAAATGCGACAGATTATCCTGTTGGTCACAAATATCACTTGCCTTACATTGAATATTACCAGGCGGTTGGCTTTAGTCAAAAACAAGCCGAAGATTTTTACTACTTCACCATTAACTCAGCTTCTGCTGAGGGTATTCATTGGATGACCGATGCAGAAATTACCAAGTATCATATACTAACAAAGTAATTTTTTCATAGGCAACCGATACCGATAGTTAAAATCTACTAACTTCATAAAAACTTTTAATTAGCTTTATTACCGACAGCTGACTATAATATTTATGTCGCCAAGAAACTCACTCAAAGCGATACAATTTTTACAACACAATCATTTAGGAGCATATTCATGTCTATTCTTAACAAACAATTACCAGAATTCAAAGTTGACGCTTTCCACAATGGCGAGTTCAAAACCGTAACCAGCGATGATGTCAAAGGTAAGTGGGCAATTTTCTTATTCTACCCGGCCGATTTTACTTTCGTCTGCCCAACCGAATTAGAAGATATGGCCGAGCACTACGAGCAATTACAGGGTTTAGGCGTTGAAGTACGCATTTCTCTCATAAAGCGTGGCACGACAGCAGTGACGCTATCGGTAAAATCAAGTTCCCAATGCTGGGTGACCCGACCGGCGTTATCACGCGTGGTTTTGACGTAATGATTGAAGAAGCCGGTCTGGCCGAGCGCGGTACCTTCTTGGTTGACCCTGACGGCTTAATTAAGATTGCTGACCTAACTGATGGCAGTATCGGTCGTAGTGCTGCAGAAATGGTGCGTAAGGTGCAAGCCGCTGTGCAAGCCGCTCAGTATGTGCGTGCCAACGACGGCGAAGTCTGCCCGGGTTCTTGGCAACCAGGTGCCGATACTTTAAAACCTAGCCTTGATTTAGTTGGTAAAATTTAAAATAGTCTAATTTACCGATAACCCTATCGGTAGTAAAAACTATTTGGTGGGGGGGGCTGTTCTTGTCCCTCTGCTTACCCTGCTATTCAACGCTTCAACTTTAACCAACAAAGAGAAAAGATTATGCTTACCCCAGAATTACTGGCGGGCGTGAAACAATACGCCACAGAAATGACCAAAACGGTTACGTTTGTTATGAATGAAGGCACTCACGAAAAGCGTGCTGAACTTGAAAAATTTTTAGCTGACCTGGCATCAGTCTCCGATAAAATCAAGGTAGAAACCAGCGATAGCCCAAAACTTCGCAACGCAATGAGTTTTACTTTATTAGCCGATGGTGAAGAAACCGGCATTATTTTCAGTGGAATCCCCGGTGGACACGAATTTACTTCATTGGTTGTTGCCCTACTTCAAGCCGGCGGACGTGAATTAAAGCTGGATAAGTCGATTCAAGCCAAAATCAAAGCCATTGCCCAGCCACTGCACTTTGAAACTTTTGTTTCCCTGAGTTGTCATAATTGTCCCGACGTGGTGCAATCACTGAATCAATTTGCTCTGCTTAACCCGAATATCAGCAATGAAATGATTGACGGCAACGTCTATCCTGAACTCGTTGAAGCACGTGGACTGCAAGGTGTCCCTGCCGTCTTTTTAGATGGCGAAGCCTTTGCCAACGGCAAAATTGACACTGCCGTATTACTGGATAAATTACTGGAAAAATATCCTGATATTGGTCATGCAGAAGTCCCAGCGCTTCCCGAACAGGATGTTACCGTTATCGGTGGCGGCCCTGCTGGTGTGACAGCGGCGATTTACGCGGCTCGTAAAGGTTTAGCAGTAACCATTATTGCCGACCGTATCGGCGGCCAAGTCAAAGACACGATGGATATCGAGAACTTTATTTCTGTCAATAAAACCACCGGCCCGGAATTATCAGCCAATTTTGCCTACCGGTGAAGCAATTACCACAAAAACCGTGATTGTTGCTACAGGGGCAAAATGGCGGCAACTCGGCATCCCGGGGGAGACTGAAAATATCGGTAATGGCGTTGCCTACTGCCCACATTGTGACGGTCCCTTTTTCAAAGGCAAAGACGTTGCCGTTATCGGCGGGGGTAACTCAGGTGTGGAAGCCGCCCTTGATTTAGCAGGCATCGTGCGTTCGGTGACGTTATTTGAATTTATGCCTGAACTTAAAGCCGATAAAGTTTTACAGGATCAGCTCTATAAACGGGATAATATTCGCGTGCATACCAATGCCGCCACGACAAAAATTACCACCGGCGATAACGGCAAAGTCAATGCCATTTACTACACCGATAGAAGCGATAACAGCGAACACAGTGTGGCATTATCCGGTGTCTTTATACAAATCGGTTTAATGCCAAACAGTGATTTTCTGGACGGTACGGTTGAACGTACACCATTTGGCGAAGTGATTATCAATGAAAAAGGCGAAACCTCTGCCGAAGGTATTTTTGCCTGTGGTGATGTCACTACAGTCCCCTATAAGCAAATCATTATCGCCATGGGCGAAGGGGCAAAGGCCTCCCTTGCTGCGTTTGATTATCTGCTCAAACAGGGAGTATAGTAACCCGTTGTGCATTTGCAAATTGGTATTTTATTAACTCAGTTAACTATATTATCAATAAACAGCCATAACAAACCGTTAGGTGATATTGCAAGAAAAAAGCCCACAATTTTTTTGCGGGCTTTTTCAACCATTGAATACGGATTTCCCTATTAATCATCGTAATATCTGCTGTATAACATCCAGACGAGCAAGATAAAATTGGGATGGTCTAATTTTGGCAGGCCTTTGACGAACAAATTAAAGCGGTGTTTTCCGAGTTGCAACGGCCACACTCCCATCTGACAATGACCACCGGCATCAATCATGCCCCAGGCTTGGCTGGGCAGCATTTCCGTACCGTAAGTCGATTCATATTTGCTGTAAATGGCGGTTAAATCGGCCGTCATCACGGCGAAGGCCTCGGACGCCTCAGCCGACATACCGGTATAAAACAAGGGGAAACCGTGTTCATCGGCAACTAAAGCCTGTCCTTCGGATGATAACATTGACAGTAACTGCGGTAAAATTTCTTCAGCGGAATTTTCCGGCAGCTCCAATACTTCATCGTATTCTTCTATCCAGCCCATAGAGCGGATTTCCTGCATTTGAGCAGCAAAATCATTGTCGTTCAGCCCCATTATCTGCTGCATATCTTTTTCGCTCAGTTTGCTTAAGCGCTTGTTCTCAAAAATTTTAGCAAATAACAAAGATGCCGGTGTTTCTTCCCTTTTTTGACAGGCCAAATGATAAGTTCCGGCTGCTGTCGGTAAAATATATTTCCCTGAATTTAGTTCTTTTTCCATAAAGTTAATCACCTTTTTATACTTAATTATAATAACCAGTTAATTTTTCAGACGAGAGACTCACCCCCTTTCACTGATCCTTCATTAAAAGGGGCCAACCCGCCGGCACGCAAGACGATTTGACCACGTTCTGCCCGGTCACACTCCGCCTTATGATTATCGGATAGTCTTTTGAGCAGCACTTATCACAACAATGACGGAGCGCAAAAGACAAAATCACGGTGATAATACCATAACACAACGCACTTAACCACCATGAAATATGTTGTAAAAAACACCCCCGGATATTAATCATGTAACGTCCGCCAAACGGTGCTTATCATATCGTTAAATCAGAAAAAAGACAAGTATCTTGTTGATAAACAGTATAATAAAACAGTTTGCAAATGATAACTTTTATCTGTAACAACGCTCGGGACTGATAAAACACCTAAACGATGCACATCGGTAAAAATTATCTCCCGCAAATTTTATGGTAATTGTGTTCTGGCAGCAAAGGCATGCCCCAACGTGTGACTGTCAATATACTCCAGCTCGCCACCCATCGGTACACCAAAGGCGATACGGCTGGTCAATACACCATACTTTTTCGCTAACTCATTAATATAATAGGCTGTCGCATCACCTTCTACAGTGATATTGGTTGCTAAAATCAGTTCCTTAACGTCACCGTTTTGCAAGCGCGCTTCCAAAATATCCAAACCGATTTCCGCCGGCCCTATCCCATCCAACGGTGACAAACGTCCCATCAAGACAAAATACTTACCCTTAAAATGCGTCGACTGCTCGACAGCCAGCACATCCATTGGCCCCTCAACGATACAAATGGTGGCGTTACTGCGTTTTTTATCGGCACAAATACGACACAGTGTCTGTTCGCTTAAATTACGACAATCCTGACAATTACCCACTGCCCCGATGGCTTCGCTTAAGGCTTTGGCAATTTCGGCGCCGGTACCACGGTCATTTTGTAATATATGAACAGCGAGCCGCTGAGCCGTTTTTGACCCGATTGAGGGTAAGTGGGATAAAGCGGTAATCAACTGCTCGACTTTTTCAGAAAACATAATCAATAATGCCTAACAAAAAACAAATACCTTAAAAACCACAGTGATGCTAAATACTTTCTGCGACAAAGCCTGCCGTCGCAGACAGTACAAAAATACACCAAGACAGCTGACAGATAAAGATGAAGCGTCACTGCATTTAAACCGCTAAAACGGCATTTTAAAACCGGGCGGCAATTGCATGCCGTTGGTCAGCTGTCCCATATGCTCCGCCGCGGCACTCTCGGCTTTGCGCAGCGTATCATTTAAGGCGGCAGCGACTAAATCTTCTAACATATCACGGTCTTCTTCCAGTAAAGAGTCGTCAATACTGACACGTTTTACCACATTTTTGCAGGTTGCCGTAATTTTCACCAAACCGCCGGCAGCTTCGCCGGAGACTTCAATGGTTTCCAGCTCTTTTTGCGCCTTCTCCATATTTTCTTGCATCTTTTGTACTTGTTTGAGCATGCCGCCCATATTACCACCAAACATAAATAGCTCCTGATTTTTACTACTAATAGACTCCCTTATTGGGTACGCTTAACCGTTTTTTCAATGATTTTTCCTGCAAAGGTTTGCAAGATTGTTTGCACCATCGGTTCTTGCCTAAAGGTTTCGAGCAAGGCCTGTTGTTGCTGCACTTGCTGTTGTTGTCGAATTTCCGCCGGTGTCGCCTGTTCTATTTGGGTTAAGTTTACCTCAACCTTAACGTTTTGCTGAAAATACTGCTGCAACGCCGTTTGTAATTCCGCCAAACTGTCATCGGTAACCATCACCTGATGTTTCGGCAATAAATCCAAACTTGCCATCACCCCGTTATCCGTTGGTGCGACGCGCAAAATACCCAAACTGACAAACTGCAAAGTGTAATCGCTTAACCCCAGCTGATAAACAAGTGTTTCCCAACAGAATTCGGATAACCGGCCCGACGACCCGGCAGCCGCTTCGGTATCGTTTGGTTTTGCTGGCTTGTCTTGACACGCATCCGCCTTTTCTCCGCCATCACTTGGCTGATCTTGCCAAGGCGGACTGTCCATGGCGCCATCGGCGTGACGAGCGCTATTCTCTTTGCGGGGGGTGAGCGTTGGTATCTTGTTGTTTTCGCTTGACGGTGGGGCAATATCGCGTCCCCGCAGCATCACCGCATCAATTTCCGCCTGGCTGGGGGGTGGCTCCAAGCTGCTCTCTTGTGATAATTGCCAGGCCGCCTGCCAAACAGTATCCGGCGCTTGCTGTCCGGCACCGTTTTGCTCCGACACTGATACCTTCGGCTCCTTAACCAACGGCTTGTCTGCCGGTTCTGCCGCTGATTTGTCTGTCGATTTAGCTGTCGTACAATATTTGCTGAAATTTTCCTCAGCTTGGGCCAAATCATTGGCGCAAGCAATCGGTGTCGCGTGTACTTGCTTAATCGATGTGACAGGTTGAACGGTTGTTTCCGCCGTCTTTGCTGGCGTTTGGGCAGCCTTCACTTTTGTCTGTTTTTCGCGCTGCTGTCGGTCGGCGGGCTTAGCGGCGCTGTTTTTTTTTTCGCTTGACGCTTGCTGGGGCGGTTTTTCCTTTTGTGCTTCTGCTGCCCTGTCACGCAAGGATTCATCCAATACGGTGCGATGGCGCGGCAACCAATCATTGGGCACAAAAGCCAACATCCGTAACAAAGCCATTGTCACCGCTTCTCTCGGATTGCCGGAGACGGCCAAATTGGGCAGGGCTTTTTCGGCAATATCGTACCATAAGTGCAGTAACGGTTTGGGAATATCGCCTACAGCAGATAATAACGCCGGACTTAACTGTTCGACAATTCCTTCTTTGGCCCACGCCATCCGTTGCAGACGTTTCATTATCTCAATCAAAAAGGCCCGGGCATCGACTTCGTAATTATCCAGACGATGGAGTGCCGTGCTCAATTGGTTGGGATTGTTAGTGGCAATGGCAAATAAAATAGCTTCAATATCGGCCGGCTGAATAGTGCCCAAAATTTCCGTGACGGCGGCAAGACTTAGCTCACCCTGCCCGTAAGCGATGGCTTGATCGGTCATTGACAAGGTATCGCGCATCGAACCGTCACCGGCATCAGCCAACAATTTCAAAGCGTCTTCATCATAAGTAATCGATTCCGCCTGACAAATATTGCTAAGGTGCTGACAAATTTGCTTTTGCGTCAGTGATTTCAAGTTAAACTGCAGACAGCGCGATAAAATGGTAATCGGCAGCTTATCAGGGTCGGTGGTTGCCAAAATAAACTTGACGTATTCAGGCGGTTCCTCCAGGGTTTTTAACAGGGCGTTAAAACTGCTTTTGGAAAACATATGCACTTCGTCAATCAAATACACCTTAAATCGTCCCTTGGTAGGCAGGTAGGAAACGCTGTCAATCAGTTCGCGCGTTTCCTCGACACCGGTGCGTGAAGCGGCATCCACTTCGATTAAATCGACAAACTTACCGGCTTTAATTTCCTGACAACTTTCACACTCACCGCAAGGATTGGCACTGATCCCCTTGGTCTCACAGTTAAGCGATTTGGCAAAAATACGGGCAATAGACGTCTTCCCCACCCCGCGTGTTCCCGTCAGCAAGTAAGCGTGATGTACCTGATTATGTGATAAAGCAAAAGTTAACGCCTTAACAACATGGGTTTGCCCCACCAAATCGGAAAAAGTTTGTGGTCGCCATTTTCTGGCCAATACGTGGTAAGTCATCCGGGCATTATACAATCACAATGCGATACCTGCAATACGGTTAGCGTGCTTGACAGGGCAAATCCTCATTATTTATTAACAAACGATTTGCATAGTATAAAGCAAATTTTATTCATGCGATTATCCTCTTGACAAAGGCATGAATCATAGCATCCGAACCGTCTTTATGCAGTTGTTGGACGAAGGCACTGCCGATGATAGCCCCATGCGCATAACGGCAGGCGTTTTCAAAAGTGTGACGGTTGGAAATGCCGAAACCAATCAACAGAGGATTGTTGAGCTGCATAGCCTGAATGCGTTGGAAATAGGCATTTTGCCCTTGTTGTATATTATCCTTCGCTCCCGTGATGCTCGATGAAGACACCGCATAAATAAATCCTTGTGCGTGCGTATCAATCATCCTGATACGTTCTTCTGAAGTATTGGGGTCAATCAGAAAAATATTGGCGAGATGATTGTCTTGAAAGTAAGTTTGGTAGTTATCAAGGTATTCTCTTAAAGGTAAGTCGGGGATAATCAATCCATCAATACCAACTTCGGCACATTGTTGGCAGAAATTTTCAATTCCGTATTGCATGATAGGATTTAAATACCCCATCAATAGCACGGGAATCGATATTTCCTCACGCAATTTTTGCAGTTGGGTAAATAATCTTTTGATTGTCATACCATTCTTTAGTGCTGTTTGCGAGCTGTTTTGAATAACCGGACCATCAGCAACAGGATCAGAAAACGGCATGCCGATTTCCAGCATATCAACACCTGCTTTTTCTAAGGATTTGGCAATACGCATGGTATCGTTTAATTGCGGAAAACCTGCGGTATAGTAAATATTAAGCAAATGTTGCTTTTCTCGAAATACTTGTTCAAGTCGCTGTACGGTCATAAGTTATTGCTCCACTGAATGTACGTCTGTAAATCTTTATCACCACGCCCCGACAAATTAATCACAACAATATCGTCTTTGGCAAAGTCTTTTTCTTCTAACACCGCAAGGGCGTGTGCACTTTCAATAGCGGGAATAATACCTTCTATTTTGCTCAGTGCCAAACCTGCCGACATCGCCGCTTGGTCGGTGATACTGAAAAAGTCAGCCCTGCCCGTCGCCTGCAAATTGGCCAGCATTGGTCCGATACCCGGATAGTCCAGACCAGCGGAAATGCTGTATGGTTCGATAATTTGCCCGTCATCGGTTTGCATCAGCAGTGTTCGGCTGCCATGCAGAATGCCGTCTTTACCCAGAGCGGTAGTTGCTGCCGATTTATTGGTCTCAATACCCAATCCTGCGGCTTCGGCAGCGATTAATCTTACTCCTTCATTGTCTAAAAAATGATAGAAGGCTCCGGCAGCATTACTGCCGCCGCCAACACAGGCGATAATGTAGTCAGGATTTTCCCGTCCCTCGCAACGCTGTAATTGCACCTTAATTTCTTGGCTAATGATCGATTGAAACCGGGCTACCATATCAGGATAAGGGTGCGGACCAACTACTGAACCGATGATATAGTGTGTGTCATCGGGATGATTTATCCAATGCCGCATTGCTTCGTTGGTGGCGTCTTTTAATGTTTTACTACCCGAGGTGGTCGCTTTGACCGCTGCACCAAGAATTTTCATACGTTCAACGTTGGGCTGCTGTCGCAACATATCAACTTCACCCATATAGATGATACAATCCATGCCCATCAGTGCACAAACTGTCGCCGTGGCCACGCCGTGTTGCCCCGCACCCGTTTCGGCAATAATTTTACGTTTGCCCAATTGTTTTGCTAATAAAATTTGTCCGATGGTGTTATTGATTTTATGTGCCCCCGTGTGGCACAGATCTTCACGTTTGAGGTAAATATTGGTGCGATACTTTTCCGACAATCGAGTGGCAAAATACAGCGGTGTTGGGCGGCCGACATAATCATGTAACAAACGTTCAAAATCCCGTTTAAATACATCTGAGTTAATAATCCTTAAATAGTGACGTCTTAACTCTTCGACATTAGGGTACAACATTTCAGGAATATATGCCCCACCAAATTGACCGTAGTAGCCTCGGTCGTCAGCTTGAAAATTATTCATAATCGTTCCATCAGTTTCCGTAATCGGGTAATATCTTTTAGTGCCGGTTGTATTTCAAAACAACTATTGACATCAATACCAACCAGTTGCTTGATACTCAGTTGCTTAATAGCCGATATATCCCGCAAACAGATACCACCGCTCAAAAAGAATGGTGTGTTTAAGTCATAGTCATCCAGTAGATGCCAGTCAAAGTGCTTTCCCGACCCTCCATAGCTCTGCGTTGCAGTATCGAAAAGTAGATAATTGGCATTAGCATAATCGGCAATATTGACAGGTAGCTTATCGATTACACGTAAGCCCCTGTTCCTGCAAAGCAGTAATCAGCGATGCTGGCTCATCACCATGTAGTTGAACATGCGATAAGCCATATCGCTGTACATAGCCAGCAATTTGAGCAATATCGGCATTGACAAACACACCAACTTTAGCAATATCAGCCGTGATATTGTGAATTGTTGTGCTGTCGCTATTACCTGCATAGCGGGGCGATTGCGGGTAAAAAATAAACCCCATCAAATCAGGTTGTAAAGCGGCAACGGCAGCGATATTATCAGGGTCTCGCATTCCGCAAATTTTGAGTTTTAACGCCTTCATCGTAACTCACGCATAAATGCCTGTGCAGCTACATCAGGCTGTTCGGCTTGCATAAAGGTTTCGCCGATTAAAAATCCTTCAAAGCCGACTTGCTTTAAGTCTTTAATGGTACTCGGATTGTCGATACCGCTCTCGGAGACTTTCAAAAAGTCATCGGGAATTTTATCCGCCAAAGCATAAGAGGTGGCAATATCGGTAACAAAAGTTTTTAAGTTGCGGTTATTAACACCAATCAGATTGACCTTATCACTCAGGCTTTCGTACAATTCATTTTCGTCGTGTACCTCCAATAAGACTTCCATACCCAAGTCCTGCGCCAATGCTCCCAGTCGTTCGATGTCGGCTCGACAAAGCACGGCAGCAATCAGCAAAATCACATCGGCACCCAGCGATTTGGCCTCAAGCACCTGGTATTCGTCAAGCATAAAATCTTTACGTAAAATCGGGCAGGCATTTACCCTGCGTGCCACTTGCAGGTCATTAATCGTACCGCCAAAAAAGGTATTATCGGTCAAAATTGACAACGCCGAAGCGCCTGCAGCGACATACCCCGTCGAAATTTTTTCCACGCAAATATCAGCATTAATCACGCCTTTGGACGGTGATTGTCGCTTAATTTCAGCAATAATCCCCGTCTTATCATCGTGTCGCAAAAATTCACTCAGAGAGAATGGCTGTCGCATAAATTGTTCAGATTGCTCCAAAGCACCGACAGGCGTTTTTTCCTTGGCTTGTGCGACTTCGGTTCTTTTGCGGGCAATAATTTTATCTAGTATATTCATTTAGCTGTTCACCCGGATAAATCGTTTCAAAGATTTCATGGCGTTGCCACTGCTCAAAGCATCATTTGCCGCAGCAATGCCATCGGCAATCGATATATGTTTGGCCGTGGCAATTGCCACGCCGGCATTGGCTAATACGGCGTTATGTTGTGCCTCGCTGCCTTTGCCGGCGAGAATACGCTGCATAATTTCTGCTGCCTCAGCAATGCTGTTACCACCGTGCAAATCAACTTGTTGTATTGGTGTAAACCCTAATTGCTGTGGTGATAACAGCGTTTCCTTGCCGTTGGTAATCAATTTAACATCACCGGTCAAAGAAATTTCGTCATAACCGTCCAGGGCATGAACAATGGCAAAATGGGTATCGGTATTCTGATAGAGATAGCCGTATAAACGTGCTAACTCCAGACTAAAGACACCGACCAATTGATTTGGCGGACGGGCGGGATTGACCATCGGACCCAACATATTAAAAAAAGTTTTAATGCCCAGTTCTCGACGAATCGGGGCAACATGTTTCATTGCCGGGTGAAACAGTGGTGCGTGCATAAAGCAAATGCCCGAAGCATCAAGGGAGCGTTGCATCTGGGCAGCTTCACCCGAAAACGATACGCCCAAATATTCTAATACATTCGACGAACCACTGGTTGACGATACGCCATAATTGCCATGTTTGGCAACATAAACACCTGCACCGGCGACCACAAAGGAAGCGGTTGTACTGATATTAAAGGTATTTTTTTCATCACCGCCCGTGCCGCATAAATCAATGCTATTATAGCCATCTAAATCGACGGGGCGGCACAGAGCCAACATGGCATCTCGAAAGCCTTCCAATTCTTCAACACTAATCGCACGCATTAAATATACGGTCAAAAATGCGGCAATTTGGCTGTGGTTGTATTGACCTGTCGCTAATCCCGTCAAAACCGCCTGTGCTTGTTCACGAGACAGACGCTGGTTGTTAATCAGTTTATCGAGTATTTCTTTCATTGTGCTAACCAGTTTTTGATAAGGTGTATCCCGTGTTCTGTCATTATCGACTCGGGATGAAACTGTACCCCACGTAAGTCAAACTGCCGGTGTTTGACTGCCATTATGCTGCCGTCATGAGCCACGGCGGTGACAGTCAGCTCGTCTGGCAAGCTGTCTTTATCGATGACCCACGAGTGATAGCGGCAAACCTTAAACGACGGGGGTAATCCGGTGAATAAAATATCTTCGTGCATGGTATTTATTGTTGTCACAACGCCGTGGTAAACTTCGGCCAGATTAAGCAGACCGCCGCCAAAAGCCTCGCCAATCGCTTGGTGTCCCAAGCACACGCCAAGAATATTTTTGCTTTCGGCGTATCGCTGAATAACTTGTGGCATCAGTCCCGCATCTTTGGGTACCCCGGGACCCGGTGACAGCAAGATATGCGTGTAAGCTTCAACTTCGTCCAGTTCAAATTGATCGTTACACACCACCTTCATCATCGATTCATAACCTAACTGGCGTAAAATATGCACAAGGTTATAAGTAAATGAATCGTAGTTATCGATTACGAGTATCTTCATCACTGTTTCACTTCTCGACCGGTATATTCTAAGGCGTATTCGATCGCACATTCCAAAGCACGTACTTTGTTATAGACCTCGGCTAATTCGCTGTCGGGATTTGATTTTGCCACGATACCTGCACCAGCTTGGAACTTTAGCACATTATTTTTACTTAAAAAACTACGTATCATAATGGCGTGATTAAAATTACCGGAAAAATCCATAAAACCCACCGCCCCGCCGTAAAAACCGCGCGGCGTGTTCTCGCAGGCACCGATGATTTCCATGGCACGGATTTTGGGGGCACCGGATAGTGTCCCGGCGGGAAAAGTATCAGCAATGACATCCATAAACGAGGTACCGGTACGCATTTGTCCCGTCACTTTTGAAACCAAGTGAATGACGTGCGAATAGAATTGTACTTCCCTATATTTTTCTACCGTCACTTGGTCACAGCTACGGCTCAAATCATTACGCGCCAAGTCAACCAGCATAACATGTTCGGCATTTTCTTTGGTGTCGTTTAACAACTGCTCGGCAAGCTGTCTATCGGCTTGGTCATCACCCGTGCGCTCAAAGGTGCCGGCAATCGGATGTATTTCAGCTTTACGGTTTTTTAATATGACCTGTGCCTCCGGCGACGAACCGAATAAACGAAAATCACCGTAATCAAAATAAAATAAATACGGTGACGGATTAATCGACCGCAAGGCACGATAAACTTGAAAATCATCGCCTTGGTAGGGAATGGAAAAATTCCGCGACAAAACAACCTGAAACACATCACCAATTTGACAGTGGTGAATACCTTTTTTGACCATATCAAGATACTGTGCATCGGTTTTATTCGACTGTTTTTTCCCCGTTACGGTAAAAGGATGGTCGGGGATATTGCGTTGCTGAATCAGGGAAATAACTTCATTAAACAGCTCATCATTTTTTTTATCAATATATGTTTCAACAAGATAACAAGTATTTTTAAAGTGGTCTAAAGCAATAACAAACTGGAATAAGTGGTACTGTGCCAGCGCTATACTGTCATCTTTGTTGCCAATATGTACATCACCAAAACAATCGATGGCATCATAGTTTAAATAGCCAAACAGACCGGTTTTGATAAAATCGTCATTGGCTTCTTGTACAACAAAGTGGGAACAAAATGCCTCGATTTCCTTTTTCAGATTTTGCAACGTATTATTTTTTACGGGACAGTCGGGTAGCTGTTTTTCAACCACACCGTCTTTAATACTGATGTGTGCCAATGGCGAACAACAAATATAGGAAAAGTTGTTTTCGTTGCCGTGATAGTCAGAACTTTCCAATAAAAACGCGGTGGCAAAACGGTCTCGCAGTTTCAAATACATACTCACAGGCGTGATAGTATCCGCCAATAGTTTGTGTGTTCTGATTTTTAAGCTAATTTTATTCATCAATTCTTTTGTTTATCACTTTATTTTTAGTTTAGACACCACCAACAGGGGCGCATCAGTGTTCTAGTACAGAGATACTATAGCATAATATTGGAATTGGCAACAACCGTTTTGTTAAAAATAAAGTAAAAATTGACAATATACGCTGCTATCGATTAACTTTCGATACAAGGTCAGGGTAAATCCTCATTAATTATTTAGGTAGTATAGTCACGAGAGATTGGCATAATTATCAAGCAAATTTTATTTATGTGATTGCCCTGACGTGTTTAACCACTGCTGTTTTACTTGGCTGGCAAAGCAATATAATCCGCCTCAATAACGATTAATCGCTGTTTATACAAGCGGCTTAATGCCCGTTTGAAATTCTTTTTGCTGACCGAAAACAGGCGATAAATTTCCTCTGGCGGGGTTTTATCGCTTACCCTTAAAAAGCCCTGGTTGGCGGCTAATTTAGCCAAAATGGTTTGTTCCAATGCTGACAGTTGATGCTTACTGACAGTCTCCAGTTTTACATCAATCTTGCCGTCTTCTCTGATTTTACGTACAAAAACCTTGACCTTTTGCCCGATATTCAATGTGGTGAACACTTCGTTGTGGTACAACATACCGCTGTGGCGGTTTTCGATAATCACTTTATAGCCCAGGTCGGTTTTTGCCATCACCGTGGCATCGAGTGGCTTGCCGCGGGGGTAATCCGGCGGGGTATTGTCTAAAAACCGGCTCAGTTTAGCGGAAGCCGTCACGCGTTCACTTTCTTCGTCTTGATAAACATACACCAAATAATACGCCCCCTGCCGCATTTTCCTGGCCTGTTGCACATAGGGCACCAGCAAATCTTTGGGTAATCCCCAGTCCAGAAAGGCACCGGCCGCGTTAACATCAACCACGCGCAGATAAGCAAATTCCCCCACACAGGCTTTGGGTTTTTCCGTAGTGGCAATAATGCGGTCTTCGGAATCAAAATAAATAAAAACCGTCAGCTCATCTCCGACCTCGGTATCTGCCGGGACATAGCGGGCCGGCAGTAAAATATTACCCCAACCGCCCTGATCAATATCGCCACCATCCAGATACAGCCCAAAATCAACGACCTTCGTCACCCTCAGGGTGTTGTATTGTCCAATCTTAATTGTTTGCATGCAACCACACTCATTTGTTAACAGGTTATCAGCGCGGCGTAAAAGGATAGCGGCTAATAAACGGATTTTCCCGCCCTTGTTCGGCCTGAATAATTTTGGCCCGGCGTTTTTCTTCCTTACCGGGTGGGTCAGCCTTATCCCAAGCCAACATCAGCGCTTTGGTTTTCTTATGCAGCGTTAAACCGTATTGATATTGCATATACAACATTGCCCGGGCGACTTCGCCGCGAACAGCGGGGCTGGGTTCGGCAATCCGCCGTTTTTTATCCACCTCGAAATCACACGAACCAAACCGGCGTTTTTCCCCCTTAACGTCGCCAAAACGATAACTGCTGCGTGCTTTATTCACCTTAATTAAAGCCGGATAAATATTATGTAAATCACTTTCAATGGTACGAAAAGCCGCACTGTGTTTTTGACAAGCTTTGCGGGTGCCGCAGTGTAAATCTTTTGTCACCCAGGACATCGGAAAAACATGTTCGGCGTTGACGTATTGTTTTCGCTCTTTGTAGTTTTTGGTGGAAAATCTTTTATCACAGTATAATGTGTTGCCTTGGCGCGCATACACACTTGTCCAGAAAAATTTCAACGCTTGCCGGTATTCACCATTGGCCCGTTTTGCCGGATGATTACCGGCATTTGTTTGCTGATAAGTCACCCCTGCCGACAGCAATAACGCCGCCAGGAGTAAATGTTTTTTCAGGTGTTTTTTTAGATAACGCATAAAAGTCCCGTTTTGTCTTTGGGTATTTGCCGATTTTTTCGTTATAATGGGCGTTTGTCAGTCATTATACGCTAAACTAACGTTCTAAGAGGAATTTTTATGCATGTTGTTATTCTAGGTGCGCCGGGTTCCGGTAAAGGCACTCAATCAGCAGAAATCATCAAACAATTTTCACTCAAACATTTATCCACCGGTGATATGTTACGTGCCGAAATTGCCGCAGGTACGGAGTTAGGAATTGCCGCTCAAACGGTGATGGATAAGGGGGAGTTGGTCAGCGACGATATTATTTTGGGGATGGTTGCCGAACAGCTGAAAAACACCGACAAAGGCATCTTATTTGACGGCTTTCCCCGCACCATTGCCCAAGCGGAGGGCTTGGACGAGCTGCTGGCGGAGATGGGCAGCCAAATTGCTCACGTTATTGAGCTAGACGTCGATAAGGAAGAAATCATCGAACGTATGTTGGCCAGAGGCCGGGCAGACGATAACGAAGAAACCATCCGTAACCGCCTGGAAGTGTTTGAAACCCAAACCGCCCCGTTAATTGAGTATTATCATAAACAAAACAAATTATCGATGGTTTTAGGCAGCGGTTCCGTTGCCGATATTTTTGCCCGTATTCAAAAGGTCTTATCGGCGTAACACCACGCTGCGAAAAAAACCGTGGCAAAACACAAAATCGCCAGACGTTTTCACGAGCAAGTCGAATGGGCCTTTCGTAAACAGCGTAATGCCAATTTGCTTGCCGAAAGGGGTGTTCACGATTGTATCGTCGTTTTAGACGGCTTAAACCCCAGCCACAATATCGGCAAAATTTTTCGCAGTGCGGAAGTTTTCGGCATACGCGAAGTGCACGTGATTAACACACCTGTTTTTAACACCGCCCCGGGTAAAGGGGCGTTTAAACGCGTACCGGCTACATTTTTCAATCATTTTAGCGAAAGCTATCAACAACTTGTTGACGAAGACTACACGATTTATGCGCTTTATCCTGCCGAAAAGCGCTGTTTACAGCAAACCCAACTGGCCCAAAAAGCCGCTTTTGTCGTTGGCCACGAGGAAAACGGGCTGTCTTTTCACCCCGAACAATATACCGGGGTGATACCACTGGCCATTGCTCAGTTTGGCAAAACCGAAAGCCTCAACGTTGCTGTTGCCGCCTCCATTTGTTTGTACGAATATGCTAAACAGCACGGCAAAACAAATAATGCCAAACTGACACAATAAGCATTTGACAAATCGCTATTTGCTGTCACAATATGCACTCTTTTTTTACTATTGTCACCGTATGTGACAAGTTCAATTAAGCGTTTCCGCGTTATTGCCAAAGTAAGCAAATAATTCAGCAGGGTGTTATGGGAAACCGACGATTGATATTTTTTCAGGGATTACCATGACAGAAAAACAGACTATCGGTTTTGCCGATTTAGGGCTTTGTGATGAACTTTTACAGGCTGTTGCGGCCACCGGTTACAGCGAACCGTCCCCTATTCAGGCTGCCACCATTCCGCACGTTTTAGCAGGCACCGATGTCTTGGGGCAGGCGCAAACAGGCACCGGAAAAACGGCAGCCTTTGCCCTGCCTACACTGCAAAAAATCGATGCCGGCAGCAAAGTGACGCAAGTTTTGGTACTGGCCCCGACCCGGGAGCTGGCGATTCAGGTTGCCGAGGCTTTTAAAATTTACGCTAAATTCAGCAAAAAAATCAATATCTTACCTGTTTACGGCGGGGCGGATTATCGGGCTCAGTTGCAAGGGTTAAAACGCGGAGCGCATATTGTCGTGGGCACCCCCGGCCGGGTGATGGACCATATCGAACGCGGCACGCTGAAACTGGACAATTTAAATACGCTGGTACTGGATGAAGCCGATGAAATGCTGCGTATGGGTTTTATTGATGATGTTGAGTGGATTTTAAGCAAGTCCCCGGCCGATAAACAAATCACCCTGTTTTCCGCCACCATGCCACGGCAAATCAAACAGATTACGGAGAAATATTTAGTCGATGAGGTCGTGGTTAAAATTGCCTCCAAGACCGAAACGGCGGCTACCGTTGAACAGTTTCATTTAGGCGTGCAACACAAGCAAAAATCGGCCGCCCTGCGCCGTATTTTGGAAATTGAAGACAGCGATGCCAGCATTATTTTTGTCAATACCAAGGCCGCCACCGAAGAACTGGCCGAGATGCTCAACCGCCGCGGTTACCGCGCCGCCGCCCTAAACGGTGATTTGCAGCAAAAACAACGTGAGCGGGTGATCGAACAGGTTAAATCGGGACTGATTGATATTATTTTGGCAACCGACGTGGCTGCGCGCGGACTGGATGTGGAGCGTATCAGCCACGTCATCAATTACGATTTACCCCACGACAGTGAATCCTATGTGCACCGTATTGGCCGCACCGGGCGGGCCGGACGTTCGGGTAAAGCTATTTTATTGGTTACCCCGCGTGAACGCCGTGCCTTCGGTTTTATTGAAAAAGACACCAAAACCACCATTGCGGCTTATGCAATGCCCGGCATTGATGAAATTAACCTGCGCCGTATTGAAAAATTTAAGCAGCGTATCCTGGATGAATCCGAACATAAAAAGCTGGGTTATTTAGAAGAACTCCTGGTCGATATGCACAAAGAAAGCGATATTGATCCGTTTAGTATGGCGGCGGCACTCGCCAGTATGGTATTGGGTAACACACCGTTATTATTGGGTAAACGTGATGCCGTTGAGGTGCTGGATATTACCAAACCGTCGCCCCGCAGAAGCCGCGAGAATAAGCGCGGTAAACGCAAATACAATGCCGACAGCCCGCGTTTACCAATGGCAGAAATGGATTGTTATCGCCTGGCGGTGGGGCATGCTGACCAAGTCAAACCCGGGCATATTGTCGGCGCCATTGCTAACGAAGCCGATATTGAAGGACAATACATTGGTCCCATCAATATTTTTGCCACTCACACCGAGGTATTCTTACCCAAAGGCATGCCCAAAGCCACTTTCCAAGACCTGAAAAAAACCCGTGTGATGGGTAAAACTTTGGCTATTGCCTTAACCAAACCCAGCCAGACAAAGCCGAAATGCAATAATAAATTCAGCAAAGGTGGTGAAGGTAATAGCAAACGCCCAAGACGTCAACGCAAACCTGCTGACAGTAAAGGCAGTTCTGGTGGTAGCGGTGGTCGCAGCCGTAGAAGATAATTACCCCAAAATATAATATATAGCTTTTAGCCAAGGTATTAATCCATCAGAGGAACTACCTAAAAAATCTCCTCGGTATCACTTAAGTGTGCCATAATTTTTTTGCACAATTCCATCGTGCCTTGTTTGGCAACAGCTGAAATCGTATAAATCTCACCTTGCCAGTTCAGCTCATCACGGATAGTTTGGACTTTTTCAGCCAGTGCTTCAGCGGTCAATAAATCGGTTTTATTGAGCACCAACCATTGCTCTTTTTCCCCCAGCTCATCACTGAATTTGGCCAATTCATTATTGATTTTAATAATATCATTAACGCTGTCACCGCCGCTGTCGGAATATGGCGAGACATCAACTAAATGTAACAAAATTGAAGTACGCGATAAATGTTTTAAAAATTGCGTGCCCAAACCGTGTCCTTCGGCGGCACCCTCAACCAAGCCGGGGATATCGGCAATAACAAAACTGTCCACCGGATTAAGCGCCACCACGCCCAAATTGGGGTGTAACGTAGTAAAGGGATAATTGGCAATTTTCGGTTTGGCGGAAGAAACGGCGGCAATAAAGGTTGATTTGCCGGCATTGGGCAATCCCAGCAGTCCGACATCGGCAAGCACTTTTAATTCCAGCCGCAGGTTGCGTTCTTCACCTTCGGTTCCCGGTTTGGATTGCCGCGGGGCACGGTTAGTCGACGATTTATAACGGGTGTTACCCAAACCGTGAAAACCACCCTGAGCAATTAATCTTTTCTCTCCGTGAGCAGTTAAATCTGCCAACAGCTCATCGCTATCATCATCATAAACCACGGTACCTACCGGCACAGTCAGGATTAAATCTTCGCCTTTTGCCCCGGTACGGTTGCCACCCTTGCCTTTTTCGCCGTCTTTGGCAATCCATTTACGGGCAAAACGAAACTCCGACAAGGTGTTTAAGGCCTCATCGGCCTGCACATAAACACAACCGCCGTCGCCACCATCGCCACCGTCAGGACCACCAAACGGAACAAACTTTTCCCGGTGAAAACTCACCGCACCATCACCGCCCTTACCTGCTCTGACCAACACAGTGGCTTCATCTACAAATTTCATCTTGTCATTATCCGTTTTATATTTAAGGGTTCATTATAACAAACGAACCGCCGAGGCATTGTGCTTTTAATAGCAAAGTAAACTACTTCCTGTTAACCCCTATAGCCGGCTGATTGCAACCACGCTTCAATGGCTTCATCCAGCATCCGATAAACATTGGCAAAACCCTCTTTATCGCCATAATACGGGTCGGGGATATTTTGTCCGTTAAACCGTTGTGAAAAAGCCGTTATTAATTGTACCTTGTCGGCAAGCGGTCCGAAGGCATCGCTTAAATCGTCTAAATTGTGTCGATCAGCGGCAAAAATCACGTCGAAATCGGCAAAATCGCTTTGTTGCACCCGGCGGCTGCGCAGGTCTTCAACGTCAATCCGGTGTTTGGCCAATTCCGCCCTTGCCCGGGCATCATACTTGCCGCTGTTATGGTAGCTGTGCGTACCGGCGGAATCCACCGTTATCGGTAAATTATTTTGTTGAATTTTGTGGCGTAAAATGCCCTCCGACATCGCTGAACGGCAAATATTACCCATACAAATAAACAGCACTTTTGTCATCCCTTTTCCTTGAGCTGCTGTGCTTCCAACACCAGAGAAGCAACTTTCCAGCCCTTAGCGATTTTGGGTGAATTTGCCGAAGAAAAGACCTTTAATTCGTTATTAGGGGAAATGGCGTACAGAGGGATAAAACGGTGTTCATCGTGTTTTTTCTCCGCCTGATAATCGTCATAACTGAAATCATCGGTAATCAGGGTGGTTTTAACACTGGCGCCTTTGGCCAGCATACCGCTTAGTTTAGCAAAGGTTATTTCTTCGCTGAACAACCACGCTGTCTGCCAGTTGCTATGCGTTTTTTCTTTGCTGGTCATGGTTCTGCCTTCTTTGACCTTCAGGCGATAAACATTTTTACTGCCAAATTCATGCTGATACTTTAAGACAGTCAAAATATTGGCCTCTTTACGTGCCGACATGGCAAACAAACTACCGATACCAATCAGTTCCAGATGGTGGTCGGCGTGTTCTGACACCGGATTACCGTAATAAGTGCCCATACCGGCCATACGCGCTTTTTTAATTTCATTAAAATTGGTGTTGGCAATCATCACGCAAAAACCATTATTCAACAATGACTTACCAATCGCCAAGGCCACATCGTTACCACCGGAAATCAATATACCGTTCGGCTGCGGTTCGCACACACCCAGCAAACGGCCAATGGGTTTTGCCCCCAGACTTTGTACCAATACCGTGCCGATAATAATGGTAAAGACCAGGGGTACCAGTAACTCGGTGCCTTGCAATTCTTGGTCTTGCAGGCGAATAACGAATAACGAAGACACGGCAGCGGCGACAATACCGCGCGGGGCGATCCAGCTAATCATCAGTTTCTCGCCGCGTGTTAAAGACGAGCCCAGTGACGACAACCACACGCCCAACGGGCGGGCAACCCCCATAATCACGAGCAAAATAATTAAGCCCTTATAGCCCATTTGCACAAAACTGTGTAAATCAATCCGGGCCGCCAAAACAATAAACAACACGGAAATTAAAATCACCGACAAAGATTCCTTAAAGTGCAAAATCTCGGCCTTGGGAAACTTGGGATAATTGGCCAAGACGATGCCCATCACCGTTACCGTTACCAAACCCGATTCATGTTCAACAGCGTTGGAGAGTGAATAAACCAATAAAACCCAGGCCAGAGTAAAGACGTTTTTCAAATACTCCGGGATTAAATAACGCTTGACTAAAAAAACCAAAATCAAGGCGGCAATCGCTCCGATAACCAAACCGACCAACAGGGTTTTGCTAAAGACAAGAAAAGGCTGATTACCGCTGCTTTCAGAAACAATATAGGCATACACCAACACCACCATTAAGGCCCCGATAGGGTCAATCAAGATGCCTTCCCAACGCAGAATATTACTGATGTTGGCATTCGGCCGCACGCTGCGCAAAATCGGCACAATCACCGTCGGCCCTGTCACACACACCAAGGTGCCGAGCAGCAAAGCAATTTCCGGGTGCATATCAAACAGCCAATAAGCCGCCAACGCCACCACGGCAATAGACACCAATACACCAACCGTGACTAACCGTGTTACGGTGCGGCCGTGCTTGCGAATTTCGTGAAATTCCAAAGTCATTGCCCCCTCAAACAGGATGATGGCAACCCCCAAAGACACCATCGGAAATAACCAATCTCCCAGCAGTTTATCAGGGTCAATGACGCCAAAAACCGGCCCCATTAACAAACCGGCCAGCAATAAAAATAAAATGGACGGCTGTTTTAAAAACCACGCCAACCACTGGGCACCGATGCCCAATGCCAAAATAAAAGAAAAGGTAAGTGCTAAGTCCATAGTGTAGTAAAAAATCAAAAACGGCGTAGATTGTACCACAGAGAAAAGTAAATCACCGATGTAATTATTGAAACCTTTGCACAAACAGTCGAACGGGAAAATTCGAGGCACACGGCGCGCAGAAACAGGAGTCCCTGCACCCGGTGACTAGGTAGCGTAGTCACGAGATGTTATTTTTTGCGATAGGTAGGCGGTTATCAGACAAGGTAAAGCGCGCAGAGAATAGTTATTCATATTGTCAAGCGCTTTAACGCCGTATGCTGACCGCCTGGCCTCGCCCTTCGGGTCGGGGCAGAATTTGTCCTGTGCAGGCGTTTGTGCAAAGGTTTCTTATTTGATTAATGTCAAGCGGACGAATTGGCGTGTACATAGTACCGCCGTAACAAAAAGCCCCACAACCAATCCCGACCACAGGCCCTTGGCAGCAAAACCCAAAGGAAACGCCAACAGCACGGCTAAAGGGATAGCCAGCAGCCAGTAACCGATGGCGGCATAACGCATCGGGGCCTTGGTTTCCTGTAAGCCCCGCAACGCCCCGCTGCCGCAAACTTGCACGCCGTCAAAAATTTGGAAAATACCGGCAAAGGTCAATAAAGTGATCGCCAAATTGATTACTTCCACCTCATCGGTATAAAAAGCGGCAATCACGTGCCCGAACAAGACAATACACAGCACCGATAGCAACATAACTCCCGCCCCCAGTGCGATGCCCGACAAGCCGATAATACGGGCGCGGGATATATTATGCTGTCCCATCGCGCTGCCTATGCGAACCGCCAAAGCCATACTGATACCCAGGGGAATCATAAACGCATTGGCGACATAGTTAAAGGCAATTTGATTGGCTGCCGCTACCACAATCCCCAATTTTCCCGACAGTAAAATAACCACCGTAAACATCCCCGCGTCCATTAATAAAGCCAAGGCACTGGGAACCCCCAGACGCACAACCCGCATTATCGGGGTAAATCTGGGGCGTGAAAAACCGGACAATAATGCCAGTGCCCGCATCCGCTTGTGCCTGGCGATATACCACCAACCGGCAACAACAAAGTAGGCTTCGGCCACCAAGGTGGCTGTGGCAATTCCCGCTATACCCATTTTGGGAAATAGCCAGACCCCGTTTAACAAACAATAATTGCCAATCACATTAATCGGGATAGACGTTGCCGTCAGTATCATCATTGCCGTTGGGTTGCCCACCCCTTCAGTGATATACCTGACCGGTAAAAACAGGGCAATTAAGGGAGCGGTAAAAGCCACAATACGCAGATAGTCGGTTGCCGGTGAAATGATGGCAGCCTCAACGCCAACCCAATGCATCACCCACGGCATATACCAAATCGCTACAAAACCCAGCAGGCCGAGCGGCAGCGACAGCCACACCACCTGTTGAAATAATTCACGTAATTGTGCTTTGTCATTGCGACAGTTCGCCCGAGCTGCCAACGCCGCAATCGGCATCAGTAAACCAATAACCCCCAGCATAATAAAATGCCATAATATGGTACCTTGGGAAACGGCTGCCAAGGTCAGCTCACTATCCCAGCCCGCCATTAAGCTGTCAATGGTCACCACCGACATTTGCAGCACTTGATTGATAATAAACGGCAGCGCCAGCCACAGCGTTTGCCGCATTTCGGCAATATATTTATTCATCACTTGTTTTGCCAATAAAGTAAACCGACTTATCCATTCTTTTATAAGGAAGCGATTGAAAAATGCACTGCTTATTACCTTTCAGGCAGCGCTGCTCAAATGCTACATTTTGCAGAAATCGGCAAAATAAATCAATGAAAAACAAATCCTATTTTCACCGCAAACCGCTGCTAAAGATTGTTTCATTACTGGCGTTAGGCTATGATAATTACAACTACATATACGCCGGATAACAATTATGCCTCGCTTAATGCCAAAACTACACGCCTTGTTTCGCTTTTTTGAAAACCTGACTGCACCCTTCCCGAAAGCTGACCGGGAAACGCCCCCGAATACCTTGTTTGCCTTTATCCGCTATTATTCGCGTGGTTTTTGGAAATTGATATTCTTGGCTAAGTGAACATAACCGGGAAACGTTTTTACAAGAAGAAAGCGGACAACTTATTATCATGGGGTTGGTGATTTTATTGCTGCTGCCTGTCTTAAACGGACTGGCGACTTTGCTGAATTTTCAGTCGCTAATGGGCAATTTCCCGATGGCGGTGCGGTGGCGGGCACACCGTTATTTGCTCGGGCAGAGTATGGCTTTTTACCAGGACGAATTTGCCGGACGGGTCGCGACCAAGGTGATGCAAACCTCGCTGGCGATACGTGAAGCGGTACTGAAATTGATGGAAGTGCTGGTCTATATCGCCGTTTACTTTATTTCTATGCTGGTTGTGTTGATGACGATTAATTTTTGGCTGATGCTGCCAATGCTGGTATGGTTTGTTTTGTATGTCATTTTACAGCGTGCCTTTGTGCCAAAGCTGCGAGCCATTGCCCAATCCCAAGCCGATGCCCGCTCGACAATGACCGGACGCATTGTTGATGCCTATACCAATATTGCCACGGTCAAATTATTTGCCCATACGCAAACCGAAGCCGATTATGCCAAAAACGCCATGGACGGATTTTTACAAACGGTTTATAAGCAAATGCGCTTGGTCAGCGGATTAATTTTTACCGTTGATATGCTCAATTATCTGCTCATTTTTTCGGTCGCCGGCGTGGGCATTGCTTTATGGCTGAACGAAGCGGCCTCACCGGGAGCCATTGCCGTTGCTGTTGCCATGGCTATCCGTCTGCAGGGCATGTCAAAGTGGATTATGTTTGAAGTCAGCAGTTTATTTGAAAATATCGGTACGGCAACCGATGGCATGAATACCCTATCGCTGCCGCATACGGTCGAAGACAAAACCGGTGCCAAATCGTTAACGGTTAAAAACGGTGAAATTGTCTTTGATAACGTTAATTTTAGTTATGCCCAGTCCAAACCACAGACCGACGATAAGACGGACGGCAAAGAGCAAACACTGCACGTTATCAAAGACCTTAATTTACATATTCAGCCGGGTGAGCGTATCGGTTTGGTGGGGCGCAGCGGGGCCGGCAAATCAACTTTGGTCAATGCCCTACTGCGTTTTTATAATGTTGATGACGGTGAAATTCGTATTGATCAACAAAATATTGCCGACGTTACCCAAGAGAGTTTACGCAAGCATATTGCTATGGTGACACAGGATACGTCTTTATTGCATCGCAGCGTGCGGGAAAATATTCTTTACGGCCGTCCTGATGCCAGCGAAGCCGAATTGCAAGCCGCCATTGTCCAAGCCAAAGCCGATGAATTTATTGATTATTTAACCGACCCCAGCGGTAATAAAGGCTTGGACGCTCAGGTGGGTGAACGCGGTGTTAAGTTGTCAGGCGGGCAGCGCCAGCGTATTGCCATTGCCAGAGTGCTGTTAAAAAACGCCCCGATTTTAATTTTGGACGAGGCCACTTCAGCCCTGGACAGCGAGGTTGAGGCCGCTATCCAGGAAAGCCTGACAGGATTAATGGCCGGCAAAACCGTGATTGCCATCGCCCACCGCCTATCCACCATTGC
>PDWI01006231.1_pt1 | contig 25867 bp, 23 predicted proteins | sample 1430891 | NCBI WGS metagenome assembly PDWI01 (sample SAMN01162508, study PRJNA174530) | Oral metagenome, whole genome shotgun sequencing project. | biome: Marine environment; feature: Marine mammal; material: Swab sample of the gingival sulcus; isolation source: swab sample of gingival sulcus...
ACATAAAAGAATGTGAATTTAGATATAATTGTAGAAATAAAAATTTATATTTAATTTTGTTAAAAGAATTAAGAAAAAACAAACTTAACTAATCTTGAATCATGATTAATTATTCTTTTATCTAAAAGTAATATCTAAATAACTTCTCCGATAACGTGGTGCTTGTTTTTACTTATCGACACAAGTTTAACCTTAGCTATTTTATTAACTAAATTAGTGTCGGCAGGAACTTCTACTTTAATGTAATTATCGGTAAATCCGAACATTACGCCTTTCTTTATATAAGCCTCAAACAGTACTTCGCGAGTAGTATTTAGGTGTTCGTTATAAAACTCTAATTGTTTTTTTAATGCAATATCTTTAATTATTTTGCTACGTTGTCGGCGTATGTTTACAGGTACTTGCTTATCCATGCGTATAGCAGGAGTGTTGTCCCTTTCGGAATATGTAAATATATGCAGATACGATATTGGTAAACTATTTAAGAATTTGCATGTTTCGGCAAATTCCTCTTCGGTTTCCCCAGGTACACCTATAATAACGTCAGCGGCAATACATGCGTGGGGCATAAGTGTTTTTATAAGGTCGATGCGTTGGCGGTACAGGTTTGTGGTATAGCGTCGTCGCATGCGTTTAAGTAGGTTGTCCGTTCCGCATTGTAGGGGTATATGAAAGTGTGGTACAGCAATATCCGATTTTGATACAAATTCAATAATCTGAGGTTTTAGTAGGTTTGGTTCAATTGATGAAATTCGAATACGTTTTATTCCCTCAACTTGTTCTAATTCTTTTAATAAATCAAAGAAGTTTTCTCCTGTTGAACGACCAAAATCTCCAATATTTACACCTGTTAGAATTAACTCTTTAGCACCTTTTTTAGCAACCTCGTTAGCCTTTTCAATGGTTTGTTTAATGTTGTTGTTTCGGCTTCTGCCACGGGCAAAAGGAATGGCACAATATGAGCAATAATAATCGCAACCGTCTTGCACCTTAAAAAAACTACGTGTACGGTCGCCAAATGAGTACGATGGCTTAAATGATTTATCGGTGCTTGGTATAATCTGAGCCGAACCGTTTAAGTTGGGTATGTGTTTAACTAAATCGTATTTATTGTTTACGCCTAAAACCAAGCTAACGCCCTCAATATCTACAACTTCATCAGACTTTAATTCTGAATAACATCCAGCTACCACAATTTTAGCATTTGGGTATTTATTTTTTAGTTTTGTTATTGCTTGTCGGCTTTTTTTATTTGCCAATTCAGTTACAGTACAGGTATTTACAAAAATAAAATCGGGAGTATTATTTTCAGTTAGCTTTAGGTAGCCTAACTCTAACATCTGCCGTGTAATCTCCGATGATTCGGCAAAGTTAAGTTTGCAACCTAAAGTAGTTATTTCAAAATATTTACTCATATCCAATTTAAATTTGTTTAAGATTTGCGACCAAGTTTCTGAATGGAACATGATTAAATCGTGTTAGTATGTACCTCAATATTACTCTCAGACAAGGTCTGTTTCCATTCTGTAAATGGCGTGCAAATAAATGTATTTTTTTCGTATAAAAAAAATATAAAATACTGAACTTACGTAATATAAAGTAATATAAAAGAAGTAAAAACTACAGAGTTTTTTTACATCTTACATAAATAACTAAATAAAAATTCATTTTGTAACAAAAAAAATATTTATTTTGAGGGATAAAATTATTCTATTAAAAAAACTAACAAATTATGACAAAAAAGATTGTTTATTCATGTATTGTAATGTTGTTATTTTCAGCAACTCTGTTTGCACAGAATGTAGGACAGCATGGAGATACACAACTTAATTACAAAGATATAAACGGAAAAAAGCAAGGTGCTTGGGAAAAAAAACATTATAATGGTAAACTAAAATATAAAGGTTTCTTTTTAAACGATAAGCCTATAGGCGATTTTTGGCGTTACGATACTCATGGTATAATGACAGTGCACATGGTATTTGATAGTATAGGTTTAACAGCAAAAGCTACATTTTATCATGATGGCAAACGTGTTGCTGTAACTGGTGCTTATTACGACAAAAAGAAAGATGGTATATGGAAATATTACGATGCTGATGGGACGATATATTTGCAAGAATCGTTTAATAAGGGAGTTAAGGACGGTAGATTTTTGCAATATAATAAGGATAGCGTAATTATTGAAGAAAAGAATTTTACTAACGGAATAGAGAACGGAGTATGGATAAAACGCTATATGAATGGCAATTTACTTTGGGAATCGAACTATGTAAATGGTAAGTTAGAGGGTAAAGTAAAGGCTTATTATAAAACAGGTAAGATACATAAAGAGGGCGGATTTAAGAACGACCTAATGCACGGCGATTGGTTAATTTATGATGAGCATGGTAATTATGAAAAAACTTATCATTATAAAAATGGACGTTCGCCTGAGGCAGATGCCGAAGAGCAAAAACGAATGAAGGAATTGGAAGAAAATGTAGGAAAATATCCCGGACCACGCAATGAAAATGATATTGATTGGCTAAGGGATGTGGGGAGGTAAAATTATATAATACAACATAAATAAAAAATGTAATTTAAAACAAAAATAAATACCCAATTTAAAATAAAAATACTATTTTTGATTTTTAACCATAAAACACAAAATATTTTGCCTATGCAGAAATAAAAATTTTCTTAAAATATAAAAGCGTTTAGCTTATATTCTTGATATTGAAATCTGGTAAATTTTAATGAGAACAAGAAGTAAGATGAATGCTCACGCCATAGGCGTGGGCTGTTCTTATTTGTTCTCAGGGTTTTACCAGAACCTCAATATCGAATAAGTTTACAGTTCCCACGCTTTTTTTTATGTCTAATTGTCAAATAAATATTAATCTGCCACTTTGGGAACTGGGTTGTACTTGTAATTTAGGAGATATTAGACATATAAAATATTGGGCAAAGCCACTCGCTTAATAGAGATTTTATTACTGACCCTTTTTTATTTGCTGATAATATTTCCTGCTTTGGGATAAGAATTTGACCCGACCAATCCCTAAAATAAGGTAGGGCGTAACTATAAAAAATATAATAAAATGACAGTAGAAGCAAAAGAGACTACACAACAAGGACAAACAATTGTTATCAATCAAACAGAAGTAAAAAAATCAAACGGAGTAGGTGTTGCAGGTTTTGTAATGGCTTTAATAGCAATCTTTTTAGGCTGGGTGCCTGTATTAGGCTGGATTTTGTGGGTATTAGGATTAATATTATCCTTTGTAGGTTTATTTAAGAAACCAAGAGGTTTGGCAATTGCAGGATTAGTTATTTCTCTAATAGAAATAATCCTTTTACTTTTTGTATTTGGGGCTATTGGCGGAGCTTTATTAAGCCTTTAGTAATTAATTAGTTTTAAGGCGTTTAATAAAAGGGTTAGCACCTTAAATATCTTTATAAAAATAAGTAAAATAAAAAAAACAGAAAAATGAATATTTTAATTAAGAATAATGAAACAGGAGAAGAAAAACAAGTATCTATTACATATTGGAATAAGTATATAAAACTTTATGGAGCAGGTAAATATACAATATTACAATATTTTGATGATTATGGAAATGAAGTGTCAAAAGAAGAATTTTATTCTAAGCAACAACTTGTTGATATGTCAAAAAAAATAAAAAACACAAGGGGTTGGGATATTACTGGTTTCACACTATCTTTAATTTCATTAATAATTTTAATAATTGAAATTATAGTGTTACGGGATATGTTTGATAAATTTACTAGTGCTTTTTAAAAAATAGTAAATTTATTTGAATAAAACACACTTTCAAAAAATATGTAAGATATTAACCCGATGGTCTTATATTATGTTTTTTCTTTTATATATGATTATAAGATGTTTGAATTATAAAAATAAAACTGTCGGGTTAATAAAACAAAAACAATTAAGAATAAACTTTATTAAATATTAAATTTTTAAGTATTATAAAATTTAACAATATGAAAATAATAATGTTATCAGGAGAATCCCATAGTGGAAAAACAAAGACCTTAAATAAGGTTTATGATTATCTTATATTACAAGGGGCAACAATAATTAATCCAAAAGTACAATTAGGTGGACAAATTGATGATTTTGAAAGCATTATAAAATATAAGGGTAAAACTATTGCATTTTTTACTATGGGCGATTATTCAACAGCGGTAACTAATGCATTTGATAAATTTAATCGACTAAATTGTGATTTTCTTATTTGTGCGTGTAATAATCATTTTATACTTCCGTATAGAAAAATTAAACAATTTGAAAATCAAATAATAGATAAAGAAGTAGCAAAAAGTAAAAAACAAGCGGATTGTGATATTGCAAATAATGTAGATAAAGATAAAATTATCAATTGTTTAGCTTTATAAAGTATAATTTATGAATCAAATCTATTTGAGAGGCTATAAATTTAGTCTCTTAAATAGATTTTAATAATATAAAAATGGAAAAAATATTAAAATTTAAAGTTTTATATTTCTGTATATTATGTTTTGTATGTACATATAATGTAGCATTTGCACAAAACATAAAACCCACACCGTATCAAAAAAAAGTATTACAAATCACAAAAAAGTATGTCAAAATTTTATATGGTCATAATATGTCTATGACGGAAGGAGTATTCTTTGAACAATTATCTAAAGGAGAGGACTCTAAAGAATTTTTGCTTTATATAGGGTTGGTAAAGTATTCTTTAACTCATTCAACAGAACAAGTAAAAAGTATAGTAAACCGTATTGATAAAGAATTTAAATTGGCTGAAAGTTTAAAAAATGAAACAGACTTTCGATTGGAAAGGGAAGCAAAAGCACGTGCAGAACAAGAAGCCTATGAAAAATCTGATATGGGACGTATAACAAAAGGAATTAAAACTGCTTTTGCTGAATGGAATGAAAGAGGTGAATTTGAAAAAGAAGATGATTACAATTATAGATTGCAAAATTATTCCATAAGTGTTTTTGACAGTATTTGTATTGATAATATTACAAGAATCAAAAATAAATTAGATTGCTATAATTGGAAAAGCACACTTTTAAGATATGATATTAATAAAGAATTTTTTAAAGTGGTGTTTGAAATAAATGGTTTAGTAGGAGAAAGTGGTATAAATATTCCATTTGACAAAGCTAAAAAATTTAAAGAAAGTTGGAATAATTTAAGTTTTAATATAAAAAAATACAATAGTTACGATTGGGTAGTTGTCGATAATAAACTATTTCCCACTATAGTTACATTGGAAAATTATTCCTATTATTACAATTTCCCTATATCAATACAAAATATAGAAAATATTACATTTGCTTTTAATGATTTAAAAATTTTAAATCCATTTTTAATTAATTACGTTTTTAAACTATCTGAATTTAAAACTAAAATACAACATTTAGATTCGTTGCACATTGCTAAATGTAATCAAAAATTAGATTTTATTTTAAAAAATTATAATCAAAAATTATTAAGTTATTCAGAAAATAAAAATAAAGAAACGATAAACGATGTTTACAAAATCAAATACTATTTAGGTAAAAGTTATAATAGAGAAGATAGGTTGCGAATTATTAATAATAGATTTGAGAAATATAAAAAAGAAATGTCTATAAGTTTTGAAAAATTAAATATCAAATTTACATATCCTTATTTATTAGATTCTATTTTTAATAATTATAATAATCAACTATTAAAAAATCCTTATAATTTAGAAAAAGAAACGATTACCATTACTCGTTTTAATGATATGATGCTTAATTTGAAACAATGTCCTACTACGGATGATATATTGACTAGGTTTACAGAATGTAAAAGAGAGCTTAAAGATGACTTTGATGACCTTACCTATAAATTTGATGCAAAATATAAAAATAAATATTCTGACGACAATTATATTTTTGGTTACAAGGAAGAAGAATTTAAGAAATTTTATATTCAAGGAAAAAAAGCTTATGAATTAGAAGTTGAAAAACGACAAATATTATCATATCTATCAGATAATATTTTTATAGCCTATAAGGATGTAACTGAATTAAAACAAACTGTAAATGAAGTTAAAGGTAAACCTTATTATAATCAAGTTCTTGAAATTATAATTAAACAAAATGTAGAGTTAAATAGAGAATGGGAAGAAAATGGGAAATATTTTGAGAATCAATCACTTTTTTTTAATGCTTACACTTCAGCTAAGTATAAGAAAATATTAAGAATTAATAAAAAAGCAAAAAAGAAATAAAAATGTTCCCCTAAGAAAGTTATATATAAAACAGAGGTAAAATAAATACTTTACCTCTGTTTTTTTTATGTTTATCATATTTATACCTTTCTCTTAACCCCAATTAGCCAAGTGGTTTTTTAAGTATATCTGTGTAATTTAGAAATTATACTTTATATTTGTCAAAAAAATATATGTATTTCGTAGAATTAGCACAAAACGCCATAAAAATATAATGCAAGAGCAACAAAATATAGAATGGAAAGAAAGTTGGAAAGACGAATATTTAAAATGGATTTGTGGTTTTGCAAATGCACAAGGAGGTAGTATATACATAGGAAAGAATGATAAGGGCGAAGTTATTGGTGTGTCAAATAGCAAAAAATTATTGGAGGATATACCCAATAAAATAAAAAATACCTTGGGAATAATTGCTGATATTAATTTGCTTGTAGCAAAAAATAAAGAATATATCGAAATTGTTGTTAATCCAAGTTCTTATCCCGTTAATTACAAAGGAGAATATCATTATCGTAGTGGTAGTACAAAACAACAATTGCAAGGCTCTGCATTAACCGAGTTTTTACTATCTAAAACAGGAATAAAATGGGACGCTGTAACGGTAGATAATTTTAATGTTGATGATTTAGATACTGAAAGTTTTGATATTTTTAGAAAAGAAGCACTAAAAAGTGGCAGAATGACAAAAACAGACCTTGATATATCAAGAAAAGAATTGCTTGATAAATTGGGTTTGATGACAAATGGTAAGCTAAAAAGAGCCGCTATTATGCTTTTTCATAAAAATCCTGAATGTTTAGTAACGGGCTGTTTTGTTAAGATTGGAAAATTTGGGAAAGGTGCAGATTTAAAATATCAAGATGAACTAAGAGGTTCATTATTAAGTATTGCTGATAAGGTTATTGATTTAATTTATCTCAAATATTTAAAAGCAACTATCAGTTATGATAAAGATATAAGAATTGAAACCTATCCATTCCCCAGAGAGGGTGTAAGAGAGGCTATTTATAATGCAATTATTCATTCTAATTTTGCTGATAGTATTCCTATTCAAATTCGCATAGAGGACGATGCAATGTATATTAGTAATAGTTGCATTTTACCTAAGGGGTGGTCGGTAGATACGCTTACGTCTAAGCATAAATCACGTCCATATAATCCTGATATAGCTAATGTGTTTTTTAGAGCTGGATATGTTGAGATTTGGGGAAGAGGAGTGGAAAAAATATGTGAAGCCTGTAAAATTCATAAAAACCCATTGCCAGAATATAATTTATTAGGTAATGATATTACTGTAAAATTTATAACAAACGAAACGTCCAAAGCGTCAAATATAGAAAAAGATAATTCATTTAAAAACAATTATTTGCAAAATGACGCTTTGGATGATGCTTTGAATGACACTTTAAATGACGTTTTAGATGACACTTTGGAAGATAAGATAAAACGAATAATAATAGAGCGTCCTCAAATTACACAAGAGAATATCGCAAAATTATTAAAAGTATCTAGAGCAACTATACAGCGAGAATTAAAACTAATGTCAAACAAAGGAGTAATAAAAAGAGTAGGAGGTAAACGTTTTGGTGAATGGAAAGTTATAAGCAATACGTTGGAAAACAATTACTTGCAAAATGACGCTTTGAATGACGCTTTGAATGGCACTTTAAATGACGTTTTGGATGACGCTTTGGAAGATAAGATAAAACGAATAATAATAGAGCGTCCTCAAATTACACAAGAGAATATCGCAAAATTATTAAAAGTATCTAAAAGAACCATACAGCGAGAATTAAAACGAATGTCAAACAAAGGAGTAATAAAAAGAGTAGGAGGTAAACGTTTTGGTGAATGGAAAGTTTAAGCAATACTAATAATTAAGAAAAAAAACTAAACAAATGAGATTATAAAGGAAATACAGAGGCTACCAATGTCTCAACGGTTTTATATTATAGAAAAAACAATGTTTTTTATAAGACAAAAAGAGACAGGTAATATAATGGGAAAAGCTGCCGACACTTTGCTTTTTGATTACCAAGCAGACAAAGAATTAACATCATTTACAAATATTGATTATGATGAGTTTTATAAAAAATGGGTAAAAAAATCAAATATTTTAACAAATAACTGATAATCAACATAAAAATATGATTTTATGAGAAAATTATTTTTAACACTTACAGTAAATTTTATACTAGTAATTTCAGCATTAGGGCAATACAAAAACTTCATTGACCAACCATACATCGAAGTAATGGGATACGCAGATACATTAGTAACGCCAAATAGAATTTATATAAAAATTGTTCTTTCGGAAAAGGACAATAAAAACAAAATGTCGGTTGAGGAGCAAGAAAATAAAATGTTTCAAATATTACAAAATTTGGGAATAAACATAAAAAAGGACTTAACTGTAAGTGATTTTTTAAGTTCTTATAAACATTACTTGTTTAAACAAAATGACAATCAACAAATAAAAAAATATATATTAAAAGTTGAAAATTCTGAAATTGTAAATAGTGTGTTTTCCCAACTTGACAAGATAGGTATCTCTAATATTAGCATAGACAAGGTGGAACATTCTGACATTGATAAATTTAAAAATATTTGCAGAATAAGAGCTATTAAAAATTCAAAAGAAAAGGCTATGACCATTACAAAAGCTATTTCTCAAACTCTCGGTAAGGCAATCTATATAAAAGAGAAAGAAAATAATGATGAATACTTTGAACCTGTTCCAGTTTATGGAGTTCGCATTCGTGGTTTTAGCAGTTTTAAATCCAACACAAATGAGCAAAAATATAAAATTGATTTTGAGAAAATAAAAGTTAGTTCTACTATTGAAGCCAAATATATATTAAAATATACACTAAGTAATTAATTTATCTTTAACAATAAAACAAGATTATAAAACACAAAAATATGACACAAGAAGACCTATTCAAGAAAATAATAGCCCACTCAAAAGAGTATGGTTTTATTTTTCAGTCGAGCGAAATTTATGACGGACTAAGTGCAGTTTACGATTACGGACAGTACGGAACGGAGTTAAAAAACAACATCAAAAAATATTGGTGGGACTCAATGGTAAAATTACACGAAAATATTGTGGGTATTGACTCTGCAATATTTATGCATCCTACTGTTTGGAAAGCATCGGGGCATTTAGGTGCGTTTAACGATCCACTTATCGACAATAAAGACTCAAAAAAACGCTATCGTGCCGATGTGCTTATCGAGGATTTATTAGCAAAAATTGATGCAAAAATCCAAAAAGAAGTAGATAAGGCAAAAAAACGCTTTGGCGATAGTTTTGACGAGGAGCAGTTCCGTTCCACTAATCCGAGAGTATTGGTAAATACCGAAAAACGCAACGCCATACAGCAACGCTTTGTTGAGGCGTTGGAAAACGATAATCTGCAAGATTTAAAAAATATAATTGAGGAAAACGAAATTGCTTGTCCGATAAGCGGTTCAAAAAATTGGACTGACGTAAGGCAATTTAACCTTATGTTTGAAACTCGTCTGGGTTCAGTAAGTGAGGAGGCAAGTAGTATTTACCTGCGTCCTGAAACGGCACAAGGTATTTTTGTAAACTACCTAAACGTGCAAAAAACAGGACGTATGAAAATTCCTTTTGGAATAGCACAAATTGGTAAAGCGTTTAGGAATGAGATAGTTGCACGTCAGTTTATTTTCCGTATGCGTGAGTTTGAGCAAATGGAAATGCAATTTTTTGTTCGCCCTGGAACTGAAATGGAGTGGTTTGAAAAATGGAAGGAAACACGCCTAAAATGGCACTTAGCACTTGGCTTTGACAAGGCAAAATACCGCTATCACGACCACGACAAACTTGCACATTACGCTAATGCTGCCACTGATATTGAGTTTGAATTCCCATTCGGATTTAAGGAGTTGGAGGGTATTCACTCACGTACTGATTTTGATTTAACACAACATCAAGAGCATTCAGGCAAAAAGATACAATACTTTGACCCTGAGATAAATAAGAATTATGTTCCTTACGTTATAGAGACATCTATTGGCTTAGATAGAACATTTTTAGCGGTGTTGTCAAATGCTTACAAGGAGGAAAAAATAGAGCAAGAAAACGGAAAAACTGATGAGCGTGTTGTCTTGAAAATTCCGCCAGTATTAGCACCTGTAAAATTAGCGGTGTTGCCACTTGTTAAAAAGGACGGTCTTCCTGACAAGGCTCGTGAGATACTAAACGACTTAAAATACGATTTCAATTGTATTTATGAAGAAAAAGACTCTATCGGTAAGCGTTATCGCCGACAAGATGCCATTGGAACGCCTTACTGCGTAACTATTGACCACCAAACTTTGGAGGACAACACAGTAACTATACGCGACCGCGATACTATGCAACAAGACCGAATTGCTATCGACAAGTTGTATAGTATTCTTTGGGAAAAGACATCGTATAAGAATATTTTTAATGATAATTAAGAATTAAAAAGTTATTTTCTTTTTATCAAAGACCTCACAGGTTTTATAAACCTGTGAGATCTAGGTATTCTACAAATAAGTTTTTTAGTAAATTAATAAATTAATACATTATAAAAAATGAAAAAAGTAAACATCATTGCAATAGCAATAATTTTAGGTTTGTTTAGTTGTACACAAACTAATAAAAAAAACAACACAGAGCAGAAAGTCTTGTGCAAGTTGCCCCGGTATTATGTCAACAGTAACGTTGAATGAAGATAAAACATTTCAGCTTACCGATTTATATTTTTCGTCGTCGGAAGGTTTATTTAGCGATAATGGTACTTTTGAGTTTACCGAAGATGGAAATAAAGTAGTTTTAATATCGGAAACAGACACAATAATGTATGCTGTTGGCGAAAATAAACTGATTTTATTAGATAAAGACGGAAATAAGTCGGAATCAGAATTTGCTGATATGTACGAAATGGCAAAGTTATCTGATGAAGAAATAAAGTTCACTAACGAGCCTGTTAAGGGGTATTTAACTTTGGGACATGAGGTTTCATCGTTTTCGCCTTGTGGTTCATCTAAGGCATATTGGATTAACGATGCTACCGAAAAACTTAGCAAATTATACAAAGAGCAAGTTGGCGAAGGTGCTGTGCCTTACATACCAGTAATGGCAGAGATTGTTGTTGAGGATTTAGGCAAAGCAACTGAGGGTTTTCCTGAGCAATACGAAAGTGTTTTAAAGGTTGTTGAAGTAAAATCGGTAGAAATGGTTAATACAGATAATTATTGTGGTAACTAACTGATTAATAAAAATATAAAGCAAAATGATTATCTTCCCGAATGCTAAAATAAACATAGGATTAAACATTGTTGAAAAACGTACAGACGGATTTCATAATTTGGAAACATTAATGTATCCGTTGTTAATCCGCGACCAATTGGAGATAAAAAAAACATTAGGATTTAGTCACGGTAAAGTAAATTTTAGCACTTCGGGAATACCTATTGACGGCGATTTGCAAAATAATTTAGTCTGCAAAGCATATAATTTGTTACATGCCGATTTTAATTTGCCCTCGGTAGATATTCATTTGCACAAAACAATACCAATAGGCGGTGGTTTGGGCGGAGGTTCGTCCGATGCCGCCTTTGCTTTAAAGGGTATTAGCAATCTGTTCGGACTAATGCTTAGTTACGAGGATTTAGAAAACTACGCTGCCCAATTGGGTTCTGATTGTGCTTTCTTTGTAAAAAACAAACCTGCCTATGCAACCTCACGAGGCGAAGTATTAGAGTTAATGCCCGTTGAATTAAGGGATTATTATATAGCCTTGGTTGTTCCTACTATACATATTAGCACAAAGGAGGCTTACTCAAAAGTAACTCCAAGCAAACCCACAATAAGTTTAAAAGAACAACTACAACAGCCAATTACTGAATGGCAGAACACGATAAAAAACGATTTTGAGAAAAGTGTATTTGCACAAAAACCAGCCATAGCCGAAGTTAAAGAAAAATTAATTAAAGCTGGTGCGGTTTACGCGTCAATGTCGGGGAGTGGGGCATCGGTATTTGGCATTTTTACCGATAAACCAAATGTTGATAATCTTTTTAATGAGGATTATTTTTGCAGAAGTATGCGAATTGAGGTTTGATTTGTATTTAATATCAAAGGTTTTGCTAAGAAATAAGAAATGGTTTTAGGAGTCTTTCGGACTGATAGTTAATAGCTTAGATGATAATTATGTAAAATAATCATATTATGAAAAAAATTCCCTTATTATTACTATTTAGTTTATCCTTTATTTACGGATATAGTCAAGGTGTAAATGATTTTCAAAAGTTATACGACAATGGCAAATACAAACAAGTAATTGAACAAAGTGATAAACTATTGTCTGAAAATGACACTATTTTTAACTTTTGGTATTACAGAGGGTTAAGCCAGTATGAGATGTTTCAGTACCCAAATGCTATCATTTCGTTAAACAAGGCTTTGACATTAACTTCTGACACTTTGTCTGTAAAATATTTATTAGCAGATATTTATGAGAAATCAAGTAATAATAATGAGGCTATAAATATTTACAAGCAAATATTAAATTTAGATACTACAAACATACATGTTCTTGCTAAATTAGGAAAATTGCACCGTGCGGAATTGAATTATCCACAAGCAGTAATGTGTTATTCAAATCTTCTTAAAATTGACAGTACAAATTCTTATTTTTACTCTCAATTAGCAACTTGTTTGTCAAAAATGGGTACAGAACCACTATCGGGCTTATATCATTTAGCATCATATACTTATGATAGTTTAAATGTTAGTTATATGCAAAATTACCTTGCAAGTTTAATGAAACAGCAGTTGAGCGATAGTGCAAAGGCTTTTATTGATACATCGTTAACTCGTTTTCCAACAAATACTTATCTGATAAGGAACAAGGCATTTTTATTAACTGTAAAGGAGCAATTTTTGGAGGGAATAAAAGAGTTTCAACGTGCGGTGGAATTGGGTGATACTTCGTTATTTACTTGTAAGTATTATGGTCAGGCTTTATTTGAAAATGCAGACTACGATAAAGCTATATTTTGGTTGGAATTATATTTAAAAGAGAAACCTAAGGATTTTAATAATCAGTTGCTTATAGCGATAGCATATCAGAAAAATTACGAGTATGAGAAAAGTTTAAAGGCAATAAGTAAAATATTTGAAACAACGTATAATAAAAAACGGATAGTTGCTGTTTTAAAAGAGCGTATAAATACTAATACGGCATATGTTAAATACCTGAATAATAGAGATAGTTTGCCCCAACAAGCAAAAAAAATACACAATTCAACTTTTCGAGATTTAAAAGAGGCAGAGTTTCTAGATAACAATGATTATTGGGTATGTAAGAGTTTAGCTGATTATTATTATAAAAAGGAACAATTAAAGACAGCATTATTTTATTATGAAAAGTGTTATGCTCAAAAGAAAAATTCAAAAAATAAGTTTCTTATTCAATATTATGAGCAAACTATACGTAATATAAAAGAGGAATTGCATTTTCAGAAATAAAATTTTTAATCACTTAATTACTAAATATTTGGCAAATAAATAGAAATATAACAAACTAATATAAAATTATATAGTTAATAAAAAGCAAAATGAACACAAATAAGCAAAGCATAAAGAACAGAGCTTATCAAATAATTTTTGATACTGACACCAAAGCAGGAAAATTTTTTGATGTCTGTTTGATCTTGCTTATTTGCATTAGTATTATTTCGGTTATGTTGGAGAGTGTTGGTTCTATTCAACAACAAATTGGCAATTACTTATATATTACGGAATGGATTATAACAATCTTATTTACAATAGAATACATAGTTAGATTGTTGGTGGTAAGTAAACCTCTGAAATTTGCTACGAGTTTCTTCGGAATAATTGACCTATTAGCTTGTTTGCCAACATATTTATCTTTATTATTTGTTGGTAGTAGCGGTTTTATTTTAATCCGCTCGCTTAGGTTATTGCGGATATTCCGAGTGTTAAAACTTAGCCGATATGTAACTGAAAGCTCATCACTTTGGAAAGCCCTAAAAGCTAGTCGTTTTAAGATTAGTATTTTTCTATACTCTGTACTTGTTATTATAATTGTTATAGGGGCATTAATGTACCTAATTGAGGGCGAGGCTAATGGTTTTGATAGTATTCCTCGTAGTATGTACTGGGTTATTGTAACCATTACCACAGTTGGCTATGGCGATATTACGCCTACCACCACTTTGGGGCAGTTTATCGCAAGTTTTATAATGATTTTAGGTTACGGAATTATAGCCATTCCAACAGGAATAGTAACTGTTGAATACGGCAAAATATCGGTTCATAAAGACAAAGACCTTACTAACTGTTGTCCCAATTGCTTTAAGGAAACTAATGATATTGATGCCGTATATTGTAAGTATTGTGGTTCAAAGATAGAAGCTAATTCTTAAATCTCTACATTAAAAACATCGCTAAAATGTTTTAGTATTTTTGTTTTAACTACCTCTATGTCAACCTTGTTGCCAACTTCTTTTTCTATTGAGGTAACGCCTCTGTCGGTAAACCCACACGGATTTATGTAATTAAAATAATTAAGGTCGGTATTTACGTTAAGGGCAAAGCCATGCATAGTAACAAACCTTGATGCCTTAACTCCAATAGCACATATTTTGCGGTTAGTTGCAGGGTTTTCGTTATCTAACCATACGCCAGTAGCATTGTCGTTATGTTGTCCCTTAATGCCATATTCAGCAATGGTTTTAATAATTACTTCCTCAAGATGATAAATATAATCTTTTAATGATACTTTTATCTTTTCAAGGTCAAGGATAGGGTAGCCTACAATTTGCCCTGGTCCATGGTAAGTTATATCGCCACCTCTGTTAGTTTTAAAATAGGTAGCATTTATTTTTTTTAGAAATTCATCTTGAATTAAAAAGTTCTTTTCGTCGCCACTTTTCCCTAATGTGAAAACATGCGGATGTTCGCACATTATAAATGTTCCAGCGGTTTTATTAGTTTTTTTATTAGCTATGGTTGTGTCAAAAATTTGCTCTTGTAACTTCCATGCTTCCGAATATTCTATGCTGTTTAAGTCTTTAAAATCTACTTTGTTCATATTTTATATTATTTGTTATTGTTAAATAACGTTTTTTTGTATGTAAATGTTTACATCTTATGCAGATTAGTTTATAACCTAAAATTTAGGTAATACACAAAAAGACCTCAGAAGTTTTCAAAACCTCTGAGGTCTGAAGTAATATATTTTATAATAAATAAATTACACAAACTCCAAAATAGATTTAGCAACTTGCTCAGCAGTATAGCCTAATTTTTCATCTAAAACGGTGTAAGGAGCAGAGTGTCCAAAATGGTTTAGACCTTGTACTTTCCCGTTATTACCAACTAAACCTTGTAGGGTAGAAGGTAAGCCTGCTGTAAGTCCAAATATCTTTTCTCCGTTAGTTAATACCTTATTTTGATAATCAGCACTTTGCTTACGGAATAGCCCTTCTGAAATTGCCGAAACAATCTTTATTTTCATTTGCTTTTCCTTACGTAGAATATCCGCAGCAGCTACTAAGGTTGAAACCTCCGAACCATTTGCAACAAGTGTAATATCAGCATTTTCAGCATCTTGAACTATATAAGCTCCTTGTTGTGCTTGTAAAGCATTTTCATATTTGCTTTTGTCGTTTTCATTTGGCAAATCTACAATATTCTGCCTTGACAGAATTAAAGCAGTTGGCGTTTTAGTGTTTTCCATTGCCATTTTCCATGCAACAGTTGTTTCGTGAACATCTGCAGGGCGTAACGCTAATAAACTTGGATTGCCCGAATGGTTATGCAACTGCTCCATTAAGCGGATTTGAGCCTCTTGCTCAATAGGTTGGTGTGTAGGACCATCTTCACCCACACGGAAAGCATCGTGCGTCCAAATGTATTTTACAGGCAACTCCATAAGGGCTGCCATACGCACTGCTGGTTTCATATAATCTGAGAATACGAAGAATGTACCACAAGCAGCTATCAATCCGCCGTGAGCAGCAATTCCGTTACATATTACCGCCAAAGTAAGTTCGGCAACACCTGCTTGTAGAAATTTGCCCGAAAAATCATTCTTTTGTATCTCTTTTGTTTGCTTTAAGAATCCGTCTGTTTTGTCAGAGTTTGCCAAGTCGGCAGATGCAACTATCATATTGTCAACAGACTTAGCTAATTCGCCTAATACTGTTGCTGAACCAGCTCTAGTTGCAGAGTTTTCTTTTTGTACAATATTAGCATAATCAACACAAGGAACTTCGCCATTTATATATGATTGTAGCGTTTGTGCTAATTCAGGATTATCTTTTCGCCATTGAGCTTCTTGCTCTTTGCGTTTTTTTACGTATTCGGCTTTTTGTTTATGAGCTTCAGTGTAGTATTCAGCTGTTTCAGGGAAAATAACAAATGGGTTTTTGCTATCGCCACCCAAATTCTCAATACTCTTTTCAAATGATGCTCCAGCTGATGAAACAGGCTGTCCGTGAGTAGAACATTTACGCTCAAAACTTTCGCCATTGTCGGTAATTAAACCTTTACCCATAGTAGTTTTACCGATGATAAGGGTAGGCTTTTCTGTTTCCTTAGTTGCTTTGTCAAGAGCCATACGAATTTGGTCTGCATTATTTCCGTCTATTGTAATCACGCTCCAACCCCAAGCCTCGTATTTCTTTTGAGTATCTTCCGATGTAACTGCATCTGTATCAGTTGAAAGTTGAATGTCGTTTGAATCGAAAAACATAATTAAATTGTGCAAACCTAAGTGTCCTGCAATTCTACCTGCACCTTGCGATATTTCCTCTTGAATACCGCCGTCAGATATAAACGCATATGTTTTATGAGCAACACATTCGCCAAAACGAGCAACTAAAAAGCGTTCGGCAATAGCTGCACCAACTGCCATTGTATGTCCTTGTCCTAAAGGCCCTGAGGTATTTTCTATGCCTCGTTTTATATCACGTTCAGGGTGACCATGTGTGCAACTTCCCCATTGACGGAAGTTCTTGCAGTCCTCTAAACTAAAAGCTCCTGTTAGTGTAAGTTGTGCATAAAGCATTGGCGACATATGTCCGGGGTCAAGGAAAAAACGGTCTCTAGCAAACCAAGTGCGGTCGTTTGGGTCGTAGTTAAGATACTCGGCGTATAAGATATTTATAAAATCAGCACCGCCCATAGCACCACCTGGGTGTCCCGATTTGGCTTTTTCTACCATTGATGCAGATAAAATACGAATATTGTCTGCGGCTCTGTTTGCGTGTGTTGTGTTCATTATTTTGTATGTTTTGTATGTTTTTTTTTGAATATTCGGCAAATATAGTCTTTTTTGAATTAAGAGTTAAAAATTAAGAATTAAGAATGTTTTTAATTTTTAATTTTTATGTTCTTATAAATCTTTTGCTTTTATTCTTACAATTTTATCGCCTTCCATTATTACAAGCTCACTGTTTTTTTGTTTTTTAAATTCAATCATACGTTTGTGTGCTAATTCTAATCCTTTTAATATTTTTTGTGCAAATTCGTCATATTGAGGATTTTTGTTTTTTATATTGTGTGTTTCTTTTATTTTAGAGTTCTTATTCATAAAAAAAACTTTTAGGATGTTATATTTTGTCTATAAAATATTATTTACCAGTAACAACAATTTCAACTCTTCGGTTTTGTTTTCTGCCTTCTTCGGTTTCGTTTGTAGCTATTGGTTTGGTATTTTTATGTCCTATGTACGATACTCGGTTATATCCGTTTGCTATTATGTATTTAGCAACATTTTTGGCTCTATTTAATGATAGGTTTTCATTCTTATTTTCTAACATCTCTAAATCGTCGGCATGACCGTGTACCATAATTTTTATATTCGGATTCTTATGTAACACTTTCATTAAACGTTCAAGTTCGGGGAATGTTGTTATTGGTATTTGGGCATCGTCTTGTTTAAATACCAATGTCTTCATAGGAATAATTGAACCAACAGTAATTGATTTTAATAAGATATCTTTTTCTATGTTTTTAAATGTTATTATTTGGTCGTTGTATAGCTTTTCGGCAAAGAACCAATAACCATTAGCATTTACTTCAAGCGATAAGTCGTTTTCAGCAATAAATGATAACGTATATTTTCCTGTTTTTGGATTTGTATTTGTTTGTGTTATTAATTTTCCTTCCTTATCAACTACTCTTATTTGTGCTTTTATTGGGGTTAGGGTAGTGGCGTTTTGTACAATACCCGAAAGGTTTGTTCTTCGTACTATTTCTATACCTTCATTGTCTTTGTCGGTATTATATAAATAGTTTGATGCAAAATTAATTTTACGTTTCTTTTCTTTAAAAATAAAGTTTATTTCAAACTGACGATAACCATTTAATTGCACTTCAAAGTTATTTTGCTCTAAATCAAAGTTTTCGTAAAATATATTATTTATCTTTACTTTATATTTATCTACATTAGGAACATAAATAAGAAAGCTACCGTCGTTTTTAGTAAGTGCCGAGTATTGTTTGCCATTTGTTGATTCAGCTGTGATTTTTATGTTTGATATAGATATACTACCTAAGTTAGATAGTTTTGAGCGTTTTAAGATGATTTTACCAAATATTTTATTGTTTTCTAAGAAAGGTACTTCAATCTTTGTGTTTTTATTCAGATAAACTTTTTGAAAACTTTCCTCCGATGCAAAACTTCCTTTGTCCTTACCAATTGGGTAATATTCAATAATATAATATCCATTAGGAATATTTTTGTATTCTATTTTTCCTTTTAAGTTAGATAATAATTCAATTTGATTAAAGTATGTGCTAGTATTGTGCTGAAATTGCATATTAGCTTTATCATCTTGTTTTATCGATACTAATACATTTTTTACACCGGGCTCATCATCACTTTTCTTTCTGTTTCCATCTAAATCTTTAAAGAATACGATATCTAAATCGTGATATTGATAACGAGGCTGGTTTATTAAGAAATCTTTACGTAAACGAACCTCAAAAAATGCTGCTGAATATGTTTCCTTTTGGTCAGTAACTCTATCAATATTTGACATATAGGTAAAGTTACTTAAAAAGCCCATTTCCCAAGTTTGTCCTATATAACCTATTAATTCGCTAGATAGATTTACTCTGTTTAGTTTCGATGTTATATCGTGTGTGTAATTTAATCTGGATGTTAAGCGTAAATACTTTTTTATTAAAAACATATCCAAATATGGCATTACTTGTAGGTTTTTAGAGTAGTGGTTGGCAAAATTATAATGATGTTGCTGACTTATAGAATAAGGCCCATGAAAGTAAGATATGTAAAAGCCCCATTGCTGAGCATTTACATTTGCAGCTAAATTGGTATTAAACCATAATTTGCTATATCCTAGGCTATCGTAATCGTGAAAGCTGTTTGCTACTTGTGTTACACCTGGGCGTACCCTAAGCGACATAAAATATTTACCATTACTTGTACGGTATTTTAATGTTGAATAGGCATAGTAGCTATGTGTTAAAAAAGGGGAGTTCAGATAATAATAAAATTTATTAGCCTTGTTATATATGTAGTTAGGACCTATTGAAAAGGTCATGTTATTTTTTAATAATTTATTGTATAATACCTTCGCTTCGTGTCTGTTAGTGTATTGGCGAGGAATATCTAAAGTGTCGTATAACGACATTGTACCGTAATTGTTAAGAGAGTAATATGCCGTTAAATATTGCATATTATCTAGATGATGAAAAATATTAGCTTGAGCATTGGTTTTTCCATTCTCGTTATTTGCAAAATTGGTATCAAAATAACGGAAGTTTGCATTTACCGATGTGTTTTTTAAATTTTTGCTATATCGGAATAATCCCCCAAAGCCCATTTTGTTGATATTGAGGTTTTTATCTTCAAATAGACTATTCAGAAAGGTTAATGATAAATGACCTATTTTGTTAATATTGTTAGAATATTCAAGGAAATTCACATTACTATTCGATACTTTGTCTGTATGGTTGGATAATGATGAACCTAACTCAAAACCACCGGCTTTAAAGAATTGTTGTTTTGCCGCTACGCCCATATTATAAGTTTCGGAATATAATGACTTATTAGCTATTGCCTTTACAGTTGTGTGTTTCTTTGTATATGATATATTAATACCTCTTCCGAATATATTATGATAAAAATTTGATGAAACGTCTCCAATTTGGGTTAATAAACCTCCTTTTTCATAACTAATTAAAAAACGACTATTTTGGTAAGGGTCTTCTAAAAAATTAGAATTGTAGGTTTGAAAATAATAATTTATAGTATGTCCTTTTTTTAATAAAAAATTTCCATAAATATATGCCGATGGAATAGGTTTAGTTTTTGCAAACATATTTTGCAAACGCAATTCTACACTTAGCATTTTATATAACTCAGGGACAATATTAATTTCTTTGTAATCAAGTTGTTTTACCCAAACCGATGATTGGTATGTTGTGTCTTGAGTTGATACCTTTATTTTAACTCTATGAAAACGTCTGTTTAATACATTTTCTTTAGGAACTAAGGCTATTGGTAATTTAAAAATAGTATCGGTAAAAGGTCGTAAAAATACTTCTTCTTGATAATAATTATCAGTAGCTCCTTTTGTTGTAAGTGTGTTATTAAAAAAGAATTCTAAAAAGAAATTTTCATCGGTATTACCTCTGTTTTTTAGAGAAATTTTTATTTCGGCATTTGTATTACCGGGGTTAACATATAATAAACGTGTTTCGGGTTTTATAATAACATCGTTTTTACGCGGAACATTAATAAAGCTGTACCTATTTGTAATAATATTTCCTGATAAGTCGGATATTGATGCAACAATAGTATAACCAATATCGCCTTTTGATGATACCGATGGAGATGCTCTGAAGGGGAGCATTATAGAATCGTTAGGTTCTAACGTTATACGTTGTTCGTTTAACCCGATAAAAGTCCAACCTGCAGGATAGCTAAAATTTACTAAAAAACTTGCTTTTTTGTTCGATGGATTTTTTATTGTTAATAAATTAAAAAATGATTTTTTTGAAGGGACTTCTATTTTGTGTTTCTTAAAATCTACCTCTAAGTTTTCATAAGTATCATCTATAAAATAAAATTGCGAATAGCCTTTGTAAGTAAAGGCTATCAGTAAAATAATTAATAATTTAATTCTTTTTATCACAATTTTATTGTATTATATTTAATAAGATGGTCTTAATTCAAATTTAAAGAATGTTTTATAATCATTCGGTGTTTTATTTTTTAATTGACTACAATGGTATGTTACATAAACCATAGCTTTCATGTTGTGTTTGAATAAATCTAAGTTAACATCCGTGCTACTATCCCAAATAATTGTTTCGTTAGGTTGAATTGTTATACTTGGTGATTTTATATCTTCATACCCAGGTAGTGTTGTTATTTTTATGCGTATGCTTACCGATATATTACTTAAACTTACGGGTGTTGTTGATAAATTTCCAAATGTTGCTTGTAGTTCATCTAACGATGTTAATACTAACTGCCAACCTTTTGATTTATTTGGGTCTCCAGTGGTATAATTATCAGTATAAGATATTTCAAACTGACTATAATCAGTTAGTGAAATTCCAGTTTCTATTTTATTATAAGTATGAAACATAAAATCAACACCACTCATGCCTTTTATTTCTTTAATATGTGATGTTATTTGTCCTTGTGATGAGAAAGTACAAATAATTAATGTAAATATTATAAGATATTTAAGGCGAGATATAAACATATAGTCATTTTTTGAAAAAAAAAGCTATGCCAATAAAGTTTGGCAGAGCTTTTTATAAACTATTTATGTTATTTTATTTTTTAGTTACTGTTAAAAATACATTTGTAGAGTATCTATCAGATGGTAAATTTTGGCTAAGTAATGATCCAGCAGTTGTTCCGCCTAATTGCCAATGTATAACAAATTGGTTTTTAGATATATCTCCAGCAGATTTACCATCTTGACCAGTTATAATATCTTGAGTTTTTTGTAAGGCTGTAACAGTAGAATTAGATGGGATAGCCCATTCAGTACCTACTGTACCATCTGTTCCTGTTTTATCTACCTTGTAACCTATATTATTTAATTCTAGAGTATTCGAAGCATTGTCAGTACCTTTAAGTTTTTCATCTTCTGTTGACATGGTTACTTTAAAATCAACCGATGAGGCAACGGTAAATTTAGTGTCGTAAGCTGCACTGTTAGGTATACCATTAGTGTAATGTTCTAATGTGTTTACTTGGAACTCAATATTACCACCAGAGGTAACATTTAAACGTAAAATACCAGTTAAAGATACAGATACAGGTATAACAGCATGGTCAGAAACGGGCTGTGCGTAAGCCATAAAGCCTATTGCTAAGGCTATAAATGATAATAAAACTTTTTTCATTGTAATAAAATTTAATAATTTATGTTACAAATATAATGATTAAAATCTTTTAAACAAACCATTATCAATGTTTTATTTTATATGTAGCTTATTTATTTTGATGTAAGTAGTGTTTTGTTTGGTTAATGGTTATTTTTATGAATTTTCTTTTTGTTTTTCTTTTGTAGAAAGTAAACCACAAGCAGCAAAAATATCTTCTCCTCGAGATGCACGTATAGTAGTGGTAATTCCTTTTTTGTTTAATGCCTCTCTAAATTTAATTAAATTTTCTTCATTGGTACTTAAAAATGGGGCGTCGGGTATTGAATGAAAACGAATAAGGTTTATGCGACATTTTATTCCGTTTAACAGTTTGGCTAATTGGTTTATATGTCGCTTTGTATCATTAATTCCTTCAAATAAAATATATTCAAAAGATACTCGGCGTTGTAACCCAAAATCAAATGAGCGAATTTCGTGTAAAACCTCATCTATTGGGTAGGCTTTTTCCACAGGCATAAGCTTTTTTCGTTCGTCAGGAAAAGGCGAGTGTAGGCTTATTGCTAAGTGGCATTTGCTTTCTTGTAAAAAGCGTTTTAATCCAGGAATAACGCCTATTGACGATACGGTAATACGCTTGGGGCTGAAAGCATAGCCATAGTCAGAAGTAAGTATCTCAATGCTTTTTAATACTTCGTCAATATTGTCGAAGGGTTCGCCCATACCCATAAATACAAAGTTGGTAATGTTTTCAAATTCGTCAATCATTCGGAATTGATTAACAATATCTCCAGCAGTAAGATGTTTTGTAAAGCCTTGTCTTGCTGTCATGCAGAAGTTACAAGCCATTTTACAACCCACCTGCGAAGATACGCAAATTGTTTTGCGGTCTTTGTCAGGAATCATTGCTGTTTCGATAAAATTGCCACATGTAGTTTCAAACAGATATTTTTTTGTACCGTCCTTGCTTACTTGTACTTTTTGTGATGCTATTAGTCCTACCTCAAACTGTTGTTTTAATAATTCTCTGTTTTTTAATGATATATTAGTCATATCATCAATGCTACGTATGTGCTTTTGATATAACCAATTAGCAATTTGCTTTGCGGTAAATTTTGGTAGTTTTAAGTCAGCTACAATGGTTTGTAGTTCGCTTAGTGTTTTGCCGAATAGTTTTTGTTTGTTTGAGACTAATTTCATATTTATTGTATAAATGTTTTGATGTTTACCAAGTTTTTTCTGCTTTTACCACTTCCAATTTATTATGCAACTCCTCCCAGTTTAGCATTTCGTCCTCCAAATCCTTTTGTAGTTTGCTGTAATCGGAAAACATATCTTGATTATTAGCATTTTCAGGGTTTTGTAACAACATATCTAATTTTTCTAATTCACTTTCCAATTCGGCAATTTTGTTTTCGCAGTCGTTTACTTTTCGTTCGGCTTTGCGGATTTTTTTGTCAAGTTCCTTGCGTTCCTCGTATTTTAGTTTGTTATTAGTTGGCTTTTCTTCTTTTGCGGAAGTGATTTTTGCTTTGTTTAAAGCATTTAAGTCGTTTAGGTTTTCAATTTTCTTTTTGTGCAGAAAATAATCAATTCCGCCCTTGTACTGTTTTAATTTTTTATTGCGAAAATCGTAAACAGTATCTACAATGCCATCTAAAAAGTGGCGGTCGTGCGATACTAAGATTAAAGTACCATCGTATTTTATTAATGCTTGTTTTAAAATGTCTTTTGACCTCATATCCAAGTGGTTGGTTGGCTCGTCCAGAATTAGTAAATTTACAGGCTCTAACAATAATTTAGCCAACGAAAGGCGAGCTTTTTCGCCACCTGAAAGAACACTTACTTTTTTGTCAATATCATCGCCACGAAATAGGAAAGTAGCCAAAATGTCACGTATTTTTGTACGGATATCGCCTTTTGCAACATCGTCTATTGTTTTAAAAACGGTATCGTTATCATTTAGCATTTCGCTCTGATTTTGAGCGTAATATCCTATTTTTACATTGTGTCCTATTTTTAAAATTCCGCTGTAATCGTGTTCACCTACAATTATTTTTGAAAATGTTGTTTTACCCTCGCCATTCTTGCCGACAAATGCTACTTTTTCGCCACGTTCCAATATAAAATCTACTTTATCTAGAACTAAAAGTTCGTCAAAATTTTTGGATAACTCTTTGGTTTCTACAACAACCTGTCCAGAGCGTGGGGCAGGAGGAAAACTAAAATGTATTGATGATTTATCAAAGTCATCAATTTCGATGCGTTCCATTTTTTCGAGCATTTTTATTCGGCTTTGTACCTGTACAGCTTTGGTTGCTTTATAGCGAAAACGCTCGATAAATTCCTCTGTTTCCTCTATCTTTTTTTGCTGATTTTCGTAACTCGCCTTTTGTTGAATTAGTTGCTCCTCACGTAATACCAAATATTTGGAGTATGGTACTTTATAGTCGTAAACCTTTCCTAAGGATATTTCAATTGTGCGGTTTGTTAGGTTATCCAAAAAAGCACGGTCGTGCGACACAACAAGCACCGCTCCATTGTAGGTTTTTAGCATATCCTCAAACCATTGTACCGATTCAATATCTAAGTGGTTTGTTGGCTCGTCAAGTAGTAGTAAATCAGGTTTTTGTAAAAGTACCTTAGCCAACTCAATACGCATACGCCAACCGCCACTAAACTCCGATGTTAGGCGAGAAAAATCGGAACGCAAAAAGCCTAAGCCTAACAAAGTGTTTTCAATATCTGCCTCCATACTACCACCGCCCAGCATAGCGTAACGGTCGCTTTTTTCGGTCATCTGGGTAACCAAATTCATATATTTGTCCGATTCGTAGTCGGTGCGGTCGCTTATTTCTTGGTTGATTCGGTTTATTTCTTCCTCTAGATGTAGGATTTCAATAAAGGCACTTTTTGCCTCTTCAAATACGCTTTGTGTGTCCGAAACGCTCAGATGCTGAGGTAGGTAGCCTATTGTTGTACCTTTGGGAATTGCCACTTGTCCCGAATAACTTTGCTTTCCGCACAGTACTTTTAGTAGGGTGGATTTTCCTGCTCCGTTCTTTCCAGTCAAGCCGATGCGGTCTCGCTGATTGATTAAAAAACTAATGTTATTAAATAATGCTTCGCCTGAAAATTCTACAGTTACGCCGTTTATTGAAATCATAAAATTTATTTTTTTGCAAAACTACTTAATTAT
>PDWI01002768.1_pt1 | contig 25863 bp, 18 predicted proteins | sample 1430891 | NCBI WGS metagenome assembly PDWI01 (sample SAMN01162508, study PRJNA174530) | Oral metagenome, whole genome shotgun sequencing project. | biome: Marine environment; feature: Marine mammal; material: Swab sample of the gingival sulcus; isolation source: swab sample of gingival sulcus...
TGAATATGAAGATTATGGACTAAAGGCAAGTGAGTTTACTACTGTAACGAAGATAGAGAAGATGGAAGTGTTATAATACACAAAACAAGAGGCTTAATAAGTACCTTACTTCTCGGCAGCGTTCACGCTACGCTTACGCTTGCTCCACTACGGTTGACTACCTCGAAGCAAAGCACTTATACGCTAATCCGATTGTTTTGTGTAGGTTAGGAATGAAGAAAGTTTCTAAGATTTATTTCATACTCGAAATAGTAAGTAAGCTCGTCGATTTTTTACTATATGGTTCCAAATCGCCTCGCCGTTGCGTCGCAACATACTGACTCCGCTTCATATATTTGTTATTACAAGCTTCGCTTGACTACAAATATATTCGCTTGTCAGAACATCGCTTACTATTTCGAGATTTGACATTTTTCATTTTGCGTTGTATAATCGTATAGTGTTTTAAAGAGTTTCTTGGCACCCTCTTAAAAAATCAAGGATGTAGTAAGGTGAAATATGAATAGATACAGTGTGATTGAAGAAAAAAATCCACGTGAAATAATATTGCTGCGTTCTCATAAGTGTAAATGGGGACGCTGTTTTTTTTGCGATTATATTCATGATAATATGTCTGATGAATCCAGAGAAAATTTAGAGTCAATTTTAAATAGTTCTTGGAATATGTATCTTTCTGATTTAGAATATAAAAATTCTATTACAAAAAATACTATTTTAAATTATTCTAATAATTATAATACTTTACTTGCTAAATTTAATGGAGATTCAGCTGTTTTAGCTAAAAAATTAATGCTTGTAGATGATTGTTGCTCTAAAAAGAATGCTTTATATAAATTAGGTTTTCAAGATAGTAAGGGAAGTGAAGAATTAAGGAATTTAGTTGATTATTATAGTTATTATAAAATTAGAAAAAATGATTTAAGAAAAGTTCAGACTAAAAAAGTTGCTCTTTTATATTTTAATGGAGTTATTACTTCTGGGGTTAATAAAAAGGGTGTTTTAGGAAGCGATTCAGTTGAAGAGAATATAAATAGAATTATTAAAGATAAAGATATTTTAGGTGTAATTATTAGAATTAATTCTGGTGGTGGAAGTAGTTATGATTCTGAAGTTATTAGAAGGTCTATTTCTCTTTTAAGTGAAAACAGTTTACCTGTGGTTGTTTCAATGGGTAATGTTGCAGCTTCTGGAGCTTATTGGGCTTCAATGGCTAGTGATTATGTAATAGCAAATAAATTTACTATTACAGGTTCTATTGGAGCTTTTGGAATGTTTCCTACAGCTAAAGAGTTATTAGAAGACCACATAGGTTTAACTTTTGATAATGTAAAAACTGCAAAATTTGCAGATTCAATGTATATAAATAAAGATTTAAGTGAAGAAGAGATTGAAATTTTAAACTTACAAATTGACGATATTTATAATAAGTTTATAGATGTTGTATCGATTGGGAGAGGTTTAAAAAAAGATTATGTTAAAAATATAGCAGAGGGTAGAGTCTATACTGGAAGTCAGGCTTTAGATATTAAGCTTGTTGATGAGATTGGAACAATGTATGATGCAAAGGTTAAAATTGCAGAGATATTGGATGTAGATGTAGAGTCTCTTTTACTTGTAGATATTATTGAAAAAGATGATTTTAAGGAAATATTTATGGATACTTTTATGAATACAAATATACCTTTAGATACTTTTAAAATACTAAATGATATTTACGACCTTCAAGATAGAAATAATGTATATACATATTATCCAACTTCTTCTATATTTTTTTGATTATTTTAATTGGAGTTGAAATGAAAAATAATATCGGTAGTAGAATAATATATGAAGATAATCATTTTATAGCTATTAATAAATTATGTGGGGAGCCTGTTCAGTCTGATTCTAGTGGAGATACTCCTTTAATTGATTCTGTTAAATCTTATATTAAAGAGAGAGATAATAAGCCAGGCAATGTGTTTTTAGGACTAATTCATAGATTGGATAGACCGACTTCTGGTATAATTCTTTTTGCTAAAACCTCAAAGGGCTTATCCAGAATGAATGAAGTTTTTCGAGCAAAGAAAGTTGAAAAAAAGTATTATGCTATATTAGACAAACAGCCAACAGAGCTGGAAGGGAAGCTTAAAAATTATATAAAAAAGAATGAAAAACAGAATAAAAGCTATATTCACAAAAAAAAGGTATCAAATTCAAAATTAGCAGAGTTAGATTATAAAGTAGTGGGGCGTTCTGAAAAATATATTTTAGTTGATATAAAACTTTTAACAGGAAGACATCATCAAATAAGAACTCAATTTGCTGAATTAGGTTGCCATATAAAGGGTGATTTAAAATATGGAGCAAAAAGATCTAACCACTATAGCGGAATTGCTTTACACTCTTACAAAATGAGTTTTATACAACCAATTAGTAAGAAAAAAATAGACATAACTGCCCCTTGTCCAAAAAGTGAGCAGTTATGGAACTTTTTTAATACTTAATTCATTTTTTTTGTAAAAGTATCTCTCAAACCTACTGTTTTATTAAATACTAAACTGTTTTCAGTATGATCTTTTAAATCTGCTGTAAAGTAACCTAATCTTAAGAATTGAAAATTATCTCCAGCTTTAGCATTTTTTAAATCAGGTTCAACAAAGCACTCTTTTAGTATTTCTAAAGAATTCAAATCTATATCATCAATGAAATTACCACTATCTTTACCAGGAAATTCTGTTTTAAAAAGATGCCTATAAATTCTAACTTCAGCTTTTAAACAATTTTCTGCACAAACCCAGTGTGAAGTACCTTTTACTTTTCTTCCATCATTTGACCAACCACCCTTGGTTTCTGGGTCATATGTGCAAAAAATTTCTGTAACATTTCCATCATCATCTGTTTTATAATCATTACAGGTAACATAATAAGCATGTTTTAATCTAACCTCTTTTCCAGGTGCAAATCTAAAATATTTTCTATTTGGAGACTCTTTTTTAAAGTCATCTTGCTCTATATAAAGATGTTTTGAAAAAGGTATTTTTCTACTACCAGAATTTTCAATCTCTGGATTGTTTTCTCCATCTAGCCATTCAATTTTGTCATCAGGATAATTTGTTATTGTAAGTTTTAGAGGTTTTAAAACTGCCATTCTTCTAGTAGCATTTTTATTTAGATCTTCTCTTAAACAAGATTCTAAAAAAGCATAGTCAACAGTACTATCAACCTTTGATAATCCTATCTTATCGCAGAATGTTCTAATAGAATTTGGAGTAAATCCTCTTCTTCTAAGACCTGAAATTGTAGGCATTCTAGGATCATCCCAACCGTTAACATATTTTTCTGTAACAAGTTGTAAAAGTTTTCTTTTACTCATAACAGTATAGTTTAGGTTCAATCTTGCAAATTCAATTTGTTGTGGCCTATGAATATTTTCACTTTCTAACTGTTCTAAAAACCAGTTATATAAAGGTCTATGATCTTCAAATTCTAATGTACATAGTGAGTGTGTTATACCTTCTAAAGAGTCTTCTAAACCATGAGCCCAGTCATACATTGGGTAAATTTTCCACTTATCTTTAGTTTTTGGATGTTCAGAGTTTAGTATTCTATACATTATAGGATCTCTCATATTTAAATTTGGAGAAGCCATATCAATTTTTGCCCTTAAAACTTTTTCACCATTTTTGAATTCACCATTTTTCATTTTTTCAAAAAGCTCTAAATTATCTTCAACACTTCTATCTCTAAATGGACTATTTATTCCAGCTTCTGTTAATGTTCCCCTGTTTTTTCTAATTTCATCTATACTTTGATCATCAACATAGGCTTTACCATCTTTTATTAAAACTTTGGCAAATTCATACATTTTATCAAAATATAAACTAGCATAAAAAAGGTTATCTCCCCAATCAAAACCTAACCATTTCACATCTTCTATTATTGAATTAATATACTCTAAATCTTCTTTTTCTGGATTAGTATCATCAAATCTTAAATTACAAGATCCATTATACTTTTTTGCAATACCAAAATTTAGATTTATAGATTTGGCATGTCCAATATGTAAGTACCCGTTAGGCTCTGGTGGAAACCTAGTAACTACATTCTTATTAGTCTTTAAATCTTCATTAATTATTCTTTCTATAAAATTTACTGAATTATTTTCGTCCATAACTACCTCTCAATACTGTCTATAATATCAAAAGAGAGATATTTAGTAAATATTATTCAACCCATTGATAAAGTTGTAATCCTTGTCCATCAGAAGCAACCCATACAAAACCATTTTTTCCAGTTTCATCTGGCTCAATAAAAATATCATTAACCACAGTGTATGCAATAAGTCCTGGAGAATTTTTGTGATATATATTCCAATTAGTTCTTATTTCAGAATCTAATACATCTTCACCAGCATTAGTACCTGTTTTAGTAAAAGTTGCAACAGCCAAACCATATCCAGTTCCTACTAAAATAACATTTTCATCATTTACCTTTGCAAATTCAATACATTTTACGCTGTTACTTGATATTTTTTTAGGATGTTTAGGCAAATTATATGAAGAATCTAATTCTACACTTTTATAATTTTCTGTTGCATACCAAGTTTTTTTTGTTGTAAATTCATGCCATAATCTAACATTTGAAAGAGTTTTAGGATCTTCTTCAGGAGGAGTTAAATATATTTTTCTTCCAAGATAGTCATATTCAAGTATTTTATCAGATGTATCATGATCTCCAACAGCCTCACCTGTGCTTGTAAAAGATAGCCCGCCATCAAATGTTCCTACATATATTCCAGAATTGTTAACCTTTACAGAAGTAGCAAGATTAGAGCCTAATGTCCATCTAGCTTCTTTTTTTCTATTCTCCTCAATAATTTTATAAAAATCATCTTCTTCTTGATCAAAAGCATACCAAGGAGCAGTATATGTTGTAAAGTCAGAATAATCATTAATAGGAGTAGCTGTATAAGATAAACCTCCTCCTAATGTGGATATATATATCATATTATTATAGACAAATATATCACTTATTGAATTAGATATAAGAGCTGCATCTATTTTACCATAGTAATAAGGTTCTATTTTCATATAACCATTATTATCTTGAAAATTAGGATCATTTTTTATTTTTGTAGCATACTCTAAAGCACTTAAATCTTGAATATTCTTTGTTTTATTATTTGCAATATCTTTTCCCTTAAAATTTTTCCATACAGAATTATTGTCAATCATATCTCCATCATCAGAAAAGAATATACCTTTATCTCTTGTTCCAATATATATATCATTTAATATCTCATCAAAAGCTACTACAATAATTTCTAAATCCTCAATATTATCAACATTTATACTTTTAAAATCATCACTAGCCTTATCACTATAATCTTTATAAAAAAGACCTTTATTTGTTCCAATAAAAAATTTATTAGTATTTTTTGAATTAACCATAGACATAACATTTATATCTATTTCATCACCATAGACATTCTTTTTTAAGACTTGTCTTTCCCAAGTCTCACCATGATCAGTAGAATATGCTAAACCCTTTTCTGTTCCCATATATACAATGCTTTCACCTGCAGAATTATTAAAGACGGATACAGAGGAAATTATACTAGAAGGAATTTTATCAATAATTCTATTTTTATGCAAAACTAACTTTAATTCTAGACCACCATAAGTGGGTCCAGAACAAGAAACAACAATAAACAACAATACCAAAGTAAAAATTTTTTTTAATCTCATAGAAACTCCCATTTAAGATAGTATATCATCTTTACTATTTATTTCAACTTTTTTTTTAGTAAAAACTTAAAATTTATTATTTTCTACAAATGAATAATATGAAGAATTTGAAAAAACTATATGATCTAATAATGGTATTCCCATAATTTCGCCTACATCTTTTAACCTTTCAGTAATAGAAAAGTCATCTCTACTAGGAGTTACATTTCCAGAAGGGTGATTATGAGCAACAATGAAAGAGGCTGCTTTATCTTTTATTAGATCTTTAAAGACTTCTCTAGGATGAACAATAGTTTTGTTTAAAATACCTATAGATATAACTTTAACTTTAATTATTTCGTTAGCTCCATTTAGTGCAATTGTTAAAAAAAGTTCTTCTTCTCTATCACTATAGTGTATAATAAATGGAATTATATCTTTTGGGTGAGAGATTTTTCTTTTACTAGGATATAGATAGCGTCGAGATATTTCAATTGCAGCACAAATTATTGTAGCCTTTGCAATACCGATTCCATCAATTTCTTGTAAATCTTTAATAGAGATATTTTCAATATTAGTATCTAATTTTTTTTGTAGATTTAAAGATATTTGATGAACTCCATAACCTTTTGAACCACTTCCTAATACTATAGCTAAAAGCTCTATATCAGATAAACTTTTTATACCATTATTTATCGCTTTTTCTCTTGGTCTATTTTTTTGAATAATAGTTTTTATAGGCATAATTTTATTTTCTTTTATCATACAATATGTAACAGAAAATTTTTAAAAAAAGTTTAGCAAAAAAAAAGTTGGTATAAAAATTATACCAACTTAAAATAAGTTAAATAAAATAGACTAAAGAGTTATACTATCAGATAGTAAAATATTTTTAGAACTATTTCCTACTAAAATATTAAATTTACCTTTTTCTAATACCCATTCACCTTTTTTATCATTAAAGTAAGAAAAATCATCACAACTTAATTTTAAAGATACAGTCTTTTCTTCATTTGGTCTTAAATATACTTTAGTAAAACCTTTTAACTCTTTTTCTGGTCTATCTAATTCTGACTTTTCATCATTAATATATAATTGAATAACTTCTGCACCAGCTACATCACCTACATTTTTAACATTTATTGATACTGTAAAACAGTTTTCCATATTTCTATATCTTTGTATTTTTAACTTTGACATCTCAAATTTAGTATATGAAAGTCCAAAACCAAATGGAAATTGTGGTTTAATATTATTTGTATCAAAATGTCTATAACCAACATAAATATCTTCTGCATAAACCATATGATCCATTTTATCATAAGCTGTTACACTATTTTCAAATTCATCTAATTTAGAAGATTTTAGTATAGAAGGCGCTCCTCCCAAAGCTTTACCTTTTCCTTTTCCTGCTAGAGGAAGTTTTTTATATTTAGATTTTTCAAAACGACCCCAAGTTACAAGAAGATTAGGATTATTCTTTTGAGCATAAGGTGCAGATAAATCTTCCCACTTTTTAGCCATCGTAAAAGGGAGTTTTCCTGATGGATTTGTATCTCCAAAAAGAATACTTGCAATTGCATAATCCCCTCTATGACCAGGAAATGATACATATAAAAGACCTTCAACATCATCTATCCAAGATTCTGTTTCAACACTATTACCAACATTTAAAACAACAATTAAATTATCAGTATATTTTGCAATATTTTTTATCTCTTTAACTTTTGTAGCAGGTAAATCCCATGCTCTATCATGAGCTTCTCCCTCTGTAAAAGCACCAAAACCAGCAAAATATATAACTTTGTCAGCCTTTGAAAAATTATTGTAACAAGTAGCAGGCACTCTAGAAATATTAGTATCATTATCAATATACTCTCTAAAAGCAACCATAGGATCTACAGAAAAAAGCTTACCATCTCTATTACTTAAAACAGTGCAAGCACCAAAACTAGTTGTGTTAAGAGAAAAAGAGTGTGAGCCTGTAATAACAATGTTCTGTTTTTTATTCTTATCTATTGGTAAAATAGAGTTTTTATTCTTTAAAAGAACAATACTAGATTTAGCAATATCTTCTGAAATCTTATCGTGTTCGGGACATCTAGCCTTTGCTCCAGGATTAAATCTTGGAGTAGTATATACATTTTTCCTAATATAAACTTTTAAAATTCGAAGAACTTTTTCATCTAAAATTTTTACAAATTCATCTTTAGGTATTCTTCCAGATTTATAAAGAGTTTGTAAGTTTTCAAGTCTATAAACCCAACTATCACTAGGCATCTCTAAATCTAATCCACTAACAAAAGGACCTTCAGTAGAATAAGTACACCACCAGTCAGACATAATAAAACCATCAAAACCCCATTCATCTCTTAAAACTTTTGTAAGAAGCCATCTATTTTCAGTAGTAGGAAAACCATTTAAAGGATTATAACTTGTCATAAAAGTAGAAACACCAGCTTTAACAGCAGATTTAAAAGAAGGAAGGTATATTTCCCTTAAAGCTCTTTCTGAAACATCAGAACTAGTTCCATGTCTATCAGCATCTTGGTTGTTAGCAATAAAGTGTTTAACAGTAGTAATAACACCAGTATCTTCAGCACCAATTATATATTCAGAAGACATAACTTTTGCTAAATAAGGATCTTCACCACAATATTCAAAATTTCTCCCACAAGTAGGAGCTCTATAAATATTAACTCCAGGACCAAGTAAAACCTTGTAACCCTTTGCTAGAGCCTCCTCTCCAACAGTTGCCCCAAATTTTCTCATCAACTCCTTATCCCAAGAAGCCACAGCCAAAAGAGTTGCTGGAAAACCAGTTCCATCTGATGTTACACCCATTGTAGAATCTTGATAAAAAACTTCTTGTAAGCCCAACCTTTCGACTTTACCATGAGCCTTAAATTCTGATCCGTGAATATAGAGCATCTTCTCTTCTAAAGTCATCAAACTTAAAATTGCTTCAGCCTTATCTTCAACAGATAAGCTAGATGATAAAATTTCTTTAACCTTATAACTATCTGGATCAACACCTTTAGTTGAACAAGCAAAAGTTAAAGCCACTAATAAAAAAATTAAAATCTTTTTTACATTCATTCTTTCCTCCGTTTTACTAATATTAAATAAAATATAGAGAGCTTTCAATATCTTTTTCAGATAAAATTAAATTTTTTTTGGGCATTTCCAGTTTTTTACAAAAACTGGTCAGGTGCTATGCTAAATCTTTGCTTTTCCTTTGAATATAAAAAGTTGTGGCTATTGCCCCAACAAATCTATCATAAAAAAAAGCAAAGGATATCGCGTCGCCCCTTAATGCTTTTTGCAGATAAAACAGTTATTTATTAAATAAAATTATTATAAAAATTTTTCTCTTTCATATTAAAAAAAAGCCTATCAGAGATTTTCTATATTGTGTTTTATTATTTTTTGCTATATATTTTATTAAGGAGTTTTTATGAAGAGGGGAGTATTTTTAGTAATTTTTACTTTATTCGGTTTTAATTTTATTTTTGCGGCAAAGCCTATAAGTGGACCATTTGTAGAAAAGGAGTTATCAAAAGACAGATATTATATAAGATTTGCTGAAACTGGACAAGATAGTGTTTCTGTTAAGAAAAAGGAGACACAAAACTATAAGTATGCTTTTAGTTCAAAAAATAGTGATTATGAATTGAGATATATATTTTTCACTCAAGTTAAAGATTTTGATTCTTTTAAAGAGTATAAAGAGTCTGCAAATCTTATTACTTTAGATACTATTTCTAAAATAATAGGTGAGCAAGCTGATATGAGTATGATAACTTCATATAGTGATGATGATGTTAAAAATGAATTTAAAGCAGATATTTTAATGATTGCTAATGTTGAAGGAGCAAAAACTGACTACATAGAAGATTATGAATATATTATGATCTCTATTTTCTTCAAAAGGGGTGTAGGTATAGTGTTTCAAACTATTCAATATAATGATATGAACTGGCTAGGAACTAAATATTATCAAGATAGCTTTTATGGATTTAGTTTTAAATAAAAGTTAGATTTTTTATGCGAAAGCAGAGAGAGATTTTTAAAAATTACTCTCTGGTATTTTTTTTTGCTTGCCAAATAAAATAGATTGTGCTAGTATATTTGTATGAAGAGTTTTGAAGATTTAACTATTGCAGATGATTATATGTTTTGCTCTGTAATGCGAGATGAAAAGTTATGCAAGAAACTTTTAAGTATTGTATTAAAAGGTAAAATCGGAAAAATAGAAAAAATAGTTTATCAACTACCAATTGATCCATATATTGGAGCTAAAAGTGTTAGATTTGATATAATGATTGAAGATGAATATGGTAAAGTATATGATATAGAAATGCAAACTACTGATCAGAAAAATTTACCAAAGAGAATGCGTTATTATCAATGTGCAATTGATAGCAGTTTGTTAAATAAAGGGGAAGATTATAATAAATTAGCAGATACATTTATTATATTTTTTTGTACCTTTGATTATATAAATAAAGGTTTACCAATATATACTTTAAAAACAGTTCCAACTGAAATATCTTCCTATGTCTTTGAGGATGGAGTAAATAAAATAATTGTAAATAGTAAGGCAGCAAAAAAAGCAGAGCCTGAATTAAAAGATTTTTTAGAATATATGAATGGCAATAAACCAAAAACAAAGTTCACAGAAGATATTGAAAAAAAAGTTAGTATGACAAAAGGAGATGAAGATAAGAGGAGGGAGTATATGTTAATAACATCATTTGAAATGGATGCCAAAAGAGTTGGTAGAGAAGAAGGGCTAGAGAAAGGAATAGAGAAAGGAATAGAGAAAGGACTTAAAGAAGGACTTAAAAAAGGTATAAAAAAAGGTATAAATGAAGGAATAAAGAAAGGAATAAAAAAAGGTATGGAAGAAGGGATTAGTAATACAGCTAAGAAACTTAAAAAAATAGGATTAGAAGTTGAAAAAATATCAGAAGCTACAGGTTTGACTATTAAAGAGATTGAAGAGTTATAGAATTTTTTATATTAAAGTATTACTAAAACCAAAAGTTAGAGTTTTATATTGAGTTAGGTATGCGAAAGCCAGAGAGCAATTTTTTCAAAAATTGTTCTCTGGTATTTTTTTGCTTGCTATCTGCAAGTAAAAAAATACCGTCGGCTATGCCGTAAGGGTGTAGCACACCGACCTTTCTCGAAAGAGAAAGGGAACTCCCAAAAAAATATTAATATAATATTGTAAAATTTGGCTTCTTCTTATATATTAATTTTATGACTACTAAAAATATTAGGAACTTTTGTATTATTGCTCATATTGATCATGGTAAATCTACTTTGGCTGATAGGTTTATTGAGAAGGCTAAGTTGGTTGATGATAGAACTATTTCTCAACAGATGCTTGATAGTATGGATATTGAGAGAGAGAGGGGAATTACTATTAAGAGTCAGGCTGTAACTATTTTTCATAAGGATAAGAGGGATGGTGAGCTTTATAGATTAAATCTGGTTGATACTCCAGGGCATGTAGATTTTACTTATGAGGTTTCTAGGGCTATCTCTTCTTGTGAGGGGGCTTTGCTTTTAATTGATGCTACTCAAGGTGTTGAGGCACAGACTTTGGCTAATATGTATCTTGCTGTTGAGCATGATTTGGAGATTATTCCTGTTATAAATAAGATAGATTTGCCTAGTGCAGATGTGGAGTTTGTTAAGCAGCAGATTGAAAAAGATTTGGGGCTTGATAGTGATATGGCAGTTTGTGTTTCTGCAAAAACTGGAGTTGGTGTTGATGATTTAATGGATAGGCTTATTGATTTTATTCCATCTCCTGAAGATAAGAATAGTGAGCCTCTTAAAGCTCTTATTTTTGATTCTCATTTTGATGCTTATCGTGGTGTTGTAGTTCATATTAGAATTTTTTCTGGATCTTTGAAAGAGGGTGATACTGTTAGGCTTTTTAATACTGGTGGTGAGTATAAGATAGACGAAACTGGTATTTTTAGGTTAGGGCTTGAAAGAAGTCCAGAGGGGTTATCTTCTGGTGATGTTGGTTATATTATTGCTGGAATAAAGACTATTAGTGATGTTAGAGTTGGTGATACTATGACTTTAGTAGATAATCCTTGCTCTACTGCTTTAGAGGGTTTTAAAGAGGTTAAACCTGTTGTGTTCTCCTCTATCTATCCTGTTGACTCTAATGATTATAAGGAGTTGCACTCTGCTATTGATAAGCTTAGATTAAATGATGCATCCTTGGTTTATGAGAAGGACTCATCAGCAGCTTTGGGTTTTGGTTTTAGGTGTGGTTTTTTAGGGCTTCTTCATTTGGAGGTTATTCAAGAGAGATTAGAGCGTGAGTTTGATTTATCTATTGTTTTTACAAGTCCTTCTGTTAGATATGAAGTTACTTTAAAAAATGGAGAAGTTGTAGAGTTAGATAATCCTGTAAATTTTCCTGATCCAGCTAAAATTGATTTTTCAAAAGAGCCATATATTAGAGCAACTATTATTACTCCTAGTGATTATTTGGGCTCTATTATAAATTTGTGTTTGGAGAAAAGAGGCGTCCAAACAGATTTAACATATTTAGATGAGAAAAGGGTAGAGTTAGTTTATGAGATGCCTTTGGCAGAGGTTCTTTTTGAGTTTTATGATAGATTAAAATCTGTAAGTAGGGGATATGCCTCTTTTGATTATGATATTATTGGTTATAGAGAGACAGATTTGGTTAAGCTAGAAATTTTACTTAACTCTGTTCCTGTTGATGCTTTATCTCAACTTGTATTTAAGGATAATGCAGTTTATAAGGCTAGAATTATTTGTAAAAAATTGATGAAAGAAATCCCAAGACAGCAGTTTAAAATTCCTATTCAGGGTGCAATTGGATCAAATATTATTGCTAGAGAGACTATAAATGCCTTGAGAAAAGATGTTACTGCTAAGTGTTATGGTGGTGATATTTCTAGAAAAAGAAAATTGTTGGAGAAACAAAAAGAGGGTAAGAAGAGAATGAAGATGGTTGGAAATGTTGAGTTACCACAATCTGCTTTCTTGTCTATTTTAAAAACTGATGAAGATTAGTTTATATTTGAGATTATTTTCTTGAATTTTAGTGATTGTATTTTTGTTCTTTTTATAAAATTTTCATTTGGGTCATTTGCACTGTGAATATCTGGAAATGAGAAATATATATAGTCTAAATATTTTATATTTTCTTCATTATTTAAGAATTTATCAATTATTTCTAACTCACTATTAAAGAAAGTTTTTACTTCACTGTTTTTTAACTCTAATTTTTTTATATCTATTTTCTTTTTTATATTTTTAGTAGAATTTTCTATCATTTTAATAGCGTTATCTTCTTCTAATATTTTATCAGATAGTTTTATACCAGATTTACCCATATCATAAATATTTGGATTTGTAGATATAATTTTTTTCATATGTTTTGAGTAGCTTTCTAAAACTTCAGAAGATATTAGTTTGTTTCTGTTTTTATCAACTATTTGATATTTTTTATTATATTGATACTTTGATAGTATTGGAGATAGTTTGTTATTTCTATTTAATAGGTCTAAATGATAGCAGGTTCCATTTGCGTGTGTTTTCCCATTTTTATATGCAAAGTCAAAACCTGTTAAAAATATTTCTGACTCTGTTATTTCTTGAGCAAGTAGTAGTGCTAATATTCCTACAGAACCAGTCTCTTTTACAACTTTTGGTAGAAGATTAAAATCTTTTAATCTTGATTTTAGATCTCCAGAAAAGAAGTTTGTATATACAAAATTTATATTTTTAAACATAGAGTTTACTGAAGGATTTGAGCTTAAATCAGCTATAAGAATTGAGTTTGGCCTGCTTGGTATGAAATCACTTAAATTTGCATTTTGTGCTTCTAATGCTACTACTATATCAGCAACTATATTAGATTTAAATAGGGTAGGAAGAGCTGTATCGACAGCAATAATTACTACCTTATCTTTTACCTCTTTTATGAATTTTATAGATTCTTCTAAAGACTCTCCTGCACCACAAACTATTACAGGAACATTACACTTTATTTCTGAAATATAACCATCATTAAAGTTTGAAGCAATATTCCTAAAAATATTTCTAAACCATAGGTCTTTAAAAAAAGTTATAGTAGATCTATTTCTCCAATAGACTTGAACAATTTCCCATACCAACTTTTCTACTTTCAAATAACTCTCTTTTTCAAGAGAGTAACCACCATTAAATGATACAGACTTTATATATTTTATTTTCTGTCTGTTACAAATTGAGTTTACAATAGTTTTTAAATCTTCATATTTTGAGTCTTTAAAAAAAATATAAGGTAAATTGAAACTTAAAAACTCTTCACTTATTTTATCTAGCTCTCCATTTACTTCTAGCATAATGGCAGTAGAATTTTCTGGAAACTCACTTATAAATTCCTCAATACCATATCCTAAAAGAGGGCAGCAAATTAAATAAAGAGTATGCTCCTCTTTTTTCTCGACTTGGGCTAATTTAATAGCAGAACTTTTTGGTCTATATTTTGAGTAGAGATATTTACCTAAAAAAAAGATAGTGTTTCCTTCAGCAGTTTCTTTTAAAGCTGGAGTTTTAGCACTATCTTTTTCTTCTATACTCTGTATTTTTGAATTATTGTCCAAAGTAGTAGTTGTAGGTATCTTCGAAGTTATTTACTTCATAACCACTTGTTGAAATATAACTTATAACAGATTTTGATTTTTCAATAAGATCTTCCATATCTTCTTCTACTTCAAATCCATCTGTATTTATATTTGAAACTTCATATATTAAGTTATAATCATCAAAAAATAGAACATCACTTACTTTATCTTTTTCAGCAGAGAATACATCAATAAAAAAGTCTTCTTCGCCAGATAAATCAGTTAAAACAGAACTATTTGTAGTGCTTTCTATATTTTCTAAATATGAGCTATTCTCATAGTTAATTCCAAAATCTTTTGTAGCAACAAACTCTACATCAAATTCTTTAGAAGCATCTTTTAATGATGATTCAACAGCCTTTTCATAAATGCTATCTGTAAGTTCAGACATTTTTACTTCTGTTACTTCTTCATCATTTATAGCAATAAAAGATTTAATATCACTAATTTTAGACTTCATATTTGTTTCATCTGGAATAATAATCTGAGCATCATTTTTTAATATTATAAAACCATTTTCAACCTTTATAGGTGAGGTAAACTCATCAACTTCTAAATCAATCTTTTTAGCAATATTCTTAACTTTAAAATCATCTTCAATTTGGTATAAAAATTTATAAGAAGTTTTGCCACCATCATTAGCAAATTCATCTATGCTACTCTCTTTAGCAAGATCAGAGAAAATAGTTATATCTTCTTTTATTAAATCAATTATATCATCTGCTTCACTTTTTGTTGCAACTGTTATTTGAGATAATTTGTATTGTGTAAATTTCTCACTATTCTCTACTGCATAGTCAATATAGAAATTATCATCAATAGACTCTTTAGCTACTTTAATATAGTTTATAGCTCTAGTTTCTGTTTGAACATTTTTAAGAAAATCTAACTCCTCTTTAGTTGCATCAGGAATTTTTTCTAAGTCCTCTAAAACAACCTTTCTTAGATACTCCTCTTCTTGTGAAATCTCAAAGTTTCTTCTTTCAGATGCTGACTGTTGTGCAAAGTTTTCAATATAGTTTTCAGACTGTTTTAGTATATCTACAACTAATTGCTCAACCTTATCTACACTTACAACAATATCACCCTTTTCTGCAAGTCTATCTATAGCAAATTTTTGCATAGTAAACATATAAGCATCTTTATAAGTTTGTTTTAAAAGCTGTCTTTGAAAACTTTCATTTAGATTTTTACCATACTGAGATTTATAATACTCATCTATTCGTCTTAAAATATTTCTAAAATAGTCATTTGATACAAGAATTTTTTTATTATCAAAGCTACCCCAATATTTATTACTTCCCTTTGCCGTATCTCTGGTAAAAGCCGGTAAAATTATAAATGAGCCAATAATTAGTATCAAAATAATAACTGTAAACCAATATACAAACGGATTATGCTCTCTTCTATTTGTAGTTCCATTCTGAATTTTCTCTTTTGACATTAAAATCTCCTAAAAACCTTTTTATTCCTTTTAGCATAAAAAAATTAATTTTGCAAGTAATAAATTTTCTGGGCGTTCCCCGATACAATAAATTGTATCGGGTCGTGTGCTTTGCTTGTATCTTTGCTTGTTTTTTGAATATAAAAAGCCAAAGCTATCGCTTTGTCTTCTGAAAAAAACAGAACAAGCAAAGGATACCACTTCGCCCACTAACGCTTTTTTTAACCCACTACTAATTCCAGTAACTCTAAAAATAAGTATTTATAAGTTTTTGGACAATTTTTAGTAACTAAAAAAGTTTTTTAAATTATTTTGCTTTTTTTCATTACACTTTCAATTTATTTATTATATAATTAATTATAGAAAAGGCGCCGAATAAATTAAAATTTTTAGGAGAAAAAAATGGAAAAAGAACAAAGCAAAATGGAAGAAAGAACACTTTCTGTAGAAAGACGAAAAGAAGCAGTAGCGAAAAGATTGGCTGAAAAAAGACAGAGAGAAGTAGATTTAAAAAATGGAACTATTTCTCAAGAGGATTTAATAAAAGAAGTTTTGTCATTAAAATTAAGACTTGATTCTCTTAATAGAGAAGTTCGAGAATTAAGAAGAGAAAAAAGAGAAGCTTTGAAATTTATGAATTCTTGTAATTTCTATCCTAATCCTATTGGCCTTAATTATCAATTTATGGCTCTTGATAAAAGAGAAATTAGAGATTTAGTTAGAAAAGAAGCTCGTAGAGAGTCTTTTAGAAGATCTAGGTTAGAAAGAGTTAGAAAAGAGCGTATTGTTGCTAAAGAATCAGAATAAAGATTTAGTTTTATTAGCAAGGGGAGCTTTTTGCTCTCCTTGGTTATCTTTTCTAAAATTTTATAGATTTTTATAGAATAAATAGAGTTAAAAGGAAAAATTTAATGAATGAATTAGAAGAAACACAAATTTTAAAGTTAAAAGAAATATTAAAAAGTAGTTATGAAAAGTTTGATACTTTAGGAATAGTCCCAATAGAAAACGAGAAAGATAAAGATGTTTTAACTAAAGAATTGGAAAATCTAGGTTTATCATATACTCAAATTGATGGATATTGGGGCGGATATAAAAATATTACACAGGAACAAATTGATAATGAGAAAGATGAAGACGAAAAAAGAAAATTGATTAAGGAGAGACAAGGAAAAAAAGAAAATAGTGTTGTAATTTATGATGTAAATAAAAAAGAGTTAAAATCTCTTGTTTCTCAATTTGGAGCTGACTTGTATAGCTTTGGAGCAAAGTATAATGAAAGTATTAAAATCAAGTGGTGGGTTTATAAAAAAAATTCTGATACTTCTGAATATGAATTTAAAGACCATATGTATAATGCGTCTTCTCTTATGAATAAATTTTCTACATATTTTTTTATGAAAAGTTTAGGATATACAATATCTTTTAAAGCTATATCTCATTTTGATATAGATAAAATTAGAGAGTTTTGTAAGTATGATAAGAATTTTGAAAAAGAATTTATAAGAAAGAAAGTAGATATAGTAGGGAATGGGGTAGTTGGAATGTGTAAAAGTTATCAAATCCAAAGTTTGAGAAGAGAGATGAAAGAAAAATTATTTAAAAAATACGAAGATTTAGATATTAAATAATAAGATTTTGCTTGTAACACAGAGTATGGCAAAATCCCCAAAGGATAGAAGCGGTATCCTTTGCTTTTTTTTTATTTTCAAAAGCTTGGGGTGATAACCACAAGCTCAAATTGTTGAAGAGAAAAAGCAAAGATTTAAGCGAATAGCCTGGTTTTGTCTAGCTTTGCTAGGCAAAATGGGGCATATACTTGTTCAAAATTTTTATTTTCTGTATAATATTTCTATACAGTATTTTTTATTTTGTGAGGATTTTATGGGAACTTTGAGGAGTGATACGGTTACTAAGGGACAACGAATGGCAGGTGCTAGGGCTTTGTGGAGAGCTAATGGTATGAAAGAACATCAGTTTGGAAAGCCTATTATTGGAATTGTTAATTCTTTTACTCAGATGGTGCCTGGTCATGTTCATTTGCACGATATTGGGCAAGAGGTTAAGGCTCTTTTTGATGAGAGGGGCTTTTTTGCAGCTGAATTTAATACTATTGCTATTGATGATGGTATTGCTATGGGGCATGATGGTATGCTTTACTCTCTTCCTTCTCGTGAGATTATTGCAGATAGTGTTGAGTATATGGCTAATGCTCACAAGGTTGATGCTCTTTTTTGTATTAGTAATTGTGATAAGATTACTCCTGGTATGTTGATGGGGGCTATGAGGCTTAATATTCCTACTGTTTTTGTTTCTGGTGGGCCTATGGAGGCTGGTCGTATTGGTAATGACTCTTACGATTTGGTTGATGTTATGGTTATTGGTGCAGATGATAGTGTTGATAAGGCTCATTTGCAAGAGGTTGAGCGTAGTGCTTGTCCTACTTGTGGCTCTTGCTCTGGTATGTTTACTGCTAATAGTATGAATTGTTTAAATGAGGCTTTGGGTATGGCTTTGTTGGGTAATGGAACTATTGTTGCTACTCATGAAAATCGTAAAAAGCTTTTTACTGATGCTGTTGATGTTTTGTGTTCTGCTATTGATAAATTTTATTATAAAGATGATGCTTCTGTTTTACCTAGGTCTATCGCTTCTAAGAGTGCTTTTATGAATGCTATGAGTTTAGATATTGCTATGGGAGGTTCTACTAATACTGTTTTACATCTTTTGGCTATTGCTAATGAAGCTGGTGTGGATTTTACTATGAGTGATATTGATAACCTTTCTAGGAAAATACCTTGTATTTGTAAGGTTTCTCCTAACACAAATAAGTATCATATAGAAGATGTTAATAGGGCTGGTGGTATTATTTCTATTTTGTCTGAGTTAGATAGGGCAGGTCTGATAGATACTTCTGTATCTCGTATTGACTATGCTAGTTTAAAGGATGCTATTTCAGAGAATGATATTTTAAGTAGTGATGTATCTTCTAAGGCTATGGATAAGTGGTCTTCTGCTCCTGGAGGAGTTTTCTGCTTAGAGATGGGAAAAAATAGTAGCCGTTATAAAGAGCAAGATTTAGATAGAGTTTCTGGTTGTATTAAAAGTGTAGAGAATGCTTATTCTAAAGATGGTGGGCTTGCTGTTCTTTTTGGTAATTTGGCTACAAATGGTTGTATTGTTAAGACTGCTGGTGTTGATGAGTCTATTTTTAAGTTTTCTGGTCCTGCTAGAGTTTATGAGTCTCAAGATGCTGCTATTGAGGGTATTTTATCTGGTGAAGTTGTTGAGGGTGATGTTGTAATTATTAGATATGAGGGGCCTAAGGGTGGTCCTGGAATGCAGGAGATGTTATATCCAACTAGTTATTTAAAGACTATGAAGTTGGGTAAAAAGTGTGCTTTAATTACTGATGGAAGGTTTTCTGGAGGAACTAGTGGGCTTTCGATTGGACATGTTTCCCCAGAGGCTGCTAGAGGTGGTCAAATTGCTTTTGTTGAAACTGGAGATATAATTGAAATTGATATCCCTAATAGAAAGATTGAGCATAAGATCTCTGATGAAGAGTTAGCTAAACGAGAGGCTTTTCAAAAGAGTAGAGGAGATTTAGCTTTTACTCCTATATCTAGGGATAGATATGTTTCTAAAGCTTTGAAAATTTATGCAGAGCATGCTTTGAGTGCTGATTGTGGTGGAGTTAGGGAAATTTAGTTGTAAAATTTAAAAGGCTCTTCTCCGATGACTTCTATAGAAGTGTATTATGAAAAGAATTTTGACATTTTTTGCTATTTTTGTTATTAGCTCTATTTTTGCTTTAACTTTGTTTGGAGAAGATTTAACTTATGAAGTTAAGAAGGGTGATACTTTATACTCTATATCAAGAAAGTATGGTCTAAAAGTTAATGATCTTTTGTCAATTAATAATTTATCTTCTACTAATTTAAAGATTGGGCAAAAGCTTTTGATAAAAAAAGATGAACAAGTTTATAGAGATAAAAAAAGTAATACTGTTGTAAACAAAGTAGATTCTGATTTAAAAAAGAGTAATAATAATTTACAATTATATGTAGTAAAAAAAGGTGATACTTTATACTCAATTTCAAGAAAAACAGGTGTTAGTGTAAAAGATATTATAGCTATAAATAGTTTAAAGAATAGTAAAATTTTTGTATCTCAAAAACTTAAACTTTCAAAGAGTGTTATTAGTAAAAAACCTACTGATAATAAAAATATTGACAATAAAAGTAATTCAAATAAAAAAAATAGTGTAAAAGTATCTTCAAAGGACAATTCTGTTTCAAATGGGAAAAATAAAAACATTAAGAGTAAAAAGAATAATATTATTGTAACAAAAAATACTTCTTGGCCTGTTTCTGGTGTTGTTACTCGTTATCAAGATAGATTAAAGGGTGTTATGATTACTTGTGATAAATCACAACCTGTTGTAAGTATAAATAGTGGAAAAATTACCTATATTGCACCTTATCGAAAACATGGTAGCCTTATAATTATCAAGGGAAATAATAATTTAGACTATGTTTATGGTGGCTTTAATAGTGTATCAAATTCAATAGGTGATCGTGTCGTAGTTGGTGATAAGCTGGGAGAAATATTGGTTGACTCTTCATCTAAAAATGCTTCTGCATATCTATTTGTATATAAAAATAGAAGTCCAATAAATCCTGTTAATGCTCCAAGATACTAATGAAAAGAAATACTGAAACTAATGCAATTATTTTAAAGTCTAGTAAGTTTGGTGAAATTAATAAATTATTGACACTTTTCTCTCCTAATTTGGGCATAATTCAATGTTCTGCCTATGGTGCTTTGAAGTTGAAAAGTCGTTTTGCTGGCAAGTTGGAGCAATATACAGTTGTCCGAGTAAAACTTTATCAAAATAAAAATAGTGATTTTTATACATTAAAAGAGGTCGATGTTTTATCTTTTTTTGAGTGTGTTCGAGGTAATTTAGATGCAATTTTTGTTGTATCTTTTTGGGCAGAACTTTTGCTAAAACTGGGGACTGGAGGAGAAGATAAAAAGATTTTTTCACTATTTTATAACTCCCTTCTTGTTTTAGATGATAAAAAAGAGTATGAAAAGAGTTTTGTCATTTTTTTATATAGATATCTATACTATGTTGGTATTTTTATATATACAGATTGCTGTAGTGAGTGTGGAAAAACAATTTTAGATAACGAACAGTCGTTTGTTTCTTATGAGGATTATCATCCTCTTTGTAAATCTTGTATAAATTATGAATCTTTTGTAGTAACTCCATCTATTAAAGAGTTTATTAAAAATTTAATGAGAAATAAGATAAGTATATCTATAAATTACTCTGTTTCAAAAGCGGAGCTTCTTTTAATAAAGAAATTCTTATTAAATTTTATTAAATTTACTACAGGATTAAATTTTAAAAGTATTAGCTATTAAATGCCTTAACTATTGCTAGAATTTATTATATATTGGTAATGGAGTATTTTTATGGCTTGGATTAAGAAAAATAATGATAGTTCAGTTGTTAATGAGCTTAGTAATAGATATGAGTTAGATCTTTTGACTTCTTCAATTCTAGTTAGAAGGGGAATTACTTCTTCTGAAGAGATAAAATTCTTTATGGAATCCAATATAAAATATTTGAATAATCCTTTTGATTTTGAAGATATTGAATCTGCAATTGATAGAATTTTACTTGCAATAGATGCTCAAGAAACGGTTTTAGTTTATGGAGATAGAGATGTTGATGGTATCACTGCTACTGTTGTAATGGTTAATACTCTAAAAAATTTTGGTTTAAAAGTTCTATATGCTGTTCCAGAAGGTGATGAAGATTATGGTTTAAGATTTGAAGATGTTGATAAATATCACAAGTTAGGAGTAACATTAATTATAACAGTTGACTGTGGAATATCTTGTAGAAATGAGATTGCACATGCATCTGATTTGGGAATAGATACAATAGTTACAGATCATCATAATTCTCCAGATTTATTGCCAAATGCTTTTTCAATAATGAATCCAAAGATAGAAGACTCTTCATATCCATTTGAATTGATTTGTGGATGTGTAGTAGCTTCAAAATTATCTTATGGTTTATATTTTACTAGAACAGGTATTTATAATAAATCAATTACACTTATGAATATTAAACCTGGAAAAGTTGATAACTACTTTTTAGAAGTAGTTAAAATGGAAAATCTAAGAATTGTAAAAGAAAAGAAGATAGATATTATTCCAGAATTAGAAGGAATAGATTTTGAAGACTATTTTGAATCTGATTTTATAGTTTTATATGATAAAGAACAACAAATGAAAATGTTAAAAAAAGCTTTTGGAGATAATTTTGAACTTGAATGCATAGATATATACGATCAAGTAAATAAAAATTTTCCAATAATTGAATATAGAAGCTTATTAAAACTTCTATATAAAAGCAAAATTTCAAAGTATGCAGAAAAAGAAGTTTCAGAAATAGATATTTTAGTTCAACTTTTCATTTCTAATTTTTATAAGGAGAACTCAAAAGTATTTAAGCCATATTATATGGACTTTGACTTAATGGCACTTGGAACAATAGCAGACTTAATGCCAATAGAAAATGAAAATAGAATTATAATAAAAAATGGATTAAAATTAATTAATAAAAGAACTAGAAAAAGTTTGTCAGAGCTTCTTTATATGCAGAAGTGTTATAGTGATGTTACTGTAAAAGATTTAGCTTGGAAAATAACTCCTGTAATAAATGCTACTGGGAGATTAGGCGTACCTCAAAAAGCAATTGAGTTATTTTTAGAAAAAGATGAAAATAGAATACATGAGCTAGCAAAAGAGATTATTTCTATAAATGACCAAAGAAAAAAGATGGGGCAAGAGGCATGGAAAAAAATATTTCCAAAAGCAGAGGAGAGTTTTAAAAAGTCTGGCGAGAAAATGGTATTTGTTCATGATAAAACCATAAATAGAGGTATAACAGGAATAATAGCAATTCGTCTATCAAACTATTTTAAAGCTCCAGCAATGATAGTTGCAAGTATAAATGATAAAATTGTAGGCTCTATGAGAAGTTTTGGAGACTTCAACTCTAAAGATTTTTTAGAAAATTTTAAACATAATTTTAATGATTTTGGTGGACATGATTTTGCTGCAGGATTTAATCTTCATAAAGATAAGTTTAAAAATTTTGCTTATGAAGTAAAAAATTATGTTGAAAATATGGATAAAGTGGTTGCTAATGAAGAAGATATTTATATTGATGCAGAACTTCCTCCTAATTATTTAAATTTAGATACAATAAATATTGTAGATAGATTTGCTCCTTATGGAGAAGCTTTTCAGCCACTTATTTTTTCCTTTAAATCTGCCACTATTCAAAAAATGGAAGTTATTGGAAATGGTGAACATCTTAGAATGTCAATAAAGTGTGGAGAAAATATTTGGCCATCACTCTACTGGAATGCAGCTGATTTAGCAAATATAGAATTTAGCACAGGCGATAAAATAGATTTTGTATTTTCTTTATCAAGAAATAACTTTAGAGGAGATACTTCATTACAGTTAGAGATAAAAGATATAAAAAAATGTCGATAAACTAAACTTTTTTATAAATTTTTATCTTATATATAGTATGAGAGATGAAAATTTTGATGATTTATATAATCAATTAGCAAGGGAACATTTTGGAATAGATTATCTATTTCCTTTTCAGCGTTTGGTAATAAATAATGTTCTATTGGCAAGTGGATACTTTGGTAAAGAGTATATAGAAGAGGCAAATAAAAGAGAGATTGTTCTTCTCCCTACTGGTGCAGGAAAAAGTTTATGCTTTATGCTACCTGGAGCTGTATCAGAACTTCCAGTTTTAATAGTTTTTCCTCTATTATCTTTAATGAAAGATCAGCAAAGAAGAATAGAAGAAAGAGGATTTACTTCTGCAGTTCTTAGAGGGGGATTATCTAAAAAAGAGAAGATTGAAATGATAGACTCTGTTCGTAAAGGAAATACAAAATTTTTAATTGCAAATCCTGAAATTCTATCAAGTGAGGATGTTATAAAAGAGTTAGAAAATATAGAATTCTCACACTTTGTTATAGATGAGGCACATACAGTATCTGAATGGGGAGATACATTTAGATCTTCATATTTAAATATTGGAAAAATTATTTCTAGAATAAATTGTTCTTGTATATCTGCATTTACTGCAACTGCATCTCCAGATATATTAAAGCGTATTTCTGAAATAATATTTGAAAATGAGAGTTATAATTTAATATTTTCTGATCCTGATAGAATTAATATATCTTACTTTGTTTATGATTGTTTTAATAAAAGAAGAGTTTTATTAGAGCTATTAAAAGAGGTAGAATTTCCATTGATTATATTCTGTAGAAGTCGAACAAGAGTAGCTGAAGTGGCTTGTTTTTTGCGAAAAACTTTAAAAAGAGATGATATATTTTTTTATCATGCTGGATTAAGTAAAGAGGAGAAAAATAGAGTTGAAGATTGGTTTTTTGATTCAAATAGCGGAGTTCTAGTTTCTACTTGTGCTTATGGTATGGGAGTAGATAAATCAAATATTAGAACAGTAATACATTATGATATTCCATCTACTGTAGAATCATATTTACAAGAGTCTGGTAGAGGAGGAAGAGATAGAGAGCAAGCTAAAGCAATACTTCTATTTTCAGAAGAAGATAGAGATTATATTAATGCTATAGAAAACCAAGTTTTAAAAGAGAGAGCAAAAAAACTTATAGAGTATGTAAAAATAACTTCTTGTAGAAGAGAGTTTTTAATATCCCTATTAGATAAAAGTAATGATTTTTGTGGAGGTTGTGATATATGTTTAGGAAAAGTTTATAAAGCAAATAAATATGAAAAAAAATTCAAAAAATTTATAGATAATGATAATAATGCAATTGATATTTTGAATGGAGAATACTATGAAGGCTGTTTTACTAACTCTTTTTTTATATCACCATTTTTTAACACATTTAAAAATTATAGAGCAAATGAGTTATTAATAAAAGCCGAAAAAAAGCCGACAATTAAAAAGAAAATTGATATTTTTCTTTTAAATATTATAAAGCATTTTATAAAGGGGTTAAAAAATAATGAAGAATAAAAAGTTTTTAATTTTAACATTAATTTTTATTTCAGGAATAATTTTTGCTAATGAAGATTACACAGTAAAAAACATATATGAAAACGATCTTATAAATTTTGAATTAAAAGGCAAAGTTAAATCTATTAACCAAAAATTTGGTTTTCCAGGAAATGATTTAATAAATTTTAAAGATTTAGATGAAAAGAAAAGTATGGTTTTAGAATTTAATAAAAGTGGTTACTGTAAATCTGTAAAATATTTTGTAGATTCTCCAGAGTATGTAAAAAAAAATGTATATACATATAAAGACAATGGAACTAAAAGAACAGGATTTTATATATATAATCAAGAAAAAAACTGTATATTTAAAAAAATATTCACATATAATGAGTCTGGTAAAATAGTAAAAGTTTCTATATATTATCCTCAAAAATCTAACAGACTACATCAATATTACAGATGGGAGTATTCAAGAAATAAATTAGTAAAAAAGACTCTTTACAATAGGTCAGACAAAGAACTTGGAGTTATCAATTTAGAGTATAGTTTATTAGGAAAATTAAAAAGTGAATCTCCTTGCGAAATTAACTCTGATAAAAGCAACAGCTTCAAGTATGATACATTTAATAATTTAATAGAATCCATAAAATATAATGATGGTTATAAAGTTATAAAAAAGTATATCTACAAAAAAGGTCTTCTTAATTTTGAATATACCGTTTATCAAGATAAAATAGTAATACAAGAATATAGTTACAATAAAAATAAAACTCTAAAGTCAGTTATAAAATACAATAAAAATATGGATATAGAAACAATCACAAGATTTAAGTATGACAATTATGGAAATTACATAAAAAAAGCAATCTTTTCACCTTCAAGCAATGGGAAGATGAAAATGACTGCTATTTATATCAGAGATATAAAATA
>PDWI01002771.1_pt1 | contig 25848 bp, 31 predicted proteins | sample 1430891 | NCBI WGS metagenome assembly PDWI01 (sample SAMN01162508, study PRJNA174530) | Oral metagenome, whole genome shotgun sequencing project. | biome: Marine environment; feature: Marine mammal; material: Swab sample of the gingival sulcus; isolation source: swab sample of gingival sulcus...
ATCGTGCTGGGGCAAAATAATCTAGCATTTGTTTAATTTCTTTGGCTTGCTCATTCGTTACCGCCTGTTTTAGCGTAACAATGTAGTACGCCCATTTATTAAGTGAACCCCGTGTAAAACGTCCATCGCGAGTGATTTCTCCGTTGTGATAAAAAGATAAGCCTTCAACAATATCTATCTCTCCAAAACCTAGCACTCGCATCACTTGTCGGATTGCCCACGGTGTGCCTTTACTAGCATGTAATTGATAGGCTGATTTAATCAGCTCTCGCTTTTGCTCGGCTGCTTTTGCTAAGTTCCAGCCATCATAGCCTGTGACCGACCATTTTTCAGCCAGTAGCTGTAAATGTTCATCAGGTACTAAGTCGATAAATTGATGCATAAACAACGTGACATCAATTGTCCCAAAGCGTTTACCCAAATCAGCTAGAGCTTTGAATTCTTTGTCGGCAGCAATAATATCCGCATAACGTAACTCACTCATCTCAACCCACCATGGTTTCAGTTGCTACGGTAATTGATACCGATGAACATTGAGCCCAGCTGTTTTCAGCAACAACAATGATACTTGCAGGTTGCACAAGTCGTACGTCATAGACGCCATCGACCTTCAGCGTTTTGGCAATGTCCAACGGCACAATATCTCGGCCCAATTTTTGGCTATTTTTAGTCAACTCGTCATTCAATACCGCATTGGCAGTGGCTAAAACTTCTGCTTGGTTTGCTTTATTCAACAAGACTAATTCAGCAACCACGGAAAAAGGCTGTAATACAGGTGCTTTAACGGTTACTGTGTCACACAAATCACGACGCTTTTCATTACTACAGTAACTTTGTGCTTTGGCGATTAAATCTTCTGTTGGCATACCATTTTTTGTCAATATCGTAATATCCACTTTACCGCCAATTCGCATACCATCATCACCAATAGGGTTATCGACATTCACATCAATAATCAATGGACTGACACTGCGTGCATGATAAGCATACGCCCCTTTTGTGCCAGTCGTGAAAGCCTCTGGTGCAGCCAGAATCCGCACTAAATAATCCTCATCGGATTCAACATCAGTACCACTGTTTGTTATCGTTGTGTTTTTTACCTTAATATCAGATGCAGACAGTGACGCTGGCGTGATGCTTGCTGTCTCAATCACGTTCACTGTACCTACTGTTAAGCCATTGCCAACGACACCGTCAACTAAACATTCTGCATTAACGTTTGCTGATTCAGCAGTTGCTGCTATCGTTGCCCTCTTCAACGTTTTAAACAAGACTTCGCCAGCAGAAACCACTGCACCCCATTCAATAATAACTTCCCCCTGGTACTTCGTTCTGTCGATGGAAAACTCGATAGTGGTTAGTGCAGGTTTGGCTGATAAACGTTTTGCCCCTACTTGCTCGCCGTGACAGTCTAGAGCAGCACCTGAGGCAAATTGAGGGAATCCTTGTCTATAAGCATGATTTGCTTGCTGACGCATCAGCGATTCGCGATAAGCGTATGTGTTAATCAATAACCGCTCAATGTGGGCAGGCTGCAACGTTTTCCCAGCATCACGCTCATATTGAGAAATCGTGTCACGGATAATTTTTTGAACGTCTTCGTGAAAAACTGCTGGTAATTTAAACATTGATAGCCACCTCTGTGGTTCGAAGGGTTTTATCTACATCACTCACCAATGACCAATAGACAATCATCGTCAAATGTGGGGCATTGCCCTCAAACTTTACGCTATCAACATCAATGCGAGGCTCCCACAGTTTTAATGCAAGCACGACTTCACGCACCGCATTGGGCTTAAAAATGTCTTCAGGTGTATCGATATAACGATGATAGTCACAGCCAAATTGCGGACGCAAAACGTCTGTACCGAGACGTGTTATCACAATATAATGAATGCATTGGTGAATATCCGCAACATCAGCAACAATGTTGCCAGAATTAGCAGTACCAGCTAGCTGCCAGTGCTGGTTTTGTGGCTGATTGTGAAGTTGTTTGTCTGCATTAATAGTCATGCAGACAGTGTAGCGAACGCGTCAGAATGACGGTATTAAAGTAGTTTAAAACAGTATGATTTGGCAGTTATTGTGCTGAACTGGTAGAAGCCCCTGTTTCTGGGCTTGAATGAACGTGACCTTTGAGTGAAATACCATCGGCGATCACATCACCATTAATTACAGTAACTGTGCCATTATTGACATTGATATTACCAGCTACGTTATTGGTGGGGCAATCAATATTAACAACATTACAACCACTAACGGTAACTTCTCCACTGCTACGGTTATGCTCTATGCGAGTGCCGTTGGAAAACTCTTTTACCCACAGATTATTATCATCTGCTGGTGGTCTATCTTTATCATTATAAATACAACCAAGCACCATGCCCGTTTCACCGTTGTTATCCAAAATGCATCCTACTAAACTACCCTTATCGGGAATATCATAGGTACTATTTTGATAAGCCGAATCAGCACGCACCGCTAACCAGTCGGATTCTAAGCCATCAAGATGTTCAAACTTTACTCGCACGCGATGTTTCGTGGCGTCAATGGCTGAGACGATGCCTTCTTGGTAGCTTGCCCCAAAGTTGTGCGATGGATTACGCGGTCTCATTATTGTCCTCTGCTTTAATCATTTTAACTTCAAGTGTCGTGACATAACCTGAATGACGGTTAACGTCGTGACGTGATGAATTGACGAGATATTTACCGCTGAAATTGCCACGGTTTTTTAGCACCACGGTTTGCCCTGCAACCAATTTTGGATTACCCCATAGCGTGATGTTTCCTGCACACTGATCTTGGGCTTGTTCTGTAGCTAAGGCATCGGCTTTGGCTTGCATCATGCCTGCATTTTCCGCCTTGGCGACAATCACTAACTCATCCGCACTGGTTTGATTGGTTTTGCGTAGTGGTTTGGCAGGTACGGTTTTACTGACGCTACGCTTTTTCTTACTGTCATAACCCGTGACCTTGACGTTTTTCGCCACGGCTGAAATACGGTCTCGCAAGCTGATTGTAATGATGTCACGCTCAGAAAGCACAGCGACTGGCGTTTGATTTTCTAATTCGTCTAGTGGCGTGAAGACTAATTTATCTTTGACGATTTTAAAACTGTGGCCGTATTCACGTGCAAGTCGTGTGAGAAATGCCACATCAGATTCCTGGTATTGCGTCACCCTTGTTAACTGTATCTCTTTAATCTTACCCACGGGCTTTAACTTCATACGTTTAGCAACTTTTTTGACGATACCTGCCAGCGTGGTATTTTCGTACGCCTTAGCTTTAAGTGTGCGATTAGATTTTGATAACCCAGTAGATAAAGCACGCAAGGTCACCACTGAAGGCGGATGATCATAGCTGATTTCATCTAGTTCAAAATCGCCAAAATTAACGACGTTATTGAGATACCCCAGCTTCAGACTGAGCAAGTCGCCTTGCTTCGGCCACCATGCGTTGATCCACTTATCGCCCTCATCGTAAAATGATACCGTGAGTTCATCGCTCATACCGTCTAGATAGTCAGTATATGACAGGGCAACTAAATTCGGCTCAACAGCTTGCGTGATATCCGCATCGGATAAAGTTAGTTTGATTAACGGTGCATTAACACCCTTTATTACACTACTCATTAGTCACGCATCCAAGGTGGTAAGTCATCATTTGAAGAGGGTTTAGTTTCAATCAGTGGAATCAAAATTACTGAGCCAGCTTGTAATTCTTCAGTGATGCCAACGTCGGGATTGGCACCAATAATTAAGTCCATTTTAGTTGCATCTCCGTAATACTGATACGCAAGCAAATCCCAGCGTTCGCCATCTTTGACCGTATGTTGCAAATATTTAGACACTGACCCCTCCTCGAACGCTGAGCCAAGCCGTCATTTTCGACGAAGATTTGCTGGCTGATTTCAGCGACTCATCAACGTCTGATAAAGCTTGTAAACTCGATAATTTATCATTTTCAGCCAACACGGATAAAGCGGTTTGAAACTGATTAGCCGCTTGAGCGGTATAGCGTGTAAAGTCATACACCGCCGTACTCAGCCCACCCCAATTACTTGACCACTTCACCGTGTGTAAAGCCGCCGAATTTGTCACCAAATTGGCAAAGGTTTGTGATGTCTTCGCAGACAAACCGCCCCAATCTCCGTCTTTGTTTAGTACATCTGATAACTGAGTGATGCTAGCAGATACATTACGATAACTAGCCGTGGCACTGCTGACGATTGCCTGTGCTGTATTGGCGACTGCCATTACATTAACAGCCGTTGATACCGCTTCTAGCGGTAAACCTTGTCCTGCGTTACCCACCACACCCAATAACGGGCTTGGCATTGCAAAGTTCAACAAATCTTGAATATCAATCGGGTATTCTTGTAAACTCAGTGACAAATCACGTGCTAAAACCTCCCCCTCATCATTGGTGAACAGGGTTTTATCACCAATTGACTCAATAACGTACAAGCCCTCGAACGAACCAGAGCCTAATACTAGAGGCAACGGTTGTTGCAATTGTTGTTGCAACCGCAACTGATGATATGTCCCCTCTGGATCGCTGATTCGGTGGTGTAATCGTATCGACAATCGACGCGTTGACAAGTCATTACCCATCGCCTGCAATTTCGGCAAGCCTGCAATCACATCGTGTTTTGCAAAGGTAGCGGTATGTTGCGTACTATCCGCTGAAAAACCGTCCAACAAATCAAACGTGACAAATCCAAGTAGTGCAATCATGAGTATGCTCTCCGTTGGCGTTGATCCATCATATCGTTAAATAGGCGTTCAAACTCTACTTTACTATTCAACATTGCTATATCAACTTGTTTGCGTACTGCTTGCTCATTACCACCACCATCGACAGTGATATTCGGAGCAAATGATACGTTTACACGGCTATTATTATGCTGTGTCGTTGCTTGCGATACCATCGGTGCCAACCCCTGTAATGACCTAACCATTGTGCTACCCCAAACCCCATTGTTTGGTGCTTTTGGGGCGGCTTTTGATGAACCTGACGTTTCTGAATCTTTATCATCGCCAAAGCCAATCCAAGATTTAAATGAGTTCCACGAATTAGCCATTGCATCAAGCTTTTTATCCACCCAGTCAAAAGCACCAGAGAAGATTGATTCAAACCATTCCAGCGGTGACCACGACAACACCTCTGCTTTAATTTGATTAAACGTTTTTGACATAAATCCAGACAAACTATCAGGCATTTCAACACCAAAATAATCCATCACGCTAGCAAACACTTTATAAAATAATCCAACTGGTGACCAATCCAAAATATCACCGCCAATTTTCAACAATCCTGCCGTGGTATCACTCTTTAGTAATTCCCACGTATTTGAGAAATAGTCTGTCACTTTGCCCCAGATTCCTTTAAAGAAGCCTGAAATTGGTGTCCAGTATTTATAAATAAGATAGGCACCACCAGCGATGACGCCAATAATTAAGCCGATAGGATTCATAAATAAAGCACGACCTAAAAACAAAACTGCGTTGCCCACCTGTTTAAAACCACCTTTCAGTTTGCCCAGACCTTTGCCTAGACCCGTTGCCATTTTTGTTGCATTTTTGGTTGAAAAGCCAAACATTCGCAAGATAACCGCCCCTTTTGAAAGCCCAGAAAAGCGTAGCAAGTTAAACAAACGATAGGTTGCCCACAGTTTTTTACCACCGATGATGACACTACGAAAAGGCGATATTAAACCACTAAAAGCATACCCGAGAATCAGTATTGATGTCTTAGCAGCTAACAAGCCACCGACAACACCCAATGTGCCTTTAATCAGTCCTTTGTTATTAGCTATCCACGGCTCTAGCGTGTTTTCGATAAAACCTTGGGCAGTGTTGGCAAATGATTTAATTTCGGGTGCAAAGCTGGATCCAAAGGTTGCAGCGGTTAATTCAACAACACCGAATAATTGCTCCATTGCCGCCGAAAAAGTACTGGTTTTTACAGCAATTTTAGCGTTTAAGTCTGCCTGTCTTTTCATCAATTTGATGTTTTCTTCGTAGCCTTTTCTGCCTTTTGCTGCGATGATAAGTGCAACCCGTTTAGCCTCTTCACCAAACATTGCCCCTGCAATATCAAGTGCTGCTTGTTCACCAAATTTCTCTTTAATTACATTGAGCTTCTCAAGCTCATCAACCATACCCTCTATGCCTTTAAACTTTCCTTTCTTATCAAAAAATTCGAAGGCAATACCAGCTTCATCGAGAATACCTTGAGCTTCAGCTTTCATTCCACGCTTAGCTTGCTCCATCATCTGTGGGCCTTTTGACATCTGTGAAAGCATCATTGAGAAGTTACTACCAAAACGGCTACCCTCAAGACCTTTCTGTGCACCGATACCTTGCACTGCCATCAGTTTTTCATAATTGCCCAAGCCTTCAAGCCCAAGCGTCGAGAGACTTGGTGCATACATTTTCATAGACTCAAACATATCGTCTTTTTTAAGTCCGTATGCGGTATAAGCACGCTGGGTAATATCGGCGGCTGCGTCTAATTCACTGGATTTTAGTCCGTGGGCTTCGGTAAGTTTCATAAAGAACTCACCACCTTCCGCTTGTCCCATATTCATTAGGACGTTGAGTTTGGCTGCGTTTTCTAAACCACCACCTAGCAAGACTTTATCGCTCATACCTTGCTCTTTTAAAGCCTGAGCTAAACGTGTAAATGCTTCGGGGGTACCAGGTAAGGCTTGCCCCAGTTTTTTTGCCTGCTTAAGTACTTTGCTAAATTCCCCAAAAGTACCATCCGCTTGCATCATGGTTAGCTTTAAATCCGTGGCTGCATCTTCTTGTCGACTAAATATCTGCAATGCTTTATACACTGCACCACCGACAACGGCAGTATGAGCCGCTGATTCAGCAATATCCCCACGGCGTTGGCTACGCCACTCTTTCGCTGCTCGCTGTTTCTCTATGCTTGCCGACAGCGATAGTTGACTACGTTTTGCCGCATCAATGGCTTTTCCCATGGCTTGATATTGTCGAACCGCCTTACCTAAATTGGTATGAGAGCGTGCCATGCTACGCTGAAGGACTGTGCCAAATCGTTCTTGACGTTTTGTTGCCCCGTCTATTTCTCTACCAAGAGCGTCAACTGTTTTTTCAGCACGTCCAAAGACCGCATTAAAAGAACCTTTTAACGCTGCACCAATGCCGATACTAATGAGCAAATCATTTGCCATATTTGTCTCCTATGATTATGCTGTTGGCTGTGTTATAATGCTATGTATGAACATTGAAAAAACAGAAGTATTGATTAAGAATAGTTTAATTGGCGTGGGCGGTGTTGCCGTGGTCGCTTGGTGTTTACACCTGCTATTTGGCATCTATACCAGTTACGGTGTCTTTGCTGTAGCATTTGCAACTCCCGTTGTGCTTTCAATCATTCTGATGCCATTACTGTTACTGATTTCAATTGCCAGTGGCGTAGTAAGCTGGTCGATTAGCGACTTGATTAAAAGCCGCCAATCGTAATCATCGGCTTAGCATATTTTGCTTTCATCTGCTTAATTGCCTGAGCAAGCCACATTTCCACATCATCTAAGCTCATCTTCATTAACTCACTGGGCTGAAAACCAAACCACCATGCCAAATCTGCAACAATGGTTTCAATATTTTTATGCAGTACGAAACGTGTCTTGTACTTTTTTATAGTCTGTCAAATCCAGCAAATCAATATCTTCTGGAACCAGCCCAGTGATTCTTGAAACCATTGCGATTTCCTGTTCTACATCAGTCTTTAAGTGAGCAACACTACGCATATCGCCAACAGTGACACGGCGAACCGATAATTCAGTGTATTCAGTGCCATCAGCGGTAGTGATCGGGTAGTCTAGTTTGATTTTTTGTTTTTCTGTTTTCATATCATTCTCCATAAAAAATAGGGTTCATCGTTAAATGAACCCCATTTTATAAAGTATTGCCGAGTGGCTGTATTAAAGTAGTTTAAAACCTTACCCACCGATATTAGACCGATATTTCGCTAGCATATCTTGTCCGTTAACCCGATAAATATTAGCGAGTGCATCGTAGAATAACAACTCTTTACCCCCCACTTTTTGATTGATTGAAAAAGCGGAAAATTCACTGGTAAACTCAGCCTTTTCTTTGGGCTTATATTCACCCAGTGGATTTTTCTTAAACAAGACATTAAGCATCATCACCATAGGCTCTTCTGCCCCCATGCCTGCACTGTTGAATTGCTGTACGTTCGCACGTACCATGAGCTGTACATTGCTAAATGGGTTGTAAGATTTCGCTAGCACTTCGGGATAAAAACCGTCCCAATTGATTTCACCTGTTAGGGCATTTACCCCACCAGGCAACTCGACCGTACCGACCATGCCCAGCGTTTTATGCTCTATCATTTCCATCTCTATTTCAGGTAACTTGATGCTGGCAGCATGCCCCAGTAGCGAATTACCGTCAATGTAGATGTTGGCGTTTGAAATTTGATTAATAACTACAGACATTATTGACCTCTTGATGTAATGTTAATGAGATATTTACGTGTCATCACCGATTCATTTGAAATGCGTTCGGCAGGAATCTTCGGCGTAAATTCGTATTGAATCGGAATTTGTCCCTTGCTGAAATAATCGACCAGCACTTGCGGTGTGGCATCTGGATCAAGATAGACACTATAGCCAACAATAGATTTCAGTGTCCGCATATACGTGTCAATTGACTCTAATAGACTATCGATAAGTGCATCATCAATCGGGCGGTCAATGTACTGCAATTCAAAACGTCGAATCGACTCATCAATGACGTCACCCGTACGCATCGACGTTTCAAAGTTTTTAATGTGTGACGTTGCTGGAAAGGCTGCTGTTCTATTACCCCAGTTACGAAGCCCCGTACCAAAGCTATTGAAGATGGTTGTAATGCCCACCGCGTTGAGTGCATTGGTTTCAGACTGATGATCATCGATACGACCAGTGAGCGGCACTTCCATACCAGTTACACCCAAGAGTTCATGATTAGAAGTGCTGTGCCAGTAGCCTTTTTCAACATCCAGTTTCATTCGCAAACCAGCGTTGTGGGTTGCCAAACTTTCTAACTTGTCACCATTCATCGCATGTGGATAGCACAAGCGGACACGCGGATTTGAGGTATTGAAATTAATCGTGCCTTGCGGTCCACGTCCTGTGATTGCAACAGATAGTTTAGTACCTTTGGGGGCGTCAATGTAAGCAATGGCTTTTAAGTTATCTGCAAAAACACCCAGTTGAGCTGCAATAGATGCATCAGCATCAAATTCGGGACAAATAAGAATTTTTGCGTCAGTACCGAATTTATTGAAGCCTTCTTTAAGTAGCTCCATACCCGTGCGTTTATTTGTGCTAACCTCAACACCGCCTTTAATTGTATCAGCAGTAACCTCAGATGGTGAACTATGTACAGATGGATCATAAACATTGATGACATAAAATGTACCAGCTTTATAGCGTTTTAAAATGTCAAATGCTGCTGGCAAGGTAAAGCCGTCTGACGCATCGTCACTGGCACTGCCGAACTGGGCAAAATCTTTTGCAGTACGACAAACCGTTAACTCATTTACTGGCCCAGTCGGTGCCGTACCGATAATACCGACGACAGCACCGTCAACACTGTAAATGGGACTGGATCCGCCATCGACGTTTTTAGTTTCTGTTCCGTGGTGATAAACCATTTTTTTCTCCTATTTAGTTGTATTATTTGTGTATATGCCTTGTTTAAAGGTTGGGGCATTTGTTTCTGACACATGTTCTACTGCGTTAGTCTGACAATACAACCACATGCCGTACTGCCACAAATGCTTTTCTTGACCTTCGAATTCTTCTTTTTCTAGATAGATTTGATTGCAGTTTTGCGGCTTATAACCTAGTAGCCTCTTGCGAATTTCATCGAGGGTAGCGATTGCACCAAAGTCATTGTGCTGACTAACTGAAATCACTGTTATGCGTATTCGCAACGTGCGTATTTGATGGGCAACATTTGTATCCATAGGTTCACCGTAATGACTACCGTGGTAGGCAATCAATACCGCCCCATTGGCATGATTTAATCGATACTCACTAGGTTCTTCGGGAAATAATCGCACATCGTAATCAGGCAAAACAGCAGTGAGCCTTTCCACAATATCAGTCAAAATTGGCAAGGTTTTCATGTTAATACCCCGAGGTATCCAGTGGTGTTGCCGCTGATACTTTGAACTCTGAAGTACTTGGGGCTATATCATTTGTCTCACTGCCAGAAATACCTAGGTGTAATTTATCTGACTGTATTGCCTCCAGCGTTTTAATCGCCGCCTTATTCGCATCAATCACTGCCGAAGGAATGTCATCACCTTCAGGGCGACGTTTGTATAAGCGGTAAAGTGCGATATCAATTGCTAACTGTGTCAGAATCGTGTGCGGCTTATCCAGCGGTAGCACATAGCGTGATCTAAGATAACCATCAATAAGCTCGCACGCATAAGCAATTGCCGCAGACACAACGTCAACATTGATAGCAGTTGCTTGGTAATCATCGTTACTCAGCTGTACCAGTGTTTTTTCTGATACTTCGCGTTTGAGCTTATCAATAGTTAAATACATGACTGCCCCTATTTTTTAGCTGTTGATTTAGATTGTTTTTCGGTTTCTGCCTTTGCTTTGGCTTCTTCATCGGCTTTTTTCTTTGCTTCCGCTTCTGCCTTTGCTTTGGCTTCTTCATCGGCTTTTTTCTTTGCCTCTGCTTCTTCTTGCTTTTTACGCTCTTCTGCATCTAGTTCAACGTAACTAGCAACAGCTGCAACATCAGCATCACTTAATTCAATGGTATCTCCCACACCATAGCGTTTACCGTTGTGGAAAATTGCTGTGTTTTTTACGATATATTTTTTCATTGTTTACTCCTATGCAATTGCATTTTTAATTAAGAACCCAGCCTCTGGCATTAACAAATATTCCTTGTGAATGTCAGTACAGCGGACGTTATAGACTTTGCCACCTTCTTTATCGTATTTGTCGACGAACAAGCCACCTTCACGTCTTGGCGTGTAACCAAATGACGCTTTGTAGAAGTTGCCTTTTTTGCCGCCTTGACCACTGTGTGACATAACAATATCTTTTGTCCAAAGCGGTGCGGCCTGCTCATCTAACTGAGCTTTGAATCTAGCACGCCCGATATGAACATTAATTTTTTCGCCATGTTCGGTACCTAGCATGTCACTGAAGTCTGCTGGCGTTAATCGTTTAATGCCTCGAAGTTTGAGTACATCTACAATTTGCGGATGTGCTTTTAATGCTTTCCAGACATCTGCAGGAATGACACATTGATTGACACCGTAACCTGTTGCATTTGCCACAGCATCTAAAGCGTCGTCAAATACACCAAAAATATCTGATTTGCTATCGTTGAATTGTGACGAACCAGAAAGAATAATTTTGTTGTCAGAGCCGTAAGTCGCATCATTGGTGACTAATTGCACAACACGCTTTTCATGATTGAGTGACATTTTTTCCTGTACAACAGAGAGTGCATATTTTTCAAAAGCAAAATCAGCTTCTTTATTTTCACGGTAGTCAATCGGGTGTGCCAAATCGTGTTCGACCAAATCAAGTTGTTTCGTTGTTACTTTGACTGGCGTGATTTCATTTGACGGTGCAAATAATGCACGTTCATCATCTTCGACAACAAATGCTTCAGTGCCAAATTTTGGAATACGCACACCTTCTTTTTTAACATCGACGTAAGGTAACAAGTGTTGACCTACAAATGCACCATTTCTATAGCCAAGAGCGAGATTGGTTAATACTGGGTCAGATAATCTGACGTGACTAGTTTGTCCCATAGTTTTCTCCTAAAATAAATATTAAAATTAATTACACAACAGCATCAATTGCCGTTTCATAATCGCACTTATGTTCTGCCATATAAGCTCGTGCTTTCTGGTCAAGTACAATGCGATCTGGGTCTGTACCCTCAGCATATTCAACACTTTCATCAGCTGACTCTGCAGCTTTGTCTTTTGTCGCTGCTTCGCTGAAATCAACCACCTGTGGCAAATCATTTAAAAAGTCTTTTAAATTTGATTTAAAATCATCTTCAGCAAAGTCAGCCGTTGACGTGTCTGTATTTAACACAGCCAGTAATTTGTCTTTGCTTTTCGGTAAAAGCTTGCCTTCTTTAATCAAGCCTTCAGCAAAATTTGCATTTTCTGCCTCAGCTTTTTCTTTGGCACGCTGTGCCTCTTTTGCTTTGAGTGCTTTGTTTTCGGCTTCTAAGTCAGCCATTCGTTGTTTTTCTTCTGCGGTCATTGGTTCCTCTTCTTTGTTAATGTTATGAATAATGTCTTCGGATGTAATATCGGGAAAGCCGTGGGGTTCGCTTTCCTTTCCCCTCCATACCCCCCACTTCTGTGGCATAACGATATGGGTTAATTCCTCTGAAATAGTGCTATCAGCATTCTCAGCTGGGGGTGTTTGGATTACTTCATTAAATTCCACAAAACCGTCTTCAGCTTCATTAAATTCTACGGGCTTTAATCCCTTTATGGCTGGTGATTTTGCCCCTAAAAACCCAACATGACGCAAGTAGTAGCCTTCGGGCTTGGGATTGCCTGCTGCACCAGGCAGATAGAAAGATGCTGATATTTTTTTATAACGACCTTTTTCGACCAGTTCAGCAAATTGAGCATCAACTTGGGTAGGTTTGGCATTCAGCAATTTTCCGTCTGTCGATAAATCACCTACCCAACCGTAAGCTGGTGCGTCCATTTTGGGGTGACCGATAACAAGCGGTGCTTCATGCAATTGGGGATCGTAATTCGCTACGATAGTCTTTAAATCATCATCACTAAAATTCAACACCTTGCCGTTGGCATCTGTGTGATTGCCTGCTTTGAATATTTCGATAAATTTCGACATTGCTATCCTCTGTTTTTTTGTGATTGAGGACAGTGTAGCGATAGTTAGGGGTTTGCGGTATTAAAGTAGTTTAAAACGTAATTAGCATAGAATAATGAGAAATAAAGCAAGCAACGGGTTGGCTATGCTATGTATAGGCTTTTATGCGTTTTTATAAAAGCCCTTGTTGCGTTCTGAAAGTTTGTAATGAATATTGACTGGCATTTTGTGTTTTAATCGCTGAAATCGGCTTATTTTAGCTTTCTAGCTAAATAGTGAACAATGAGCTTTCTGGCCATTTCTCTGTCAGCTTTTGCAACCCCCAAATACGGACGTGCAGGAATTTTAACTTCGTGCTTACCGAACATTCTGGTTTTACCGCCGAATTGATGAATCGCTGCATACGGCAAATCAGAGCCTAGTAATAATCCGCTGTGACTGGCTTGGTAGCGTAGTGTTTGAGATAATCGCCCTTGATGTTTAAGTATGCTGTGATGTTTGGGTTTCGGTTTGCCTTTCTTTCTGATTTGCTCTGATGCAGGACTACGCTTTTGCCATGGCGTGCCGTCGGGGGCAACTTCATCTTTAAAGCGTTTTCGGTGACTACGTAACAGCTTTTCCCCCATGGCTGCCCACAGCTTTTTATCTTCGACACCACCGCGTAGGTGTCGTATCGCCTCTCTGAAGTCACTATCATCAATTTCAATATGTATCATGGTTTATCACCGTAATCATATTGTCCTGGTATGTGGTCAAATCCATAATCCAAACCTACTGGCACACTGACAATTTTAGGATTACCACTGCGTACACCAATGGTTTGAATCTCGTATTCAATCTCTGGTGACTCTGATAGTAACCAGCCTTCTGACTGTAAATCATCATCGTCTAGGGCTTCAACAGTACAATGGCAGTTATAGGCATTAATCGGGTAATGCGTATTCCACCACGGGTCATCAGCTCGTAAAACTTTGCCGTGCCAGCTTTTGTGAACAAGACGCGGATGCAGACTGTCATTATGAACGTAACGCCAGTATGGCAAAATGTTAGTTAACTCTTTCTGTTGTTCATAGCGTCCTGCTTGGTAGCTACTGTATAAATTGGTTTCGTAAATAATTCGGCTACGCCAGTTGCGACCACCGTTATAATCCCAACCATATTTGCCAACGATAGTGTCGAAGCGTTCACGGAACTGTTCGATTGTCTCGCCGTCTTCGATAGCCTTATTAACTGCTTCACGAAAATCATCAATGATGTCTTGGCGGTTAGCCCCAGCAACCACGAACGCATCATTGTGTTGCTGACCAACAATATCGTGATAGGTTTCCGTGGGTAAGTTTACTTTGGCTTTGAAAAATCTGAGTTGCTCAGTAAACGGTAAGGCTGCAAAAACTTCGTTCATAGTTTGCCTCTGTTGCCTGCATCGTCAATGACTTCGTATCGCCCCTGCATATAAGCAGTATTTTTAGCGTCAGCAAGAAGTTGGGCATATTCATCAATAGATAATTTTGGCAACAATGTTTCTAATTTTGCATTGAATGCTTCTAGGCTTTCACATTGTGCTAATGCTTGTTTAATCTCTGCTATCCAACTATCAGTTTGTTTTCCTAATACTTGCTCTGCTTGTTGAACTAAACCATCAACTGGGCGTGGATTTTTCTCGTGTTCGGCAAAGTCAGCAGGGGGGGCTTTTCCAGTCCTTTCGTCTTGCAGCAATAAATCACCATCTTCTAATCCGTATACACGTTTAAAGTATTGTTCGCTAAAGCGTGCACCTGCTTTCGTAAGTGTCTCATCACGTTCAGCTTGTAACTTATCAATAGCTTCTTGTTCGTATAATTCAAATTTGGGTTGTTCTGGTAAATTATTGAAATTGTAATCACAAATCCAGCCCAGCAATTCGTTCATGACGCGTTCAACAATACCAGCGTCAGCGTCGCGGATATCTTCAGTGACTTCTAATCCAGCCTGTGCACTGGCTCTATTAGCCTCAGCCTCAGTTGTTTGATTTTGACCAAGCAGTGCTATAGTTATCTCAGATTTGCAGTATTTCAAAAAGCTCTCAAATGATTCACTACTGCCAGATTTACCTGCTGCCTCTATTATTTCAACACTGCTATCATTAGGAATGCCAACCACAGCGGTGCCAATCATTGACTCCATAGAGTCCACCAATGCATCAACTTCACCAGGCTTAGCTGTACGTGGGTGCTTGCCTACGATCCATGGGCTGCCGTACTTCTCAGTGAACTTCAGCCAAAATTTAAAACCGCCTTTTTTAAATGTGGCAGGCCAAAAACATAAAGCCAAATCTGCAGCACCGTATGGGTTGGTGTAGGTTGCATCTTGTGTTGCGAGTAGTATCTTGTTTGGCGGCAAGTCTTCACCTTTGAGTGGTTTATCTTTACTACGAAACTTGAGCACGTTTTCATCATCAAATACGAACCATTCCTGTGGTTTACCTGTCACAGCCAGCGGCACGTATTGTGAGTTTTCAATTGCCCATGTAACTTCTAATGCCTGATAGCCGAACAACGTGGCATCTAATATTTCACCAATAAGCTTTTGCAAATCTAAGCTGTTAATCATTGATATAATCAGTTCATCAGCTTTATCATTCCCCGTTTTTGTGATGCGGTATTCAAGTGACTTCACCGCTGCTTTACGTCTACGCACACAACCCTTTACATGAGGGTCTGAGAGTATTTCGCGGTATACACTGACATCCTTTCCCATGCGTTTTAGCACTGGATCTGGATTTGGCAGATAATGCCAGAATGAATACGTGTCCCAAGCACTAGCACGGGTTGCGATGATATCTGTAAGTTCTTTTTTGTTAGCTTTGGCCATTTTAGTATCCTTGAGTTATTTTGTCCGCTTCGCGGCGTTTACCTGCAGTGGCTTTGACAGGCATTACAGCAAATCCAAATATTGAATGCTGTGCATGTTTCAGCAACAATAATGATATTGCTGTATCAGCATGCTTTTTGATGCCCTTAGCGTCTTCTTTCGATGTTTTTGATTGTATCTTGGGTATGTTGTTTACTTCTTTAAAAGAACGTAAATCCTCAAGAACACCTGCATCCTTAGGAATTTTTTTGAAAGTCCCATCTTCTAATGCTGCTTTAAAAGGGGCCGTGTTCTCCCGATACCATTTGTCAGTAAACATGACTTTATCGATAAGTCCTGTTTGGTTTTTTTCATCCCATCTGCCAAATTCAATACCTGCTGCTTCAGCAAGAAAATCCCCGTTACCTCTTGAGTCAAATGCAGCACCAGCAAAGTTAGGTAATTGTTTCATAATATACATTACAACAATTTGCTTTTGTGAATCATAAGGCATCTTTCCAAGTTCTAAAATAAATTGTACTTCTAAATCTAAATTGGGCTGTTCAGCACCAACACTAATTGATGTCAAGTTACCACTTCGTGCAAAATCCTCCCCCACATAGTGTTTCAAAGAAGGATCTAATGCTTTTAAAAGAGGTTTTAAATTGTTATCACACCATTCTGCTATTTCTAATTCTCTTTCCTTCTCATCAACATCAACATAATCATCTGTTTTTGTTAGATTCAATATAGGCGTTGTTTTGCACATATTTTTTTCAATTACGACACGTGAAAGCCAATTCCCACCACTGTTTGACGGAATAACTCGCAACTCCTCATCGGCTTTATCTCCATACAATTTATAAATACTTTCCACCCATTCTGCCTGTGTTTCACGTGACCACTCAACTGATTTCATTTGACAAATACGCTTATAAAGCCCTGCCTTAACAGCTTCGTCAAAGGTTATCCGATAACGTGCATAGGGATATTTACCTGCTTTGATATCTTCACATAACTGATTGAATGGATTATCAACTCCGTAGTGTGTCGAAATAATGATAACTTGCCCACCCCAGATGAGAAGTGCCAATGCTGCTTCAAGCAGTGCATCAAGCTGTTCGTGGAAAGCCGCCTCATCAAGAATAACCAACCCTTGCTTACCACGTAAGTTATTTGGTTTGGATGAAAGAGCGGTAATACGGAAGCCACTAGCAAATGAGATACCATAATTCAGAACATCTTTGTCTGGATCTTCGAGTGTTTCCTCCCCAAATAACTCAGTCACTTCACCAAGTGTTTTCGCCCAGAAAGCACAGTCACGGATAAACTCTTTTGCCATATCGCGGTTATAACCTACATACCAAACATCTTGCCCCTTGCTTGCCATTGCCACTAATACTGCTTTACATGCAATAGCCCACGACAAGCCAATACGCCGTGATTTCTCTACAACAATTACTTGTGAATCGTCAAAGACAACATCGAACTGATAAGTCAGTAACAGGGAACTAGGCGAATCCTGTTCATTTGGTGCGACTGCTTGTGCGATAGCTTGTTTTTTCATGTTATCCGTTTGGGTTTAAGAATTTATCTTTCAGTAACTGAATTGTCTCTGCACTAACACCTTGCTGTTTAGCTTCGTTTTCCATTTCCAGAGCCGCTTTTTTCAATGCCGCTTGCTCAATCTCACGCTGGCGTTTCTCGTTAATTGTTGACGCATTTTCTAGCTTCTCAATAGCCCACGCTAATTCTTTGAGCATTTTGGGTGGTACAGGCTCTTCCTCTTCGCTCATGCTAATCGCTGTATTGAATGCCATATTGCGTATGATTTCATTGAGTAACTGACCGACTTTACCTTGCGGTTGGTTGCCCAATTTAGCAATCCACATATCTGCCATTTCTCGACTTTGACGGATGCGTTCACCCACCTCATTCATTTGAATGGCGTAGCGATTAACCGCTGACTTGCTTCTCGGTTTCTCACCAATTTCAACAAGCAGTTCATTCAAACGTTCAGTCGCTTCAATTTGTGTAATACGTGGATCACGCAGCCATGCCTGCAGCTGCTCTAATAACTCAGGTGGTAGCGTCTTAATTGTACTTGGAGTACCCATGATTAGCCTTGTTTAAGTTGTTCTATCTCAGAAGGACGCAAGTCACGAACTCCCACCACACGAGATTTGCCTGTCGCTATATCCAAACCGTAGTCTGTTAACGTAATGGATTTAAAGCCAAGCCCCGATTGAATAGTTACAAACCCTTGCTCTTTCAGCCAGTTGATTTGATTATTGAGTTGGTCAGCAGTAACGTTTTTTCTCATCTCATCAAACGCCATAAGTAACAAACTATCTGATAGTGTATAGTCTGTATCTTGTGCTAATAAACTCAACACAGTGCGTCTTGTATCTTTATTAATTAACTCTTGCATTTTATGCCTCTTATTTATCAACTAATTTATTCAGTATTAACTGTGTATTATCAGCCAGCCCTTTAAGCCCTCCTTCCATTGCTGATACAGCTTGTGACAGTTCATCGATACGTTTATGTATATTTGAAATCTGTTCGCGGTTGGGCATATAATCAATTCTCGTTTCAATATGTGTTAAACGAGTTTTAATGCCGTGAATTTCGTGGTTATGGTTATCTTCTAATTGAGTGATTTTGTCAGCATTAACCTTGTGTTTGGTTATGATCCATACGTAAATGGAAATTCCAACCATAAAAATGGTTTGTGCCATATCAAAAATAAACTTCCAAAAATATAAGTCTTCTTTATTCATTATCTAACCTTACGCCCCCTTTGTTTTTCATATTCATTTTGGCAATTCACACACCGTTTTTTAAAGCCTAAATGCACTCGTGCCTGTGGAATACGCACACCACAATCTATGCAGTCATAGGGTTGGTTATCGTTATTTTCTTTTGGCACTGGTGGGCGATGCCCTATGCGTTGTTCATTCTCTTTATCAATTCGTTGTTGGGCAATGTCTGCAATATCTGCCATAGTTATTTTTCCTTTTTACAAATTCGTTCATAAACTTGATTATGATTTAACACCTGTCGTTTGGTTTCAGTAGTATCTTTACGACTGGGGTAAATCAATCCAAAGCTGGTGCAACTGCTATCAATCACGGAAATATCCGCCGTTGTGCAAGCGCTTATCAAGCTCACTACTATCAAGAGTAGCGTTATCTTGCTGTATTTTTTTAGTTTCTTTTGCATTATTAATTATTTTCTGTTGTTGTTTGATTCGTTGGGCTAGCTGTTGGTTCTTTGTTGCTGTTTTATTCATTTTTTTAACGGCAAAACTAAGTAGTACAAGCAGTACTAAGATAGCTAATACAAGGGTAAAAATAATATCCATCATCGCTACTCCTTGCTTGATTTGTACGCAGACACAGCTCCTTTACTTACCACTAATCCACCACAATACAGAGCGAACGTAGAGAAGAGTTCAGGTACATAAGTACGATTGAGATAGACGCTATACGCAAGCACGCCTGTCATCGCAATAAAGCCAAAAAACTGAATGGTCGCAGTCGTTGATAAGCGATTATCACTGTTTGTGATTAATTGTTTCATTGCTGACTATTCCCCCAGTAATTCAAAATGACCACCGTCATATACCCCACGACGAATTTCATCACGGTATGATCCATTGTGATTCCAATCACCGCCCCACCTGATTTTCACACCAAGCTCTTGGCTGGCTTGTTTCATCGCTTTGAAGATCTCGTGGAATTTTTCTAAGTCATTCCAGTCAATAGTGCCTTTACCGTTCTTAATTACCCACGGAGCAACATCAATTGCACGACCTGTTAAGTGTTTGGATTTCAGCGTCCAGCTGTAACCGTTGCGTTTAAGCCATTTTTGACGCTTGCGTGTTCTTAGCCCTTCAAGCACTGTGAAATCTTGATTAGTGAGTTCGATAGCACGCTCAACGACTGCAACTAGCTTGGGATTAACGCCTTGTAAGCGTTTCTTGCTACGTTTTGAAAGGTAGTATTGTGATTTTGTTTGAGACATAAAAAACTCCGACTATGTTGTAATAGTCAGAGTTTATAAAATAAAGGGATTGAGCTGTATTAAAGTAGTTTAAAACAGTCTTTAATTATCGGATTTATCACCTTCATCATCAATCCATTCAGCTGTTAGTACAGTAGCATCAATAATCTTTCCATCTTTTTCATAAGCATTAATAGTCAAATGTAGAGGTTTTTTAGACCATTCGGCTTTTTGAATAACTTCTTTATTACCGAGATTGTTATCATCTTGTACAATTGCCCAAATTTCTTGCCCATTATCTTCATTGAATAAGTGAACCTTAAATATTCCTATTTCTTTGGTATTTACAATTTGTACACGGTACCGTCCATTTAACTGTACTTGTTGTTTGTCATTTTTATTATTGGTTTTTAGGATATCAGCATTATCTGCTTCGATAACCACCCCTCCAAATTTTGCTTTTCCTTTTTTAGCAGCAACTTCCAAGACAGGCTTTAATGTTTTCTCAGCACGCTCATCGAACATTTCTGTATTAATGCCTTGTGATTGCATAAACTGTTTGGCTTTATTGACGGTTTCAGTAGCTTTTTCTGTTTGATTAGCAAGCAACTTCATTGCCTCTATATCTTTTTGAATTTTTGCTAACTCTAATTCATGTTGACGTTGGGCATTTTTGTCTGCTAAATCTATTTTCTCTCGTTCTAATATTAATTTTTCCTGCTCTAAATGTTCAGTTTTTTTCTTCGCACGTTTATTAGCCGCAAACTGGTAAATTTTCTCACCCGCATAAATAGTTAGCATTATAATTGCAAAAGTGATTAGCTGTTGATTATCTGTCATATCTTCGCCCGCAAAATATTTGTCCGCCAATTTTGTTAATGCAATAGTTAATAGTATTTCAATAATAACAGAACCTTTCTCGACTCTAACAAATAACTCTAAGTTCTGTCTATCTTCATCTGTTAATGCACGGATGTTACCATTGTAAAAAGCATCAGCATAACTCTGATATACGTGCTTTTGGAGGGTAAGTACTGCATTCATCATAGAGGTGCTAAGCATGCCATCAAGCCCTTCCCCGTCAAACACTATTGTAAGGCTTTTTAGATGATTGTCTAGGTCACTATTATTAAATTCAATATCTTGAAATGATACTTCACCACTATTAAGCCCATCTAATATTGATACTAAACCTTCTAATGTTTTTATTTTCATTTTATTTCTCCTAATTAACAGGCTCAGCATAAATCATGATAGGCATACCTTTTGATATCATCACACCATATTTGACACCATTACGAATAATTTTATCTTTGTGCATTTTTGAGGGGTTTGCATTAAATGACTCCAATAAATTGCCTATCATTTTAATTATATCGCCACCAACAGTCTTATTGCCATCTTTGCCATCAACAGCAGAGACGACGAATGTTGTGGCAAAATACCGTCCCATAGTAACTTGCGGCTCTGCAGAAGGAGAGACCATCATCATAATAGCTGTGACTTTTTTATTCTTATTTAAAGTTATATTCCCACCAGAGCCTTTATCAAAATAAACTGACCCCACTTGCATATTAGGATTATCACCAGTAGTCTTTAACATTTTTGGCATAGCAAATGGCAGTCCTACTTGCTTAAAGTCATCAAGCACACGACTACGCAAGGTTTTATAGTCTAAGCCCAAATCAGCCGCAAAAAGTGTATTGATAAATAATGCGGTAAGTATTAGTAATTTTTTCATTTTATTTCTCCACTAGTTAATTACATCTTATTCACTATCTTTTGATTTAAGTTCTTGTTCTAAATAAATCTTACCGATAGCCAAAAAAGCCCTTTCAAAGTTGTCATCATTTAACATACACAATTGGTTAATCAAATAATAGAGCATATCTTTTCGTACTTTTGCTGTTGTTTCGATGGACTGGAGTGTCTTTTCCGAATATTCTGCGTACTGAATTAAATTACTAGCACCCGCAACGTTGCCTTTTTGTAATTCTTGTTCTGCTATAATCTTGGAATTTGCAATAGCTTTTCTTTCATCATCTAGGGTTTCTCTTAATGGCGTATTGTGAACTCTTTCACTTCTCTTGTCTGCAACATAACGTTTTAAGGCGTCAAAATTAACATTAGCACCGTTATCGGTAAGCATTTCATATATACCATCAACAGCGATTGTTCCTTGACAACAAGTATCTAATGCACTTTTCAAACCCTTGGGCAAGCAGTCCATATTCCTAATTTCGCCTGTCAAAATATAATTAAGATCCACGCCTAATTCAGCTGCTTTTTGTAAATAATCCACCTTAGGGAATGATACGCCTAGCTCATAGTTTTGTTGAGTGCGTTCTGAAACACCACAAGCGTCTGCAAACTCTTTTTGGTTCTGTCCTATTCGTTTTCTTTCTAAAGTTATTCTTCTATTCATAATTGTTTTTAATATAAAAATATTTCCACATAAAACACTAGCAATAAAAATTGCGTATATTTATCTTGACACGAATATAAATTCGTATAAAATCTAAAACACGCAATTAATTTCACATTTAATAACATTTAATCACATTTAGGAGCAACTATGACTAAACAAATAAATACCCCTAATGAAATCAAACACCGCTTGCGTGAAGACGGCAAGACTTTACGCAGCTTCGCAAAAGAAAATGGCTTTAAATATCGTACCGTTTCTGATGTTGTCCGAGGCATACGCAAAGGCAACTTTGGCGAAGGGCGTAAGGTTCGTATTGCATTAGGGTTACCCGTTAAATAATACCACAATTTCACACTATTTAACAGTAATAACCAATTAAAAATAGGAGTAAAAATTATGAAAAAACAACAAATAAGCCAATCGCAACTACGTGGCTATCAAACATTAAAAGCCTTATTTGGACACGAAATTACAGGAATTGAGTGTAACACCTTGGCACAACAACTAGGTAGCACACGTAGCCAAGTATTTAAAGACTTAACAACATTAGAAGCGGCTGGACTTGCTGAACAGTTGCCTAATAAAAACTGGCGAGTTTCACCACAATTAAGCAGACAGATAACACTTATCATCAATAACTTTCGTGCTGCCAAAGCAAGAATTGATGAAACTTGGAAGCGATATGGCTGTGATGACGTTAGCGATGAAACAATTGAGCGATATTGCAAGAAACCGTAATTTGATAACGGTTTTGAAAAATAAAATTTTAATAAAAGTAATTGGTTAGTTTTTTTAGGTATAAAAAAACCGATATTGATAACGGTTTTTCAATCAACGGAGAAAATTATGAGCAAAGATAATAAAGAAATAACAGTAGAACAAGCGGTAACCGTAGCAACTACGATTGCCAACGAGCAATTAGAGATAAACCAAGTATTAGGGAGAGTACAATCACTACAGGCAGTTGCAAGTTTTGTTGAAACTTTTTCATTAACACAGTTAGCACAGATTAAAGAACAAAAACTTTACCGAAAATTTAATAATCAAACAATGATAATTGATGGCGTAGAAATACGCTTAAACACTTGGGAAGGCTTTTGTAAAGCCATCAATAGCAATAGGATAACCATTGAAGATAAATTAGCTAATCTCAGATTATTAGGCGAAGAAACGCTAGAGAGGGTAGAGGCGTTAGGAATGACTACCCGAGAACTTCGCAAGCTTCGCCAACTAGATTCTACTGACCAAAAAGTGATTATCAGTGAAATAGAAGTAAATACGGGGGATAAAGAAAGCATTATCGAGCTTATCGAAGATATGAGCGTTAAGCACAATAAGGCGAAAGAAGAACTTGAGAAGCAATTAGCCGAACAAAAAGAACAAACAGATATTCAAAAACGTTTGGTCGCCCAAAAGGAGAAGAAAATCAATGACCTTGATAAAGAGATTGTTCGACAAGAAAAAATGACGGTGCCTGAACAAGAAGCACAAGCACTAAATATACTTAATGGCAGCTTTAACCTTTGTCGTGGTGCCATTCTTGATATAGGAGTCAAAGTTACTAATGCTTTGGAATTTGATAGCCCTGCGGCACAGCAAAGTTGCCTTGGCAGCTTACTTATTTTACGCAATGAAATTGATCGCATTTTTGCAGAAAATGAACTGCATGGTGTCCTGATGGATACTAGTGATGCGGCTCTTGATGATATTGTCGATAAGGCAATGCAAGCGATCGATGGGATTGGAGCATAATCATGAACACACTGCAAAGAATAGCTAGCAGCTTGATGATGTTAGTAACCGCATTCTTATTCGTACAAGTCTTTATCGTCTTGCTGCGAGTCTTATTTATCTTGGGCGGTGCCAGTTGGAATCATCACTTGCTGTATTGGACAATTTTTATGCCGCTATGGGAATTTTTTACAAAATAAAACAACAAGGCAATATCATGCAAAATCAAAGTTACTTCGAAGACTTAAAAATTCGTCTTGAAAACGCTAATCATGGCGAGAAGAAAGCGATTGTTGCTCGTGCTGCTAATTTTTTAGGGAAGTCTGAAATGACAATCCACAGAAACCTTAAACAAGTTGGCTACAGCAGCGGTCGCAAACGTCGTAGCGATAAAGGACTATCACAAGTGAGTAACGATGAGTTGCTTGTTATCAGTGGAATGTTACGCCATTCATCACGCAAAAATAATAAAGACCTAATGCCTATTAAGCGTGCCATTGAGATAGCGTATGAAAATGGGCAGATAAAAGCAATGTATAACGAGGGAACAGTGGCTGAATTGCTCCGTAAAAATCAGTTATCTGTTAAACAACTAAAACGTCCCACACCTCACGTTAGGTTACGAAGTCCACATCCTAATTATATGTGGCAAATAGATCCATCAATTTGTGTCCTTTACTACCTTAAAAAAAATCAAGGAATGGCAGTAATGGATAAAGATAAATTTTACAAAAATAAACCAAAAAACTTTGAAAAAATTGCTAATGAAAGGGTATTTAGATATGTAGTAACAGACCATTGTACGGGGGCATTCTACTGTAAATACTATCTTGCTAGCGGAGAAAACAGAGAAACGTTGTTTGATTTTTTAATGACAGCAATGGGCGAAAAAGATAGGCAGAAGAATCCGTTTGAAGGCGTACCTAAAATGATTTATTGGGACAAAGGTACAGCTAACCAGTCAGATATGATTAAAGGGCTGTTAGATAAACTTGGTGTTAAACACGGAGCTCATATTGCTGGTAATTCTCGGGCAAAGGGGCAAGTAGAGGTAACTAATAATATTATTGAACGTTATTTTGAAGGTGGATTGTATTATCAGCACATTAATAGTATAGAAGAGCTAAATGAATGCTGCGAACTGTGGCAAAGAGACTTTCAAAGCAATCCTCGTTATGCTCATTCTCGCCACAAAATGCCACGTTTTGTTGCTTGGAGAAAAATCAAACCAGATGAGCTAATCACTCGGCCACCGATAGAAGTATGCAAGATGTTGCTGTCTGATAAGCATCGTCAGCCAACAGTAAATAGTGACTATCGTATCTCTTTTGAAGGAAGGGCATATAGCCTATCAGAAGTTGATAATATCGCTATTAAAGAAAAAGTTAATGTGATGATTAATCCGTATGCTTACCCTAATATTTGGGTAGAACACGAAAATCGTTTTGGCGAGATGGTGCGTTATGAGATAGAACCTTTGGAAACACTTGATGATTATGGCAATTTAAGTGATACAAAATTAGCTGATGCTGCATTTGGTGGTCACTATCATGCAGCTAAATTAACCCAAACAGACCTTAAACGCCAAGCCGTTGATAAACGGACATACGGTACTAGCGACGAACAAGAAATCGATAAATTACGCAACAAAAAAGTTTTACCATTTAATGGCGAAATAGACCCATTCAGCTACTTAAAAGACCGTAACGATAACAACGACACGATAAAAATTCCAAAACGTGGCAAACCACTGGACATCGGCGAACCTGCTTTGCAAAAAGTAGAAAAACCAAGCCGTCCAAGTTTGGAAACGGTTGTGCGTGATGAACCTATTTTACCAGTTATCAATTTTATCAAATGGTATGCAAAAAATTACGACATTAGCCCAGCGATAAATACAAAAATTCGAGAGCAGTACGCTGATGGTTTGCGTGAAAGCGAGTATGAAAATGCCGCT
>PDWI01002772.1_pt1 | contig 25845 bp, 21 predicted proteins | sample 1430891 | NCBI WGS metagenome assembly PDWI01 (sample SAMN01162508, study PRJNA174530) | Oral metagenome, whole genome shotgun sequencing project. | biome: Marine environment; feature: Marine mammal; material: Swab sample of the gingival sulcus; isolation source: swab sample of gingival sulcus...
TGAGATAGTATCGGGAAGACGCCCGACTACGACCGTAGGGAGTAGCTTTTGCGAAGCAAAAGTACTGAGAACGACATTTTGCGCAGCAACAAAGAAATTGGGCATTTTCGACAGTCTGATTATAAACTTGAAAATGGCTTATCCAGCTGTTTGCCGCCGACATATCGCGCGACAATTTGCCTGTCGTCGCCACAGTAAATAAAGCGCTGTAAGCGTTCTTTTAAACACCTTTCATTCTGATCTTGTAAAGCGACATCGCTGATTACCAAAAAATCTGCTAATCGGCCTGGTTTAAAGTCGCCTAAATTTCCAAAGAACTGACCACCGGCACGCGTTGCCATATAAAAGGCATTTTCAAACGACAAGCGCTGATGCGTTTTATCGATATGCGCCCAATAAAGATTGGAATAGGTTACTGCCAGCTGAATAACTTTGCCCATAAATAGCTCATGCCCACCAGAGATATCTGACGCCAAGCCAACTGCTATGCCACGTGCCAATAGTTCAGCGACAGGCGCAATGCCGCTGGCCAAATTGCCGTTGGAATGCGGGCAGTGGGCCACCACGATTTGTCTTTCTTTTAAAAGTTTCTTTTCACGTTCATTCAGCCAGACACAATGTGCCATAATTGTCTTATAGCCACTGCGCAACAAGCCGTGGTCGGCGTAGACATCACTATAGGTTTGGCTATCTGGGAACAATTCGGCAACCCATTCGATTTCTTTTTTATTTTCTGATAGGTGCGATTGAACTGGCAAGTCGTATTTTTCCGCTATTTCGCCTAGGCCATTTAGTAAATCGCTCGAACAACTGGGTGCAAAGCGCGGTGTAATAATCGGCTTTGCCATTTTGTTGTCTTTTGTCGCCTCGACAAAGGCAATCGTATCAGCTAGGCTCTGTTCAGTTGTTTCTATATAATAATCGGGGCTATTGCTGTCCATGTTGACTTTGCCGACATAACTGCGCAAGCCAGATGTTTCCAATAGCGTCGCCAGTTCTGCGGCAGCGTCTTGATGAATGGTCGAAAACACAACGCTAGACAGTGTGCCATTTTGCCAAAGTGCATTAATTAAGCGCTTAAACGTGGCACGACGGTAAGCAGCATTGGCAAAACGACTTTCTTCGGGAAAAGTATAGGTGTTTAACCAATTGAGCAGTTCCATATCAATGCCTAACCCACGGTTATTAAATTGTGAAACATGCGTATGTATGTCGACAAAGGCCGGTATAATAAAGGCGTTATCGTACACTTTAAGCGGCACATCTTGCCAGCCAGCCGGCAGTTTGTTTACCAGCTCAACAATATGCTCGCCTTCAATTAACATGTAGTGGTTTTCGCAAACATTAAGCACATTTAAATCTTTTGAATCGATAAAATTTGACTTTATTGCGCTTCTATTCATTACAAACACCCACTTCAAACACGCCGCGCGGAATAATGCGTATTTCCGGAATAACGGTTAACGCTAAAAACGACATTGTAATTAATGGATCAATATTTTCATTAACGCCTAATTGCTTAGCAATTTCTAAAGTATGCGATACCTTTTGTTCGACAATGCGATAGTCTTGGTTACTCATTAAGCCCATAATTTCAAGCGGAACAGCTTCTAACACTTTGCCGCCACTGGCAATACAATAACCGCCACTGATTTCTTTTATTTTTTCGACACAGGCTAAAATATCGGCATCGTTATCGCCGACGACAATTAAATTGTGCGAGTCATGCGATACGGTTGAAGCAATTGCGCCGCTTTTAATGCCGTAATTCTTTAAGACACCGACACCCACTTTACCAGTGGCCTTATGGCGTTCAAAGACGACTACTTTATTAAATGTACTATCGGCCACGAAAAAACCATTTTTTTGCGGTACTCGTTCAACACTTTTAGCGGTTAGTATTTGACCGTCAATGACATTAATAACCGGAAAATCGCCGTCTACTGCCAACTGAATATCTGCTACTTCAACTGGCGCAAGGTTAATGCTGTTTAATAACGACGGCGCTATGTCAGTGGTCACCAAGCGATCGCTCGGCACAATTGGCCTACCTTTAAAATAGACTTTTTCAATCGCAAAACTTGCTAAATCGCTCAGTAAAATTAAATCGGCTTGACAGCCGGGTGAAATACCACCTAAGTGTTTTAAACCATAACAGGTGGCAGCGTTAATTGTCGCCATTTGAATTGCCTTAACTGGTGAAATGCCCAATTCAATGGCGCGTCTGACATTGTAGCTAATGTGACCGCGCTCAATAATTTCAGAAATATGTTTATCATCGGTACAAAAGGTGAAGCGATTTGTCGCTAGATCGTTCTCGACAATGCCTTCGACAATTGCATCTAAATTTCTGGTGGCACTGCCTTCTCTAATATGCACATACATGCCGCAGCGCAGTTCTCTCAGCGCATCATAATAGGTGGTGCACTCGTGGTCAGTTTCAACGCCGCTAAAGCGGTACGCATTTAGTTTTTTATCATCGTAACTGCCGGCATGACCATCTAATACTTTATGTCTAAACAATTCAATTTTGTCATGCATAACTGCATCGCCGGCGACAATTTCGTCTGAGCTCATCAACTCGCCCAAGCCCAGTACTCTTTCATTATTGAGGTAGTCTGCTAAATCGGCCGCCAATAATACGGCGCCGCTGTCATCATATTGACTAGCTGGCACACAAGATGGCACCATCACATAAACATTCCCCGTTACATCTCTAGTTGCGTCGAGCATAAAGTTAATACCCGCTTTTCCGGCGACATTGCCAGCTTCATGCGGGTCGACAATAAAGGTTGTCGTACCGGTTAAACTGGCCTGCTCAACTAATTGACTGGGATGCACCATGGTCGATTCAAGATGCAAATGCGAATCGATTAAGCCGGGGCAAAGGTACTTACCAGTGCAATCTAGCTCTTCTAAACCCGAGCACTGACCGACAGCAATGATTTTGTCACCCTCAATTGCAACGTCTTGTACGATGATTTCACCACTGTAAACATTGATAACCGAGACGTTTTTAAAAACGAATTGCGCGGGCTGAGCGCCACGTGCGATTGCCATTTGTTGTACTGTCTTTTGATTCACAATATCACCCTTTCATTTATGTTATTACAACTTATAAAAAAGGCGCTGTACCATTAAATGTATACAACGCCTCGTCGCTAGCCCTAAGCATTAACTGTTCAAATAGACCAATTGCACTTTAGCTTAACCCGCTAGCAATTTTGATGTTAAACAAATACATATTTCAAAATAAATAATGCACAGAGAACATACAGTATCGGATGAATTTCTTTTGCTTTACCAGTACCCAATTTCAATAAAGTATAAGAGAGGATACCGACGGCAATACCTTCTGCAATACTATAAGATAACGGCATAATGATAATGGTCAAGAATGCCGGTATTGCATCTGAAATATCTGAAAAATCAATTTTTGCTACTGAACCCATCATAAAGTAACCGACAACAATTAAGGCTGGCGCCGTTGCAAATGCTGGCACTGATAGGAAGACCGGTGCAAATAACAGCGATAGCGCAAAGAGCACCGCCGTAACAGCACTGGTTAAACCAGTGCGACCGCCATCGGCAACACCAGCAGCTGATTCGACAAAGGTCGTTGTCGTCGATGTACCTACGCAAGCGCCAAAGGTTGTTGCAATAGCGTCGGCAAATAAAGCTTGCTTGATCTTGGGCAGCTCGCCTTTTTCGTTTAAGAAACCAGCTTTTTCTGATACGCCAATCAAAGTACCCAGCGTATCAAACAGGTCAACAAACAAAAATGCAAATACGACAACCCAAAGTTCAAAGCTCATTAACTTTGAAAAATCAAACTGAAAGGCAATTGGCGCCAAGCTTGGTGGCGCTGAAATAAATTGAGTTGGAATAACTGGGAACGTCGTCTCAAAATTTGGTACGTATATACCTGTTACTTGTGCGATCATACCGAGAATCCATGTCGCAAAAATACCAATTAAAATGCTGCCTTTAACGCGCTTGGCTTCAAGAACCGCTGTAATAACAATGCCGATTAAAGCCATTAAAACCACTGGTGACTTGACATTGCCCAATTTCACTAATACCGCTGGGTCATCGATGATAATACCAGCATTTTGAAAGCCAATAAAGGCGATAAATAAGCCGATACCAGCACTAACTGCTGTTTTAAGTGTCATCGGAATACTGTTAAACAGCATTTCACGCACATTGGTAACAGTTAGGATAATAAAGATAATACCTTCAATAAATACCGCGGTAAGTGCCGTTTGCCACGAATAGCCCATGCCGATAACGACACTAAAGGCAAAGTAAGCATTAAGCCCCATTCCAGGTGCCAGTGCAAATGGGTAATTGGCCATTAACGCCATTAAGAGTGTACCGACGATTGCCGCCAGCGCCGTTGCAGTAAAGAGCGCGCCTTGATCCATACCAGTAGCACTTAAAATACTGGGGTTGACGATTAAAATATAGGCCATCGTCATAAATGTTGTCAAACCAGCAACCATTTCTGTCGATACATTGGTGTTGTTCTCTTGCAGTTTGAAAAAGCGTTCTAACATAAGTTTCTCCTTCATTATATTTTCTAACTCATACCAACCTTTTTTATCATACTACTACACTATACCAATACTATCTAGAAAGTCATTAAACAAGTTAAATGTTACTTCTTTTCTGTAAAATGCTGATACGCGCCCATCGATCGGCTGAATGATTTCATCGTAAAGCGCAAGGTACTCAGCGCGCTTTGCCTTTGCCTCTTCCAGCGTTAACCCAATTAATGTCGCATCAAAATCAGCACGTCTGACAATGAGCGGTGCAATTGCACCAATTGCAACTGCCAAGTGTTCAATGCGGTTATCGACAATGCGATAAGTGGCAGCAAAGTCGAGTCGCGATATGGCCAGTGCCTTTCTAGCACCAATTTTTTTATAGTAATAATCGCCGTAATTCTTCTTTGGAATTGTCACAGAAGTAATTATTTCATCTTCTTTTAAATCTAATTTTTTGCGATCGAGATAAAAGTCTTTTATGGCAACTGAACGTTTGCCCGCCTTTGACTGCAAGTTAACGACGGCATCAAACAAGAAGAAAATTAACGCCGTATCGGCCTTAGCCGACCCATTGCCGATATTGCCACCGATAGTGCCGAAGTTGCGTATCGCCGGTGCCGCCAAATAGTCAATTGCATCTTTCAGTATTTGCGGTGTATTGCAGTATTCATTCACTTGGGTAAAGCTACAACCAGCACCAATCGTTAACTCATCTGCATTTTCGATAATTGCATTTAATTCTTGCACTTGATGTAAAAATAGATAATCGACTGTTTTCGCCTCGACCATTAGGTCAGTGCCGCCACCATACAGCACAAGATCGGGGCGCTCTTTTTTGATATCAAGGGCATGATTTAAATCTCTTGCTACGACTGATCCCATAAGTCCCCTCCTTTTTCAGCTGCCATCATAACGGCTTTAACTATGGCGTTATAACCCGTACAACGGCATAGATTACCAGATAAACCAGTTCGAATCTGTCGCTCTGTCGGGTGCGGATAACGACGCAATAAACTTTCAGACGCCATAATCATACCCGGTATACAAAAACCACATTGAACAGCACTAATCGCTGCATAAGCTTCCTCTAAAACCTTAAAGCGTTCGGTCTTGGCATAGCCTTCAATTGTCAAGACATCGCAACCGGCCACGCGCCCCATCGCAACAAGGCAAGAATTGGCCAACTGGCCGTCTATAATTACCGAACAGGCACCACATTCGCCTTCTCTGCAACCAATTTTTGAACCTGTTAATTGATATTTTTCGCGAATGACGTCCAGCAAACTAATATTTAAAGGTCCACTGTATTCAGTTTCAACGCCATTGAGCGTATATTTAATTGACATTATACTTCCCCCCTTATATGTGCAAATGTGCGTTCCACAGTCATTGGCATCTCACTGACATTCTTGCCAAGGCAATACTCTAAAGCACCAATATAAGCGGCTGCGACGCCAACAACTGGCAGCTCACCGCAGCCCTTCGCGCCAAATGGTCCTTCAGGGTATTCTTCAACATAAGTCGACACATCGAGCATCGGTGTATCGATTGCCGTTGGCAATAGATAATCGCTAAAACTATTGTTTCTAATACGCCCTTTGCTATCGACGTGCATTTCTTCCATATACGAATGGCCAATGCCCTGCATGATACCACCTTCTAATTGACCAATGACAATATTTTCATCAATTGGCGTACCGACATCGTAGCTGCCGTAGACGCCTAATAAGGTATGTAAGCCCGTGAGCATATCGACCTCTACTTCGCAGGCAACCACACCGTACGAATAAGAAGGATACGCATCGCCTTGGAAACAGGAAATATCAAACGGAATAATATAATCTGCCGGAATAAAGCGCTCTTCAAAAACTTGTTCGACACCTGGTTGCCAATCGTGTTTTAACTTGAGCGCTGCCCGCCTGATTAGTTCGCCAACAATCATAATCGAGCGCGATGCCACCGTCGGGCCAGAATCGGGCACCCTTAAGGTGTCAGGATAATGATAGATAATTTGCTCATAGGGAATATCGAGCACTTTACTGGCAATTTTTCGAAAAGTCGTAAAGATACCCTGACCCATATCGGTGTTGGCCGCCAATATCTCGACACTATCATCGGCATGTTTTTTTACTTTGACAACGGCTTTGATAATTTCTTGCTCGCCATTGCCAGTAAAGCCACCACCGTGATAATAATGCGACATTTCAATGCCACGACGATAGCGCCCTGTTTGATTTTTGCTATATTTTTTCTTTTTGTTATAATAATCGCTTTTTTTAACGACTTCATCCATCATTGCGGCAACTGGTACCGGAAAATGATAAATGCCATTGGTTGAAGTACGATCACCCTGTTTTGACAAGTGGTCGCGCTTAAAGGTTAGGCGGTCGACAGCAAGATGATCAGCTACATGGTTCATAAACATTTCAATTGCAAAGAACACCTGTGGCGCACCAAAACCGCGGAATGCGCCATTTGGTACGGTATGCGTTACTGCAACATCGCCGTGTATCGCCAAATTGTCAAATGTATACACACCTGTTGAACTAATTAAACCGCGCTGTAAGACAACTGACGACAACGTCGAATAGGCACCGCCATCATAGCGAATTTCAACACTGACACCAGTGATTTTGCCATCTTTAATAGCCGCTTTATAATGGCTTTTCGAAGGGTGTTTTTTACTGGTTGCAATAATATCTTCGCGTCTTTCAAATACGGCGCGTACAGGTAGACCAGTCTTATAAGCAGCCACAGCTACTTGGCAACCCAAAATTGACGGGTAGTCTTCTTTGCCACCAAAGGCACCACCCATGGTATCTTGAATAATTTGTACGCGTTCAGCTGGTAGCCCAAGCGCTTGCATCACGGCACGCTCAACGTAGTAAGGACACTGTAAAGACCCCCTTACCGTCATAATATCATCTCTATAATAAGCGATCATACCCTGTGTTTCAAGGTAGGCCTGTTCTTGCATCCCCGTCACAAAGGTCTCTTCGTAAACATCGTCAGCTTCTGCCAAAACGGCTTCATAATCGCCTTTTGTAAAACCGTATTCAAAGTGTTTGTCAACTGCATCTGCTGGGTTGATTATGGCTGGTAAATCTTGATAAGTAATCTTTGTATTTGCGGCCAGTTCTTCTAAAACATGTTTGTCTTTACCGACGATTAATGCAATCGGATCACCGATGTACTTGACAATACCACCTGCAAAAATCGGCATGTCATCCAATACAATATGCACCTCGTTGTTACCGGTAATATCGCGATGGTCTACATAATAGTAGCCTTCTGGCATTTGCGGATAAGCAATTTCTAAAACTTTGGCATGTGGTCTATCTGAACGGATAAATGAAGTGTGATAGTACTGATTAATGTCCAAATCAACCACATATTTTTCTGCACCACTCGCCTTGGCATGCGCATCAACTTTTCTAACTGAAATGCCACCAATCATTATTATCACGCCTCCTTTAATTCTATGAAATTAGCTGTTAAAATGAATATCATAAATCGCTAGACGGTTATGCACTACGCCCAGCTATATTGATGATCTAACAAAATACCTGTTAAACCTATACTATTATTATACCCTTTTATTCTGTATTTAACAATAGGCTCAAACCGATAGTGGAAGCACACCTCAGTTTGAGCCCTATTGACTAGAACTTGCCGCCGCCACCTCTAAAGCTGCCGCCGCCCGAACTATTTGAAAATGACGAACCTGAGCCACTCGACTTGGAATCGTCGCTTTTAATGACAGTAACTGTTTCAAAAGTATCGATGAGATCATCGCTATGTGGCAGATAGTTGGCAATTGAATTTTCTGTAAGCGGAAACGGCTTAACGCGCGCCTTGCGCTTATAAGTAATCAGTTGTTTACCACTGTACCCACCAATGCCAAACAACGAAGCCAAGCCGGCCAGCACCATGTCAAAAAACGAAATGTAATTGCCGCCCAGACTACGCCTTAGTTTCTCATAGTAAAACATGCCGGCACCGTCAAAATCGCCATCTTTTAAGCGCTCGCCCAAGCCATCGATCATGCTTTGAATATCTTCATCAGACAGTTGTTCAGTTTGTAAATCTGGCCCTGATGACGAAAACTGATAATCACGCGTCGCCATATTGATAGTAAAGATCGTACCGTTTTGATTTTTGCCAACTTTGTCCATTAAAAGCAAATTGGTCGCCGTTTGCGCATCTGTATCAAATGGCTGATTAGTCGTATAAATATATGACGGATAACCCAAGCGTTCTTCTAATTCAGTTAATTTTTTTTCCAGTAATTCAACATCTTCAAACAAGCCGGCATCGTCACGCACGTGACCGGCTGCAAAACTGGGTAATGTCAACAATAAAATGAGTAAAGTGCTGAATAGGATCGTCTTCTTTACCATAAGAATTTACCTCCTATTAATAGTGCTGCCGCCAAGCCGAAAAAGCCGATCACATTATGTATGATTAACCTGCTGTAGTCAATCGGTAGCTCGCCAAATGATTCGCCGTTTTCGCCATTGAGCGCATAAACGTAAACCTTATCTTTAAAATTATAGGTCAAAATCCACATTGGCAGTAATATATAAGACCATTTAGTGATGTTGACAGAGCTGTCATTGCGCTCAAAATGAATATTTGAATAATCGATTTCACGCCTCACCAAATCTTGAACATAATCTTTGATTTTGTCTTCACTGATGCCTCTGACATCTTCGCGATTAAGCGTATAGCGCTGCGAGAAGAACCCAGTTAAGTAGGCGGTTGAAAAGGCCTCTAATTTGCCTTTGGTATTGCTTTCAACACTGTTGATTAGCGCCTGGTTAACCTTGTCAGAGGCAATTGTCTTAACGTGTTCAATATCAATTTCACCACTGCGCTGAAAGCGATAGCGGCGTGTAGTAGTATAGCGCTTATTGCCACTGGTATGCGTTGAAACGACGTCGCCAACACCGTTGACATCGACATTGGCATGGGCATCGGCCAACCAATATGGTACGTAAATACCGGTTATTTTTTCAAGGTGTTCGGGTGATGCAAAGCCCCTCGGAACTAACTTGAATTTTTTAACCCATTTTGAAAACGTCTGTTTGGCTTGCTCTTTGGTTATTTTAAATGGCACGACGTAATCGGGAACATAATCGCCACTAATTTTATCGCTAAAGATAACTGGGCTGTGACAATAATAGCAAAAACCCGAAGATGTCGTCGTATCGGTAACTACTTCGGCACCACAATTATCGCAATGATAACCGTGGGTTTCTGAATCGTACTTTGCTTCTTTGCGCTCTGCCTCTTCGTGTAAGCTATCGACTTCAGCAACGCTGAATTCTGAATTACAATACGCGCAAGACAATTTGTCGGCCGCTGCATCAAATGTTAAATTCGCACCGCAGCTGGGGCACTTATGAATGGCTGATGACATACAACCTCCTCCACATTATTTTAAATATTTACAACTAAGAACTTAATTTTTGAGTGATCGCAATCACTTCTTCGATCATTTCGCCAATAAATGCAATGGTCTGTTTGAGCGGTTGGTCAGTGGTAATATCAACCCCTGCCATTGCCGCCAATTCAACCGGTGTTTCAGTGCCACCAGCCTTTAGAACCTTTTTCCAATCTTCAATCGCAACTTGCCCTTCTTTTAAGTAGCGCTGATTAACTGCCGTTGCAATGGTTAGACCGGCACTATAAGTATAGGGGTAAAGCCCCTTATAATAGTGCTGTTGGCGCATCCAAGTCAGTTCAGCACCTTCTGTTAGCTCAACAGTGTCGCCCCAAAACTGCTTTAGCGTCGCCAACATCAACCTGTTTAAATCTGCCGCCTGTACGCTACCGCCAGCGTCGATTATTTTATAGACTTCACGCTGAAAATGCGCTTCTAGTAAGTGCGTCACGAAGTTGTGATAATAAGTTCGACTGATCATTGAAGCCAGCACCCAACGTCTAAAGCGCAGGTCGTCTTTCTTTTGCTCACTTAAATAATTGGCCATTAACAGTTCGTTCATCGTCGACGGCGCTTCAATAAAGTAAAGTGATGGTCGCGTATTGAAAATATTTTGATGTTTACCAGATAAATAAAAGTGACCGGCATGACCCAGTTCGTGCGCCAGCACAAATACTTCGCGCATGCGCTGAGACCAAGAAATTAACACATAGGGGTGCACGCCGTAGGGCGATGAACAAAATGCGCCACTTGATTTGCCTTTGTTGTTGACAAAGTCAATCCAGCGGTCTGACAGGGCATGGTCGAGCATTTCGCTGTATTCGTCACCGTAAACAGACAGCGCATTTTTTATATAGGGAAATGCTTCAGAAATTGTTATTTGCGGTTCAAAATCGTAATCAACAGCTGTTTTTAAATCGGGAAATGTCAATTTATCTAAGTTGTTTTGCTGTTTGAGTAGCGTGACATACCTGCGCATTGGTTCGGCCAATGTTTCCATTATAACGTCAATTTGCCTATCGTATAATTCGCGGTCGACTTTTTGATCAAACAGTAAATAATCGATCACTGAGTCAAAGCCACGCGCCGTAGCAATGATCTTTTCTTTTTGAATTTGTGTATTATAGACCGCTGCAACCGTGTTGCTGTAGCGACGTAGATTTTTACTGAACAGTGCATAACCCTTGCGCCTTTTGGCCGTGTCGCGATCAATATCATATTGATTTTCATACAGCACAAAGCTCATCGGGTACGACTTGTCAGCCACTTCAAGCGGTTCGTATTCTAAGTCTACTAATTTTGCCTTGTTATAAATTGTTTTGGTCGATTCGAGGACCAGTGCCAGCGCTGCTAACAGGCGTTCACTGTCGGGTGAAAGCGCATATTGCTTAGCGCGCAGCAGTTCTTTTAAATAGCCGGCATTCTCTTCAGAATCCCGCGCTGCCGCTTCGATAAGGGCATTGTCGTTGGCAATAATTTCGCCCTTGATAAAGCTCAACTTGCTGTCTAGCCTAGACAACAGGCCCGTTGCCGCTTCGGCCCTTTTTTGGTTTTGGCTATTGGTCATATCAGCCGAAACACTTAAAAAGACATAGGTTGCAAGGCGATTTTTTCGTTCTTGAAACTTACGACACTGGTCTAAGCAACTATTGATCGCCACACCTTCGTTAAGTGTCCCTTTGTATTGGCTTTCAATTGCTTTAGCGAGTTGTTCAACGCTCTGTAGTTCTTGATTATACGCTGTTTCATTTGCAAACAGATCGCTTAAATCCCAGGTGTATTTTTCTTCCACTTCAGAACGCAATAGTACTTTGTCGATCATGATTCCTCCTTTTTTGACAAATTTACTAATCCAGAATGCTCAAACTTATCTGGGTTTCGTGTCAATCTTATTATATACCAAATTATAGGGTGTCGCAATGGCGACATAGCTTTCCAAAACAATTGGCAGCGTATCATTAAACGCTAGATTGTATTCCTGTAAAGCGCGCTTGAAAAACAGTTGCCGCGTCATTTGCCAATAGGCAAGGCTTTTATCGCCATCTGCCTCGCGATAGGCCTGCATGCGGCTGACTTGGTTGAACGGCGCAACCTCGACATTTGACGTTTTAACTGCACAACAGACATTGCCATTGGGGTATAAGACCACTTTAATATCGCCAACCTGTGGTTGCCTTTCGGACTGCGCTTCAAAAATTACTTGCGGCGTCGCCGTCAAGGTTTTGACACCACACTTAATTAATTGCGCCTCATTTTCTACGGCACTAATGTGCTTGGCTGTTCTATTTTTGCTTAGTGACGGTTGTTGCAAAGCTAAAAGTTGCCAAAATTGTTCCGGCTTCATCTGTGGTTCAAATTCGGCTACGTGCTCTAATAAGTCGAATACAACGTCGCCCCTGACACCGGCTATCGTTACATCTGTCATGCGCGCAAAGCGCGCTATTTTTGTGATAAATCGATTTATCCAGGCGTATAGTGTCACTTCTATTGCCTCGTCGCTTTGCCGTACACCGCGCCTTATTTCATCGCGCACTGTCGTTGCATGTAACACCCTGTCTTCAAAGCGCGCATTGACCTGTTGGTACTTTTCAGCTAGCCAATCGTCTTGCCAAAGCGCCGCTTCAGATTCTCTAAACGCCTGCATATTTCTGTATGTTTTAAGCATCTTTTTCTCCTGTTTTTGTCACTTATTGGCCACCTAAATACCTTTTAATCTGCTCGATATCTTCAATTTCAAGGCCCCTTTCACCTGCTAAATACTCGATATGATGACGAAATTCATGTCTTAATACTCCGCGTAATTTAGTAATTAAAGCGGCCTTATCAGCATGTCTGTAGACAGCCTCAAAAGAACCATAGTAAATAAATATTTGGCGACCGATTGGGCTGCGCACGTATTGCCCCATAATATAAAGTGGCAATTCGGGGCGCGTATGCGGGTTCATCAACAGTTTTTCTGATAAGACAACGCCTAAATTTAATTCCTCAAAAAAAATTGGCGGCAGTTCGTCAGATAAATCTGCTAAAATATCTTGCATTTCGTCAAAGCTAATAAATTCCATTTTTCACCTCTTGTCAATGGATATATTTACCCCAACTAAAGCAGTGCAAACTAAAAAGGCCCCACTAAAGCAAGGCCTCAGGCTGTAGACAAATATACAATTGCTTTGTTGCTGCGCAAAATGACCGCCTTACACTACTGTGTAAAGACAAATGTTGGTAGATATTTGGGATAATCTTGCAGCGCTTTGAGACTGCTAAAGTATTTATCAACTGAACCTACATTTGCTAAATCGTACATGTGATTATAGCTTGAAAAAGAATCTAATTTAAATATAATCAGTATTTTGTGTTCTGCCGCTGTCAAATATAGATTGTCGTTGACGCGTGAAAAATAATCAATTGTTGCATCTGTGGCAATTAAACCGCGTGCCGTCAAATAATTTTTTATTTCATCTATTTGCTCGGCCTGATAAGGCTGCATTTTGAAGTCTACCACATCATAAGGGGGTAAAATAGTGGTATCAAAAGATTGATCAATTATTTGCTGTTGCAAACTAGACAACATGCTTTGGTCGGGGCCAATTTCCTTAGTAACCTGCCATCTGTCGAATGTGTCAGCAAACAATAAATACTGATAAATCACTTGCGTATTATCAGACGGCGAACAAATAACAAAGGCTTCTTGCTCAGTTGCAGCAAGATAACGCACTGCAACGCCGTTATAGAGGCCTTTTTCGACTTTTAGGTATTTTTCGACAGCCGCAATAATTTTTTTGTTTTCAATTGCATTGAACACCAGTTTTTTGGCTTTGCCATTATTTGTTTTTTGATATTTTATGTCAGATAAAATCAGCCGTTTATCGGGTCTGTTTTCCAATTTGCCCAGCTCACCCTTATGGTCAATTGTATAATACCAATATTCGGTATTAACTTGTTTGCCAACTAATAGTTTTTCACCCAATGCAAAAATATCATAGTCGTCTGCTATGTCTATATTTAAACTGTCTTTCGTAATGTACTTTGCCAAAGTCAAAGAATACGGCCGGCCACCGTTTGAAACGACATAATTTGGCACACCCGATTCATCATGCAATGTCTTAACAGCATTATAAACCTTAGTTGTGACACTTGCCAAATCAACCGCTATATGCCTGCCCAAGTATTCATGATAGCTCATTTGACATTCAATGCGCAGTTGCTCCAACTTACTATTGTAAGCACCGTCTTCAGGCAACGCCAGCCAGATAAAAGTATCGTCAATATCACTTACTATCGAATTTGCTCTTTGCACATCCAATAAGACAAGCCAATTGAAAATGTTTGATTGCTGACCTGTTAAAGCCAATAGAAAAGGCTTAATTTTGGGCGCCATAGCCGCGTCATACAAGTGTAAATGCTCTAATCCCGGCAAGCTGACATTTTTATTTTTAATTATAAAATTAAGATAATCGCGTTCGTTTTCGGCCTCTATCTGATTAGCCAGATCGTTAAAATAAGCTTGGCTTATTTCGCCCTTAATGGATATTTGATCGGTGTAATCTAAACCTGAGATAGTGATAATTTTATCTGATATTCCGATCGTATTGTGCTTTCTGCCAGCTAACAATTTTGCAATTTGCGGCATCACCGGAATTTGCCAATTGCCCAACTTGGTATTGGTTATGGTGAACTGATTGGCAGCGCCACTTGTAACAGATTCTAGATCAAAAAGCAGCGATGTATTGAGCAGTTTGCCCCGCAATCGGGCGACAAAAAGCTGCCGCTGCGCATCATAATGGAGCGCTTCGACGCGTTCGCCTAAAACAGACTTAAGCACCTGCCGATCGACATTGTCTATTACAAACCGATTGAACTGAGCAGCCGATAGGCTATGTTCAAAGCGATTGTCATTAAGTGAATTTTGAATCGCACTCAAATAGATGTCTTCATTTTGCTCGGCTGGCGCGATGGCAACAACATGAACAGCGCTGACATTGAGATATACGAGCGGCAACGCCACTAAAATGACTAAAACAAATAGAATAATGGCAAGTGAAGTCTTTTCAGCTTTGCCTATTGATAGCTTTATCTTGGGAATATCAAGTGCCGCAAAGACGCTATCATCAATAGATTCAATTGTCGCAGCGCGTTTTTTAAGTGGTTGTTTAACATTGACGGCGAAATTGTCTTCTATTCTACCAACTTCTAAAGTGGCTTTATTGTCTTGCTGTAATGCTATTTTTTGATCGGCATTAATATCAGTTGGTTCATCAGCACAGCCTTCGCTCTGCTTTGTTGATATGGCATTAACTGCTTGCTGATGTTCTATTATTTGTGATTTAGATTGCTGCGATTTAGCAATTTCGTGCACTTCAGCTAAAGGTGCGCCACATTTTTCACAAATATCACCTTTGATAAAAAATAAATTACAATGCTTGCAAACTTTGGGCATATCTGCTCCTAACCAACAATCTAAAACTTGTATACTCAGCCCAGATTATTCGCGCCTGCACGAGAATAATCTGGCTTTAATCTAGTTTTTAAACGCATTTTTCATAGCGGCGTGTAAGGCGCGTGCAACATCTAAACGGGTTGCCGGTGCCTTTGGCCTAATAAAGCCCTTTTCTATCGTTAATATTTTATTGCGATGCGCCCACTTAACTGCCTGATAGGCCCAATCGCTGATTTCTTCTTCATCGGCTAAATAGAGGATATCTTCAAAACTATTGGCTTCGCTTTTTCTGTACTTGGCATAGCGAAATAATATCGTGGCCAATTGTTCTCGGGTAAGCTGGCTTTCAGGCGCAAATCTGTTGTCGCCAATGCCATTCATGAGTTCAACATAATTTACCCACTGCACCGCCTTAGCATACCAAGCCGATGGCGACACGTCATTAAATTTTAAGTTGAGAAACACTTCTTGTTCACCTGAAATGCGGTAAACAACCATTGCCAACATTGCGCGATTGACAATCGTGTTGGGCTCAAAGGTCGTTTTACTGGTACCGCGCATTAATTCATTGTTGTAAACATAAGCAATATCATTATATTGTGGTTGAAACGGGAAAATGTCTTCAAATGGCAAATCTGCTTTCGCAACGTTTTGATCTTGCTTGTCTTCGTCAATAACCGGCACGACATAAACAATACAATATGCCCTTTTGGCGCCGTCTTTCGTGGTCATGTAAATGGTCGAATTACCAGGCTTGCGCGCGGTAATTAAGCCACTTTGATCAATGTCGACAACCGATTGATCTGTACTTAGCCATTCAACTGCTTTATTAGATGCATTAGCTGGGTAAATGGTTGCAATTAAATACTGACTATTGCCCTCAACCAATTCGAGTTGCGTGTGATTGAGCGAAGCATTTTCAACCGCAATTGGCTTAGCCGGCGGATTGTTGGCGGGCGTCTGCGGTTTTTTGGGCTGACTAACCGGGCTGCCTTTGGCAACGACGTTTAACTGGCAGCTCGCCAACGCGATACTATTACTAGAAACCACTTGAATAGTCGTTTCACCAACACTTTTACAAGTTACTTTGCCAGCAGAATTAACGGTGGCAACAGTTGGGTTCGAGCTAAACCAGAGCACCGCTTTTTTGTCAGCTGTCTGTGGTTGTACGCTGTATGGTAATGAAAATGAATCGCCAACTTTTCTGCTGAGCGAATCATACTTAATGACAATTCTACTAATTTCCTCAGCTGGTGCACCGACAACGTCGGCAAATCCAATATTAAAGCACAGAATGACGATGATTAATAGCCAAGTTACAGATTGATTTTTCACTTTTTTCCCTTTCTAATTCACTATGTCTTCTAACAAACGCCTTATTGCAATTCTAATAAACAGCCTTCAAACTGTCAAGCTTTTAAGCTAAAAAACAAGCTTTGCAGTAGCTTGAAAACAGCAATTAACCAATTATTGTCGCTTTACTATTGACAAAATAAGCGCATTCGCTTATTATGTAGTTATTGCAACTATATTTCGGGGGACGTATGCAACATAAAAAGTTTCAGGACATCTATAATTTTCATTGCCCACGCTGGTCTGAGCTGCCCGAACAACCGCTCTTAAGCAGTGCAGTCGTCAGCTATATTTGCGAGAGCTTAGCCCCTATTATGCATGGCAACATCGCCATTACCAGAACAATGATTCAAAATTATTCGAAATGGGGCTATCTGCCAAAATCTGTTGGCAAAAAATACAACCGAGAACAAATTGCGCTACTGCTAGTAATTAGTGTTTATAAACACGTTTTAGATTTAAAAGATATCAAAAATGGCGTCGATTTACAGCTTAAAATAATGGAAAAAGAGACCGCCTACAACAGCTTTGCAGAAGCGCTTGAAGCAGCACTAAACAACACGTTTTATCCGGTTGTTCAACACGCGACAAAGATCGACAGCACAATTTCTGCGTCGGCTGAACAACTGGCTATCACACTATTGGCAAACGCCTTTGCCCTAAAGCTGCTAAGTATTATTATTATTGAAGAAAGCGGGTACAAAAACTTATGAACCAAAACAAAAAACTGGCAATTATCGCTGACAGCACACACGACTTCACCTTTGAATTAGGCGAACGCTTCAATGTAGAAGTGCTTTCTTATTACATTCAAATGGGCGATCGAACTTATAAAGACTTAGTCGAAATAGATTCACGCGCTTTTTACGAAAAAATGGAAGACTATGATGCTTTGTCTACTGGCATTCCGCCGATGCAAGATGTTATCAACTTATTAAACCACTTAAAAAGTGAGGGCTACGAAGAGGTACTGATGATTTCGTCAGCTGCCGAGCTAACCGGCATGTACAACTTGCATGCACTCACTAAAGAAAACTATAACAAGCTGGATATTCATGTGTTTAATACAAACCAAATCGCTGCCGGTACCGCCCATTACACCATTCAAGCCGCTCTGTTGCGCGATCAGGGGCATTCAGCAGCAGAAATTATCACAAAACTTAAAACGTTCAAAGACAGCGTTCACACTTATGCACTATTTAGAACCCTCAAATATGTCGTCAAAGGTGGCCGCTTCAACAAATATGCCGGTTTGATCGGTAATTTATTAAACATTAATCCGCTACTTTATTTAGATAATGCTGAAATGACAATTCAAAAAAAGGTGCGCGGCACACGCAAGAGCCTTGCCGCCTTGGCAGCGGCAATCAGACGAGATATTGGCGATGCAAAGCACTTTAATCTATTTGTCTTTTCAGGTAATAACCAAGCAGAAATTAGCGAACTAAAAGATATGTTAAGCGATTTAATTGACCGTTCTGAACTGTTTTTGGAAACAGAGCTCACGCCAGTGCTGGGTGTACACGCCGGGCCAAAATCGATTGGCGTCAGCGCAATGATACTCGATTAGCTCAATAGACCAAATGTATCACTGCCGCTTTCAGCACTATCGACTTTGACGATAAAAAAACGAATAACCACAATAGCAAAACCGCCTCAGCTTGTCGATGCCAAGGCGGTTTTTATTGTGCTTCAACTTGCTCAGTAGCAGTTTCTTCATACTGCAAGCGATAGAGGTCATAATAGAGCCCCTTATTTTTTAATAGCGCCTCGTGTTTACCTATTTCACAAATTTTACCGTTGTTGATTACAATAATTTTATCGGCGTTGACAATGGTCGACAAGCGATGCGCTATGACGATTAATGTGCGCTTTTGCGATAATTTTTTGATGGCATCTTGTATTAATATTTCAGTATGGGTGTCGATATTAGAAGTTGCCTCATCTAAAATTAAAATCGACGGATTATAAGCTAAGGCGCGCGCAAACGACAGTAGCTGGCGCTGCCCTGCCGAAAACTCGTTGCCCCGTTCTTTTAAAACATAGTCAAATTGACCGTCTAATGCATCGATAAACGGCTTGGCATTTACCATTTCAGCCGCTTCAATAATGCGTTTATCAGATATGTCTCTGTCGTATAATCTAATGTTTTCTCTTACGCTATCCGAAAACAGAAAAACATCTTGTAAGACCATGCCAATGTAATTGCGCAATTGTTGCTTTTTAAAGTCTTTTACATTGATGCCGTCAATTAGTACTTCGCCAGCCGTAACATCATAAAAGCGCGCAATTAAATTGGTTATCGTCGTCTTGCCACTACCGGTGTGCCCGACAATGGCAACCGTTTCGCCAGCCTCTATCTCAAAGCTGACGTCTTTCAATACCTGTTTGTCAGCCTGATAGGCAAAGCAGACATTTTTAAAGCTGATATTGCCTTTTATTTTTTTGACTAACTGCGCATCTGGCAGTTCTTTAACGCTATTTTCTGTCTGCTGAATTAAATACATGCGCTCGGCACTGGCCATGGCCGATTGCATAATATTAAATTTTTCCGAAAAGTCAAAAATCGGTTGATAAAACTGCTTAATATAACGGGTAAAGGCAATTAACACACCTAATTGTATGCTGTAGTTCAATACGCTAGCGGTACCGTAAATCAATAAGACAATTAAACCAATACTGTAGATAAAGTTCATCGACGGCCGAAAAATACCATAAACGTGAATGTCATCGAGTGTTGCCTCTAAATAATCGTCATTACTGGCCTGAAAATCTTCTAAAAACTTTTGCTCGACGCCAAACACTTGAATAATGTTCATGCCAGAAATATATTCGGATAGCTTGGCATTGATGATGGCAAGCCGCACTTTGATATTGCGCTGAATCGGCCTAATATTGCGCCTAAAAACATAGGTCGCCAATACAACTAGCGGAAATGTCGATAAACAAATTAGCGTTAAGCGCGCATTGATTCTCAGCATAATAATCAGTATGCCAACAAGTAGCAGGCTATCTTTGACAACGGTCAATAGCACACTGGTGAACATATCGTTGATATTACTTAAATCATTAGTAACGCGCGTTACCAAGCGTCCCACCGGATTAGTATCAAAATACCTTAAATCGAGAAAACTAATGTGCCTGAACAATTCTTCACGCATGCGGTATATCACTTTTTGTGATGTCAAATTTAACAACAGTATTTGCGCGTAATTAAAGGCAAAGCCAATCACCAATACAATCGCAAAAAGTATAATTAACTGATTGAGATTAATATAGTTTTGTGCTTCAATTGCCTTGACAAAGGCATTGTTGAGCCGCTCTACCAACTGGAAGCGCGTTGCCGTTTTAATATAGTATTGACCATCTGATATTGTTATTTTATAATTGCCACTGATGTCAATGGACATCGGCAATTGGTAGTAGGCATCATCGTACTTGACAATTCTGATCAGCCTGTCAGCAGTATGATAATGGCGCGCTACAGCCGAATAAAACTTTTGATCAATCGTAAAACCAGTTGCATCGTTGTAATTTTCATAGACGCCATAAACTTTTTCTTCGGTGTTGATGACATCATCAATCGCCACTTTAACCAAAAACGGGCCGCTTATTTCAGCAATTGTGACGACGACTAGCAACAAAAAACAGAGCACAAAAACCCACCCATACGGCTTTGCATAGCGCAGTAAATAGGCCATTAGTTTCCAGTCAAACGACTTTTCAATATGTTGTTCGGCGTATTGTTTGTCTTCCATTTTTATGCCTCTCCACCATAATGAGCAATGCGCGTTTCAAGCTGTTGTTTTAAAAATAACTCTCGGTAATAACCAGCCTCTGCCATTAAACTTTCATGATTGCCAATTTGTATAACGTAACCATCTTTTAACACCACAATAACGTCGGCATCGCTAACCGCTGATACCCGATGCGTGATAATAATTGAAGTTTTATCTTTTAGTTCTTCTTTTAAGTGCAGCAGAATGCTCTCTTCTGTTTTGGTATCGACCGCCGACAAGGCATCGTCTAAGATGATCATTTCAGGGTTTTTGATCAGCGCACGGGCAATTGATACGCGCTGTTTTTGACCACCCGACAAGTTGACCCCGCGCTCACCCAGCATTGTGTCATACCCTGCTGGCATACTATCTATTTCGTTGCCAATAGCGGCAATTTTAGCATAGCGCGAAACTTTTTTATCTTTGGTCGAATCGTCGGTAATGGCGATATTTTGGCGAATAGTTTGGCTGAACAAAAAATTGTTTTGCGGTACGTAGCCAATATTTTTACGCAGTGTACTGAGCGGTATCTGACAAATATCTTGACCGTCAATAAAAATTGTACCCTGTGGTGGGTTATAAAGGCGCAACAATAAATTGGCAAGCGTTGTTTTACCTGCGCCGGTCGGCCCCAACAGCGCCAATTTCTGACCGCGTTTAATTGAAAAACTTAAATGCTTAATTGTTGGAACCACATTTGCCGGATAACAGAAACTTAAATCTTTAAATTCAATGTCGCCATGAATGCGCTTAATATCTTGGTTGACGCTATTATCGCTAACCGCCGGCTTAGCATCGAGTATTTGATTGATCCGCTTCAGCGAGGCCAAGCCGTGTTGTAATAGGTTAATAACCCAGCCAATCGCCATAAATGGCCAGACTAACAGGCCAAGGTAAGTGATAAAACTGACAAATTCACCCAGCGTAATCTGCTCTGCAAGTACGCTGTTGCCACCAAAGAAAACGGCTATCGCCAAAGTTGTCGAAGCGACAAACTGAATCAACGGAAAAAACAGGCCAAAAACTCTGACCAATTGCAAATTGCGATTGAGCATATTTTCATTGTCGACGTTAAATTGGTCGACAAAGGCCTCTTCTCTAACAAATGTCTTGACAATGCGAATGCCGCTAAACGATTCACGCACCCGCTCACTTAAACTGGAAAAGGCCTCGTTAACGCGCTTAAAGCGCAGCTGTACAATTGGCCCAACCAGCGCGATAATAGCTGCCATAACCGGCAGTGGTATCAGTGCGTATAGCGTTAATTTAGGACTGATCACAAAAGCCATAACGCCAATTGTCGCCACGCTAATAACAATGGCGTCAGTGATCATGACGACGCCCATGCTAAGCGCGCGCCTGACCACATTTAAATCATTGGTGGCGCGCGCCATTAAGTCGCCTGTTTTATGATTAATATAATAGTTGGCACCCAGTTTTTCAAACTGTATAAACAGCTTTTCGCGCAGTTCGGCCTCAATATGTCGTGCACTGCCCGAAATGAATTTGCGCCATAAAAAACGGCAACCAAATATAATTGCTTCTACAGCCAAAATTAAAGATGCAAACCTTAATGTTATTGTTAAAGTCAGTGTTTTTGCAACAATTAAGTCGACCAAAACGCCAATCAACCAAGGCGTAACTAAGCGCATTACAGCAATTAGCACCAGCAGAAAAACACCGGCAATATATTTAATTCTATTCTTTTTTAGTAAATCGCTTACGTGGCGATATGTATTCATGCTACTTTCCCATCATAATAATTTGCTGGATTTATTATATCATATTGTAGCACAAATTATCGAGATATACACTTGCCAGAAAGACAATTTAAGAAAAATACTGAAGATAGTCTTTTTTAATGGCAATGCGCTTGTTTTTACCATTCGCTTTATAACTGTAAACATTATACTTTTTATCACGCTGAACAACCAAGCCCTTGCTGATAATGTCTTTACATCGTGCTCTTTTTCATTGTTCCTCCAAATTTGCCTTTGGCAAATATTTATTGATTTTTTACTGCTAAACAATCTTTACAAAGTCCGTAAACCTCTAATTTATGACTTTCAATAAAAAAGCCCTTTTGCCTAGTTAATGGGTAAATTTCCCTTAGAGGACAATAATCGATAATTTCAATTTTACCGCAGCATCTACAAATCAAATGATGATGATGGCCGTGGTCGCAGCTTAATTTATAATAGGTCATGTGGTCTTCTAACACTGTACAATGGAGCAAACCGACCTTTTCGAGCGTTTCTAGATTGCGATAAACTGTTGTAATATTCATTTTTATGCCCTGTGCAAGCAGTTTTTCATGTATTTCTTCAACTGACATTAAGCGCTGTTGCGCCTTTAACAGCAGGTCGATAATTGCCTTGCGCTGACTGGTAATTTTTAGCGCGCTGTCTTTTAATTTCTTGTAGACATCTTGTTTTTTCATGATTTTCCCCTCATTAGGCGGTGCGCCGTATGCTTTATTAATAGCACAGCAAGCAATTGAATAACTGCAAATAAAACAATGGTGCCACCAGAAGCCAGTTCAAATTGATAGGCGACAATCATACCGACGAAAACGGCGGTTTCAGCAAAGACAATTGCCATTAGAAATGCACTTTTAAAGCTGCGCGCTACCTGTAAACTGGTAGCCACCGGCAACACGATTAACGACGATACCAATAATATGCCGACAATGCGCATCGACAGCGTAATGGTTGAAGACACCAAAATAATAAAGACTAAATTGACCCATTTGACCGGTACACCGGCCAGTTTAGCGCTGGTTTCGTCTAGTGTAATATAGAATAAGTCTTTGAAGTAATACGTTATTGCAACCAAAACAACGACGCTCAGTGCAATAATGACCATTAAATCTTGCTGCATAACGGTTGTAATGCTGCCAAATAAAAAACTGTATAGCTGATTGTTAAAGGAACGCGCTATACTGATGACGACAACCGCCAAGGCAATACCGCTCGACAGTATAATGGCAATCGCCAGTTCTTGGTAGGCGCGAAAGCGCTGCCGTAAGACGTCGACCAACAGCGCCGCGCCAACTGTAAAGGCAAGCGCCATCGCAACGGGCGAAAAGCCGGTCAGCATGCCGACCGCAACCCCAGAAAGCGCCACATGCGATAAACTGTCACCAATCATCGACATGCGCCTGAGCACTAAATATATACCGATAGACGGGCAAATAACGCCAATAATTACGCCGGCAATCAAGGCCCGTTGCATAAAGCCGTATGACAACATTTCAAACATTTTTGCCCCTTTTCTGAACGTGATGATGGTGCTGCATTAAATGCATTTTATCGCCATAGAGTTCGTCGATAAACAGGGCGCGCGACACGGCGCAACAGCCACTGTGTACAAATACTTTGCCTGCTTCCATACAGGCAATTTTGCTGACTTTTTCACTGATTAAGCCGACGTCGTGCGATACCAATACTATGGTGACGTTCATCTCTTTATTTAATCTGTCGAGTAAATCGTAAAACTTTACTTGTGAAGCAGCGTCAATGCCGACAGTTGGTTCATCTAAAAACATAATTGACGGTTCGCTAACAAGGGCTCTGGCAATAAACACCTTTTGGCGTTGCCCGCCCGACAAATTGCCAATCAGGCGCTTTTTTAAGTGCCCCATTTCGACGATGTCGAGCACTTGATCAACTTTTTCATGGTCTTGTTTACTAAGCCTTTTAAACCAATTGAGCTTGGGGTATAAGCCAATGCGGACAATTTCTTCAACCGTTGCCGGAAAAGCACTGTTGACTTGATTAGCGTTTTGGGCGACATAGCCAACCTTGCCCCAATTGTTAAATTTTTCAACCGGTTCACCAAATAGTTTAATGCTGCCACCTTGCAGTTTTAGCACACCGAGAATGAGCTTTAAAAGCGTGCTCTTAGAGGCGCCGTTAGGGCCAATTAAACCCATGTAGTCGCCCGCTTCAATCGTTAAATTGGCACCGTTTATAACGGGCTGCCGTTCGTAGGCGAAAACTGCATTTTCAACTGTTATCAGTGATTTGTTCATATTTTGTTCCGTTCTATTACTCTAATAAAGCCGCTATCAGCGCTGATAAATTTTGCCGCATCAACGAAAAATAGTCTTCACCTGCCGCATACTGTTCGTTTGTCAACGTCCCCAACGGGTTAAGTGGCTTTAATTCTACACCGATTTCTTCAGCAATTACCTTGGCCAATTTATCACTGCCTGTCGCATCATAAAAAATAACCTTAACATCGTGTTCTTTTGCTAAATCGCTAATTTCAGCGAGCAGCGCTGCACTTGGTTCATCATGGCTTGAAAGGCCCGCAATGGCAATTTGCTCTAGATTATAGCGATGACATAAATACCCAAATGCAGCATGTCCGACAACCAGTTCGCGCCGTTCTGCCCATTTTAAGACGGCATGATAGTTATCATCTATAACGTATAATTCCTTGTTTACCGCATTGTAATTATCAAATAGTGGCCCCTCGCCCTCTTCTTGTAGCGCTTCGCGTAATGTCTCATAAATATACTTAACCATCGCGGTGGCATTGACAGGGTCAAGCCAAATATGTGGGTCGTAGTCACCGTGTTCATGCGCATCTGAATCATGATTGTCTTTATTATCATGGTCATCTTTATCATTGTGATTTTGCTGATCTTCATTATCATCATGACCATAATTGTGATCAAAAGTAATTAACTCAACCACTTCTGATAAATTGATTACTTTAATACCCTTGTCTTCCAGTTGGCCCTTGATCTTATCTAGCCACGGTTCCATTGCCAGGCCATTATAAAAAATGATATCAGCCTTTTCTAAATTGGCAATTAACTTGGCTGAAGGTTCAAAGTCATGCGGGTCAACGCCAAAGGGCACCGCCGCTTCTAAGTTGATTAAATCACCGCCAACCGCTTGCGTTAAAGCATAAACAGGATAAATTGTCGCATAAACCAGTGGTTTATCAGACTTTTCAGCCACTTTTTCGATTGGTGTACTATTCTGACCGTCAACTGAATTGTTGGCACAGCCAACTGACGATACGATAATTAGCACTATTAATAATAATGATATAAATTTTTTCATACGCCCTCCGTTTTGCAAATGATTTGCATGTAGATTATTATGCCATATAAATAGAGCGTTGACAAGTAAAAAACTTTAATGGTTGCTTTGTAATGTGCGCATGCACATTTCAGACTGTAGACAAAATAGGCTTTAGAAATTTGTTTTTAAGCCTATTTTGCTCATTTTTGGATATTAAGGTAAATATTGGGATTTTGATTAAAAA